>Ga0209454_1004317_pt1 | contig 10560 bp, 3 predicted proteins | sample WorMetHERISLAND1_2_FD_187400 | JGI IMG/M metagenome (GOLD analysis project Ga0209454, IMG submission 187400) | Marine gutless worms symbiont microbial communities from Max Planck institute for Marine Microbiology, Germany - Olavius geniculatus... | ecosystem: Host-associated > Annelida >...
TAATTATACTATTAGATCATTGCCTAATGTAAATCCATAGAAACTTTTGAAGATATGAATGCTTTGTAAGCAAGAAAGTGAGTATAACATTTGCCTCTAGAGAATAAACCTCTGGAACATTGGTCACTTTATTAGAGCTAGGGTAAAGTGGATAAGTCAGCTGATTTCATGAATTATAGAAGTGGAGCTGCTTTTATTTATATTTTCATAATACAATGCTAGTGCCATCAGTGCCAATAGAGTGATGTTTGGAGATGATAGCCAAATCCGTTTAAACAAGGTGGTCTTAGAACAGATGTTGCAGAACACTCCCTGTATACTTTGTACAATAGTTGGCCTTAACTCCAAATTATTTTAATCTTTAGTATGCTATCCTCATTTTCATTCTATGCATGGAATTGAACTTTCTATATGTCCATGCTGTCTAGTATATTTGGTCATACTGTTACCTTGACCTTTGACTTTTTGATGACCCTATAACCTTATCAATGTTCCTTTGAACCAGAGTAAACTGCTAGCAAAATTGTAATGCATAGTGCGTACTCGAAATACCACAGAAATAACATAACACCTTTGTCAAGTGCTACATGGTTGTGGCTGAGTCATGAAACAGAATAACTGTGCTACTCATATTTGTGTGAAACAGCCACGTTTGTGTCCTTGAAAAGGCAAAACAAGGGAAATGATGCATTGCACATCACTGTTTACTAGCTGTAATTGTTTGACTAGTAATGAGCATTGTTGTGGATTTGTACCATATTTCTATGTTTTCTTGCTCTTTGGATAGCAACTGTTGGGGCCAAACAGATTTATACTTGTTCCGTGAAGCAGTATTTTGTGATAGCTGAACAGCTTTTTATGTGAAAGTTTAGTCTATTCCGTGATGTCGTCAGTCCATTTCTTTGGAGTTCTTCCTTTTTGTCATATGCCATCAACTGTTCTCAGTGGTAATGTTTCAGTGTAGTTGCTATTATTATGTTGTTGTGTATACATGTTTGCTGTTTATCATTACAGGGTCAGCATACAACCTGCTTGGCCGATTACTCTGATGTCTTTCGTTGCAATGTTATTAGCGGCAAATTGCGCCCACATTTCTGGGACATTGCTTTGTGTAAAGAGGCTGAAATGAGAATGTTAATGGACAAGTGTCAGGTATCGTAGTCAATGTGATTTTCACACAGTCAGCATATTATCCAAATGTTTTTTATGAAGTTTTTTTATGGACCATTTATACCTGCAAAGTGGAAAATGGCTGGTAAAACAATTGGTTTGAACGTAATGCTTTACTCTTGTATTTTTAACACAATATTGTCACTTTTTTACACTACACTGTGTATTGTGTAACCACTGTTACTGATACCACCGACATCATTTAGTAATAATAGTAATAGTAGCGGGTAATAGTTATGCAAGTAAGTAAGTAAGTAAGTAAAGTGTAAATTTATATAGCGCGTACTCAAAAAGATCTCTAATGCGCTGAATACATTTTGTCATCAATATTTTGCAAAAATGTATGTCTTCAGCTGACGAGTAATTGTAGTGCTGTCATTGTGGTACTGCCAATATTGCATTGTCTGGAGCAGGACATTATGGCGGCGCCATTTTGGTGCGACCATTATGGCACTGCCATTACATCGCTCATCGTTATGGCGCTGGGACGATTCGGCGCACGCCTTAGAACAGTGATAGCTGGTGGCCAGTGAATCAATGCTTTTAGTGCTAGCGTTAATTTTATAATGCCGTATAATTGCTGTTGTTAATTGCAAATGATGATACTGTTAGTAGAGCTGGGATTAAACGATTCGCAAGCAAATCGATTCGGCAGGGCGAATCAAACTTAAGCTTATTTTGATTCGACCCAACAATTTCGTAAAGTATTGAAGCCAAGTTCTGTTGGCAAACTCGCGTTTATGCATCCTAGTTGGCACTAACTGTATGTGCACATTTGCGTTGTAGACCTATATGAAACTTCTGTATAGTTTTAGTTCACTATCACTTTGTCATGAGCTTCCGAAAGCAAAACTAGTGACCAGTGATGTTAGCCCTTGCTTCCGTGACGTGATTTTTTTACTTATTTTACAGCTTTCAGCTGGTTCTTTTGAGTTTATCCACCATCGATAGTACAGTAGTGTACAGTACTGAGTACAGTAGTATGATAGTGAAAGTTCCAAATTGCAACTCAGAATTCATGAAGGATTTGAATCATCAGTGGACAGCGGCGTCGTGGATCAAAACAATAGGCAGGGCCAGAAGTTGCAATTTTCCGCTACGCGCTGCTAATTTTTGATAGAATTAAGACTGAGAGTTGCAAATTTCGAACGAAAGAAACTACGGACGCTGAAATTTTTAACTTTGCTCCCAAATTTGTTTCAAAATGGATGTTTTTGAACACAAATTTAGCATTTTTGGACAAATATTTTCTGATAAGAAGACTTTCTGACAGTTTTTTGACAGCCAAATATTTAGGGTGGGCAACTGCTCCCTTTTTTCGCTCTTTTTGCCACAACGCCACTCCAGTAAATCGAATCAAAATTTTTTTGAATCAGATTGAATTTGGGGTCAGCTGAATCACCCACCTCTAACTGTTAGACATAGATTTCTTAACTAAGCAGAGCTGACTAGTCCAAGAACAAAGTGAAATGCAATAAGATACAGTAAAATAATAACACCTACATAAAATCATTTTGATACTTTGTAAATCGTAAAATCTTCAGAAAAGATAGGTTGAATCAGTTTCTGCTTGAATGTGCTACTGTTACTGATGGCATGCACATGCAGTGGCAGGCAGTTTCGTGCTTTGGGGGTTGCCACACTGAAGGCATGCTCTCCGAGCTTCAGGCTTCTCCTTTTGACCTGTAGATGTCACCTCGTGGCTGATTGCAAGATGGTGAAATAATCTGACAGTGCAGAAACAGTCTGTTGTAACAGAATAGTACATGTGATGGCTGTGGTATGTATGTAGGTTTTGCTGCAGTCATGTATTCCAAGCACTGCTACAGACGCTCAGCAACTGTTCATTCGTGGTTAGCAGAGCTTTGCAATCTCAGCCTTGGAATTGTTTGTAATATGCTCCATGTGAATAGCAGTAGCATATTTCTTATTTTAGTATCCAGACAGTCATTTAAATGAAATGAATTTCAGTTCTTTTAGCTGTGCAAAACTTAGCATAACAGAATTACTGCTGCAGTAGTTGACTGATGTCAATAACTATGCATGGCTTATTGCAAGACAGTTTCAAGGATGAATAGATTATCCCACAGAATAACTCTTAAATGTGTGGATTTCCTCTCATTGTTTAGTATTTTGTAGATTAATAGTGATTCCAATGGGGGAGCTAGAGTGCTCCTCACGTGTCCATCTGGATTTAGGGAATGGCTTCAGATGAAGTGCAGGAGAATAAAAGGGAAAGAAAAGGCCACAAGGTAGGGAGAAATTGCTTCATGTTCTCAGGGGCATAGATGCCCCTGGCACTTTGGCTGACGTAAACAAGTGTTGGGGTTACAGCCACCAGTGCCCTGGTGCATGTATGACATTTCTTAAACAGTATGCACTATGTTTTAGTTACAAATTTACTTGCTTATTTATAGTTGGTGTGTGCAGATGTAATGAATCGGTCGGTATGTTCCTACCTTACCTGTGAGTTATACTGGCACTCCGCTGATACTGAGGTATTTCTAAGTCTCGTAGTTACTGCTCTTATTTCGCTGTTTATTTTCAGTGCATTCACAGTGTTCATTGGGTAACAAGCGTGTAAAATCTTGCTGCAGATGTTGCCCTGCGGAGCCAACCTAACCTTGATTAATGCCCAAGCAAATAGGTCAGTTAATGAGAAAGTAGGTTGGCAATGTTATTCATTGCCGTGACGCTATTGGTTGGGCTCTAGATAGGGCATCCAGTCAGTAAAAAGTTCCATTACGACAACTCACAAATGTTACTTTCAGGAACTGGCTTAACCTGGGGTAATTCAGGAAAATGGGTTGGCTAAAAAATGACTGTTGTGGCAGCAGTACTAGTATTCGGGTAGTAGTGTAGTAGTATTTCTTAAATATCAATAGAATCAGAATGATTGTATTTTTGTTAGTTTTAAATATGTCAGTTGATCATCATTGTGTATTTGATATTGTATAGTGCTGTGCATTGTCTACGTTAATGTATGTTTCATGTGTATAGACTCCACGCAGGAGAACTGTATTCTACATCATCGCTTCAGTCTTCATTCTGTTCGGATTGTTCATCTACTACTTTGTCGCATTTTCACATTTCTAGTAAGTAAAAAACAAACTGATGCATTTGTCTCTTTGACTTCAGTATTCATCCCATCAGTCATGCTGCTAATTTACCTGCCCATCGCTGGAGCATGTATTCTATTTTTATGCGCGAAAGCAGCTACTGCTTTCAGCGTGTCTTAGCCATCGCAGTTCTGTCTGTCCGTCTGACCGTCCGTCCGTCTGTCACACAGGTGGATCAGTCAAAAACGGTGCAAGCTAGGATCACCAAATCTTCACCATCGGCTGCCTAGAAGACTTTAGTTTCAGGAACTGTTAAGCTTTTCCATAAATTCGAAGGGGTCACCTCGAACGAGGGCACTAAATGAGAGAGGGGTTGGAAAAATTTGTGATTTTCAGCCAAATAAGTCACTGTATCTCAATAACGGTGCGAGATAGGGCCTATGTTACTATTAATCACTAATACGAAGTCGTACACTGGCTCTCAATTTTTACTGAATTCAATGACCATAGATGACCTTGAATGCTAAAATAGGGGTTTTTTGGTGATTTCGGGCTGCAAGACACATTTCAAGAGCGAATTGCATCCAAATCAATTGAGATAGACACAGACAAGCTGCGTATGAAATTTTCAGCATCAAACGTAGATTTTGATGGTCCAAGTCTCAATTTTCTAGGTTTAAGGAAACCTGCGTATGAGGGCATCAAAGATCAGTACTCCTGTGAAAGTCATTATTTTACCGTTGTTGACTAGTCTTTTGTGAAAACGGTTGCAGATGGGCATGGACATGCTGCTTATCACAAGCACTAGTGATGAGCTTTTCAGTCGTATCAACATTGATGACTTTGAAAGACCCTGAACTTCCAAAATAAGGGGTTTTTATTGATTTGTTTGCGATTTTTAGCTGCAGCGCACACTCCAAGAATGAACTGATAGCCTGACAGTTTGTGAACAGGAATTGCTATAGGCTATCGCACGTCTCGGGAGCATTAGCTAAAATTTCTTGTTATTTAATGTAGCACACTGTGTTTATTACACAATTGTTATGTGAGAATCGTATTCTAGATCCTGCATTAACTTTTCTCACTTGCCCAGTCTGTATGTTGGAATGAGAAGAGGCTAGTCAGACACTGGAGGCAGTGTATGTCCTCTGATGTCTAAAGATTCCCCCAAAATGTGCGGTCGATCTGGACTTGAATCTTTGCTTGTGGCTGCAGCGTGGTGGCAGGTTGATTGATCTCCACAACAAATTTTTGCCTTAAGTCGAAGTCATCCATGATGTAAGAACTTTGCATGTTCAAATAACATGGTAGCAAAGTGTTGCAAGGAATCTGTGAAGTAAAACACATTTATATAGTGCCATGTGGAGCAAACGAGTCAGGGAGACATATGTGAATTCACAGATTTTGATGATAATGTTGAATGCATTTATGATTCTCTGTAAGTGTTGTGAATTGAGAAATTTTTGCCAAAATTTTTCCCAGAAAAATAGCATTAAAGTTCTGGGGAATTATTCCGAGTGTTGTCCAAAAGAAGAAAACTTTGAAAAACCGGAAAATGTGTCAACAGAAATTATTTGGTTATTCATTGTTGCATTCTGTTTGGATTCTGGATTTATACGTTGTAGTCTTCGTTGATATAGCATCGACTCCACACATAGCGCATTAGGTGGTCAGGTGATCTTTTTGACGTTATGCACTACATAAACTTATGCTTTACTTACTTACTTTGCTTACTCACATATAGATTCAACATGAAACCCATATAGGAATCTCTCAATCTCATATATGGTATCCATATGGATGCCACATGGCTTTGCTGCTGAGTAATTGCTATTTTTTTAAAGTTCCAGAATGTTATTTTTCCAGCAAAGTATTTTCTGGAAAATTTACGGTAAAGCTCATTGCGTTGTTTCAGTACTCGTGAGTCGCTGCTGGACACAAGACGAATTCATCATCATCATCAGCAGCAGCAGCAGCGGCGTTATCACAGGGAACATATACGTCAACGGCTTAATGACGACCACACCAAACGTCGACGACGTAGCAGCAGCTGACGACAACTGTTGGTGACACATGCTGTGGCATTGGCATAGCCAGCAGCAGTAATGCAGTAGTGTAGCCAACACAGCACATTTCAGTCAGCCACTCAAACACATCCACATCAGATGTTGACGTAACAGCTGATGAAACCTGCTTATGACTGTAGCTCGTCTGATATGGCAGTGGCGGAACTGGTGCAGTGTGTAACACATGACCAACAGTAGTGTAGCTAGCAAGTGGTGTAAAGCCCAAATTCCATTACGCCGACTTTGCAACTTTCACTGAAACTTCCCCGCCGGGAAAGTTGCGGACACAAATCATGAAAGTCCACGACACATATCATATCCCCGACTTTCATGATTTGTGTTGCAGACTTTCGTGATTTGTGTCCTCGACAAAGTCGCCAACTTTTGCCGCGCAGCGTAATGGACTATATCCCATTGGAGCGACACAAACGGGTCGCGGACTTGTCACGGACTTTGTCGCAAACATCTCGACGTGCTGAGATGGTTTGTGTCCGCGACTTTCATGATTTGTGTCCACAACTTTCCCCATGGGGAAGTTTCGGTGAAAATCAGCATAATGGAATTTGGGCTTAACCAGCAACGTTTGAAAGGGCTATAAGTAGGTTACAGCCCTTTATGGGAAACCCATCGCTGAGCTTCCTTGCCATACCTGCTAAATGGGATTACAGGTGAGTGTGCCCCACCTTAACATCCAGGCAGACTGGTTCTTGATTTTCCTTCCCTGGAGAAACAAAAGGCTGTATTGACCTTGGTGTTGGTTGTATACCAAGATGGCTTACCCGTCCTCATTCAGGAAGTAACCACTTGATAGCAACCTGACTGGGAGTCAGACTTGCAACGTTTTGTCCAACGTTCTAGCCATTACACCACAAAGCCACCTTGGTGACTAACATATTGTCTTAACATATCTGTAACATCCAACATTTTTTTCTGCTTTTTGCATTAGCTTTCCCGGTTCCAGGTGCTGGGAGTGGGGGTTCAGGCCTGGCAGCATTGGTTTGGCTGGTAGTATGGAGCAACTGCTGTGTACTTGAGTTAATCATGTCCAACATTTTACTTGAGTAATGTTTTGAATTCAAGCGTTTGCATAGAATTGTTACTTTTAATGCTTCTCGCGTCTTAGCCATGGCCTGGGTGTCTGGCTGTCTGTCTGTCACACTCGTGAGCTGTATCAAAACGGTGCAAGCTAGGATCACGTAATCTTCACCAAGGTCTCTAGTTTTTTGTGACAAAATTTCATGAGCCTGGGTGTGGGCGTTCCCTTTGAACGAGGGCATCAAAGAGGGGTACCCCTAAAAAAAGACATTATTTTGCCGTTATTGGCTCATATAGTGTGAAAATGGTTGCAGATAGGTACAGACATGCTGCTTATCATAACAACCACTGGTGACAGGCTTTTTAGATTTATCAACATCGATGACCTTGAACGACCTTGAACCTCCCAAAAAGGGTTTTTTAGTGATTTTTTTCGCAATTTTTGGATGCAGCGCACATTTCAACACTGAATTGCGATGAAATTTTCAGCATTAAACATAGATTTTAGCAGTTCAAGTCCTGACCCCTTAGGTTCAAGGAGGCCAGCGCAGGCAGGTGTCAAAGATGGCTACCCCCCTAAAAAGTGGTTATTTTACTGCAATTATCTATCTCGTGTAGCGTGGAAACGGTTGCAGATAGGCACAGACGTGCTGCTTATCATAACAAGCAATAGTTACAAGCTTTTTATTGGTGTCAACGTCGATGACCTTGAACCACCAAAATAGGGTTTTTAGTGAATTTTTTTTGTGATTTCTGGCTGCGACACACATCTTAAGAGTGAATTGCGCCGAAATGGCTGGAGATGGACCTGACGGCCTGTATATGACATTTTTAGCATAGAACATACATTTTTAACAATCTCAGTTTCGATCTCTTTAATTCAAAGAGTCTTCCATACGGAGGTTTCAAATTTAAGTACTCTTTCAAGATGCATTAATATCTTATTGCTGTAGGCCAACTGATTGCCAAAGTGGCAAGACTGCTGCTATCGCGCATCATGTGAGCTTTGCTCAAATTACTTGTCAGAAATATTGTAAGCACAAATTAAAAAATACGTAGTTAAACACTAAACACCTGATCTGATCATGTATAATAAATTTGTTAAAATTGTTCAAACTGCTCTTTTTCTCTTGTGACTTTACTATTTTGAGGCTACTAGTATACTTTGTTGTGTACATAAATAGCGAATTCTATGTTTACAATTACTGAAACGATTTCTATATGTAGAAATGCAACTGTATCGTATAGTTTTTCTGAATGGAGGTTTATCACAATTTTGCTTGCTTGCTTATTTATTAAACGAGCGTACACTTCGTTAAGTTACCAGTACTCGTCAACTACTGGAATGTTAAATCTACTGGAATAGCACAGCCTAAACTGTACTTCTGGACTTCTAAAAACATCTTTCTACTTTGCACAAGTATTAGTTCATGTAACAAGGAATAGTTTTGATCTGTTTTGAGATTATGCCAATGGTCATGTTAGTTAGTGTTTCTGTTTGTGTTGGTGGTGCATTAGACAACAGTGGATATGTGGTTTGTCAGCATTCTAAGGTCTTTTATAGCAATAGTAATTTATTTGTAAATAATCCATACTATTTTTTTATTTATGTTAATTACCTGTATTTATATTGTGTGCATATTTCTGTCATACACTGTTGGTACTTAATCAGAATATACCTTTGTATCTGTGTCAACTTTTCCTTTGTAGTACTTTGTAGTACTGTAGTATTATTTCTGTGCAGTGGTGTAACGACGTCATGGGCATCTGAAGGAAAGATTGTGCGTGCCCCCAGCCCGCCATTTGTACTGGGTTTTTTAAGCAGCTCGTGTCAGCAATAAGTAAGTAAATGTTAGAGATTAAGTAGATCTCTCTAATTTCAGTGATGTTTTCCTGACCATCGAGTATGTGAAAATTACCAAAAATTAATCGGCAGTTGGTGAACACTGAAGGAAAGGGGAGCGATAACTGAGTCTTATGGGTTGACTTGTTATGATGAAATTATCAAGTTCAGAAATTAATCAGGATTTGAGAACCATGATACTGTTTTTTAAAATTGAGCCCTTAAGGCTGGTGTCCCTTTCTGCACGTGTACCCAGGTTTCTCTGTTTGCTTCCTGTAGTTACACCACTGATTTCGTGATTTCCTAGCTGGCAAGTAAAAATATGCATGATAAATGTGCATTTTTGTTTGTTTTTAATGAGAAAAATATTCTGTCATTTCTTACGTTGACAAGTACTTGATACTATTACTTCGAATTTTTTTGCATAAACATTGTTGTAATTGGTAAATTATCATTATGAGCCTAATGCCTACAAAGTTGATTTCATCCAGGATAGATTTTCTGTAATATTGGGTTTCCTTGATGAAAGCAATTGTTCCAGAAAAAGTCTTGATTTTCTGCTGTATCAATGCTACTAATTTAGTATTGCTATAGTTCTATTTAATCTCAAGCTACAGCACCAAAATTTATGTATGCCCCCACATCTGCAAAATTCCCGCAATGTTTACTTCAACTGTCTAGGTTAGAATTACGCATAGGTCTTTCGTTGGGGATATGGTTTAGACTAAGACTGAATCGATGAATTCTTGAAGCCTTTGCAGGTATTGACTACTTAATATGCAGTTTGTTACAGAGGCAACGGTATGTGAAAACTTCTGAGGGTTTAAAATAGTGATGGATTGACAAGGAACCAAATTTGCACACGTGAACATCAAAATAATGGAAATCACTTGAAAGGAACCACATAAAAGACAATACTGGCATTCACTAATCACTGAAAATTACAACATTCAACAATTCATGTTAGCAGCATTAAGGCTGTTCACGTAGTACACTGTAAATCCAATTTGAAGCTAGATTAAACTAAAACAAAGTACATGAAATTTTTTCACCAAAATTTGACAACAAAACTGGTTCACATTGACGTTTATCACTGAAATGACAAAGAAGTAAAATTTCATCACAAGCAGTTCAAAGCATGACGATTTCTATATTGCAACACTGTTGACATTCCTTTTACAAATCCTTATTGTTATATCACTGACTAAACCACTGTTTAAAAAATTTTCCACCATAACATTACTGCCTCCATAATCTTACATACTACCAGTGTTTGAATTGACGGGAGGGTTGGGGTTGAACCCCCCCCCAACTGTTTTTCTCAACCCCCCTAACACACTGTCAAATTATGTACTGGGGGGTCAGCTATATACCGTATACATACAAT
>Ga0209454_1004320_pt1 | contig 10558 bp, 5 predicted proteins | sample WorMetHERISLAND1_2_FD_187400 | JGI IMG/M metagenome (GOLD analysis project Ga0209454, IMG submission 187400) | Marine gutless worms symbiont microbial communities from Max Planck institute for Marine Microbiology, Germany - Olavius geniculatus... | ecosystem: Host-associated > Annelida >...
GTTCGTAACTTTGTACGTGCCCTAAAAAATCTAGCAACGATTTTTTCGGCATACAGTACAGCGTCAGTGACATCGTGAGCCTGTGGCACTGCTGACCCACAAACACAACTCCGCACTTTCTTATTCTACAGCGTGTGCCAAAAAAGTAAGTTATTGCACTTTGTCCATATCTTCGCTAAATATTCATCAATTTTCACAATTTTTACCAGTGTAAAGGAATTTGCTACTCAGGGGCATGCACATCACACTTATTATGTCGCTACACTACCTTGTAAAATATAAATATCCAAAAACATACAATATGTACAAATGGACAGAAAGTTTAATGGTAAATTTGTAAAGTATTCAACTAATATGTTAAAATATGAGTTATATTAAGCGTCAAAAACATTGGAGAACATGTTAAACATTTTTTCAAACAATTTGAATAATTTTACTGTGCACCAATTTTTAATGTACACTAATGCTGGTTGATGGCTGCAATCTTGTTTAGTTAACTGCATGAGCATATACAGTGCAATGTATTTCAATTGTACGGCCCTACAGGCTGTGCACTATTTTTTGAAAGATGAAAACTTACTCCGTAGTTACACGTAAGCATTTTACTTCAATACTTTTAAAAAAACCACTCAATCTTATTACCATCTGCAGATACTATACGTTTTTGGGTATTTATATTTTACAAGGTAATGTAGCGACATAATAAGTGTGACGTGCATGCCACTGAGTAACGAATTTCTTCCTGAGTCTACTGGTGAAAAATTGTGAAAATTGGTCAATATTTAGCGAACATATGGAAAAAGTACAATATCCTACTTTTTTGGCCCACCCTATATAGCTCTTCGGAGACACTGGACACTGAACATTTCTGACCTTGACCTGAATCCCGTGGATACTAAAGTCTGGGACGTCATGCAGACGTGCTTGCCGGATCACCTCAGGACAGTACATAACTGGCATGCTTCAACGTGTGCTGCATGCTGCAGTTCGTCTCGTCTCTGGCACACACAAGTTCGACCATGGCCTATCCAGTCTACGTTTCTGAGCGAGCGCCGTAAAAGCGGGCAGTGACGGTTCACAGGTGCCTTTAAGAAAAAGCGCCGAAGTACCTGTTCGACCACTGCATTCCAGTCTCCGATGTCGCCAGTCGACAGCATCTAAGATCTGCCAGTCGACACTTCCCAGGCCTACTGTTCCACGGTTTCGACGAAGCACGTTCGGCCGTCGGGCCTTCGCTGTTGGCTTGGAACTCATTACCAGATAATCTCCGTGATCCATCGCTCTGCAGCAGCAGTAGCTTTAGCGCAGCTTAAAAATTGAACTTTTCACAAGATACTAGGTGTATTCAGCGCAATAGAGATGCTTCATGATATTGCACTATATAAATGTAAAACTGACATTGACATTGACACCCGGTAAACAGACTAAACACGCACGCCCATACTGGACGTTTCTGGACTAAAGCGGCGTCTGATTGATGCATAAGTTATAAAATGATATGACAATCTGACTCGTTTTTGCCAATCTTAAATCCTGGGATTGGAGGCATCTCAATCCCAGGTAGGGAACAATGGCAAATTCATTATTCAGTCATTCAGCGAGACTGACCAAATGATTAGGCCTATAGCCTAGGGATTATGGAGTGAAAAGTGTTTTAGTGAGACGACTTATGAGCATACTGTGGCTGTAATATAATTAATAACTGCTGACGCCGGGAACTCGCACAGTCGTGTAAATCTAATTACTTGTTGATAAAACAAATGCAATCATTGCAATGAATTGTACTGAAAAATTGGAGACCTAGTTTACAGACATAATATAATCACGTTCATGCACTCTGTTTAAACTGCTGCTGTGAATCTTGCAAACAATAATCGTTTACACAGAAAAACTCAGTCTCAGAACATCACACGGTAAATAGCTTAACTTTTTGAACCATTACTTTTTATCACATAGCATGTTAACAGCGGCCAGAAACCCAAAGTTGAACTGCTGTTATTTACGAGAAAACGAATAATCATATTGCGGTTGCAGCATTAGGCCTACTCCATTTTTTCAGTTACCAAGCTAACAAATTTGATATTATAAGCACGTCTGGCGTCGGACGAAACAAAAGTCAAACCTTGAACTTCGTATTTTTATAAAATTAATACTAATGTTCAGCCTATCTGGCTGGGGTTAAGACGGGACGCGTTCACCTGTGTCGGGTGGCAGGTAACACTGTGTGATCGCACACGGCAGGTGACGCTCCGTGGCTCTGAGATGGGCGTCCCATTAAGGGCTATATCACCACCGTTAACCTTTCAACTTTTGACTCTAGATTCTGGAGCAACGACGAGGTTGAGATCTCCATCTCCAAGCTTTTAAATCTTCAGATGGATATATGGCATCGCATAGTTAGGGTTAGAGTTAGTATCTACGGTGATTCGTGGTGCCATACATCGATCTGAAGTTTAAAACTTGAACTATATCTGCCATCTCAGCTGATCTTGGGTGATCTGCGGTGTTTAGGCAGACCCGCAAACTCCTCTATAAGTCACTACACGGCACAAATTATACGAATAGTCCATGGTACGAAAAGTCCACAATTCACACAGTATAGTTCACAACAACAAAGACGACGACATTTGCGCATGCACTACTCCACAGCAGTGGCGTAACCAGCACCGAACAACTGCTTCAAGCGACTTCTTTTAAGCCACTTCACCAACTCGTGCGAATCAGCATGTTTGGTTGGAAGGTAAAAGCTAAACATTCTGATAGTAGCATAACATTATCATTATCCTTGATGAAACTGTTTCAAACAAAGTTAGCATTAGCTTATATTTGCATCAAAACCACTTCTGAATAGGCACCACATCGACTAGCGACGCTCCAACTGGTCTATACAAAATTGTATTAGAATGAGATACACAACACTCCACTACGTCAATAAAATGATGCAATTTTCTTTCTCTCAATACCGCCTGAAATGTGTTACTGCATTACCTTAAAAATTTGCTGTACAACTTGACCATCACATCAGCTATAAAATCAAAATTTGATTATCAGCACATTCGCTTGCCACTCCCAGACTTGTTTCCGAGGAAATTATTATGGCTACGCCACCACACTAAAGGCTAAACTAATAGGCATATTTCCAAAGCACTCGGGACGCAACAGCATGTTGCGGTCTGCCTAAACACCGCAGATCACCACAAATCAGCACAGATCAGCTGAGATGGCAGATATTGTTTTAGTTTTAAATCTTCAGATGGATATATGGCATCGCAGAGTTAGGGTTGGGGTTAGTATCTACGGTGATTCGTGGTGCCATACATCGATCTGAAGTTTAAAACTTAAACTATATCTGCCATCTCAACTGATCTTGGGTGATCTGCGGTGTTTAGGCAGACCCGCATGTTGTATAGAATGAGATAACACACAGCCATAGCAAAGCACGCAGTCTCTAATTATAAGCTAGAGTTCGTTCCAACAAGTAGTCTGCGAACTAGTAGGCTAGTTGTAATAGCAATAAGGGGATTCCCAGTAGCTGAAACTGTGCTCCCTCTTGCAATCCATCATCGAACTCATCCAGTCTCTGTGAATGTAGCACATTCCGTTCTTATAGTACGAACACTGCAAACAGAAACATTACGGTACGCATATTAATTTTCACTCGGGCTACCAGTCACCAATGTTTTGAAAGTCAGTCAACATTCGGTAAAGATATTGACAGAAGCAAAAAAAAATAAGCAAAGGCCCAACTGCTTAGGGCTTACAATTTTACATAGGTTAGAATAATGCTGACTCAAGAAGATAACGCTTTTGGGATCTAGTAAGCTCCGTCCGACTGGCATGAGCTAGCAACATTTTTCCGACTCACTGTAAGCCCATAGTTGGTTACAATTAAGCGTTGGCGCATTTTGAGTCTTAAAAATGCACACGGTGATAAGAAAATTTGTTATTTTTGACCATCTGTCACCACCATCTGGCGGTAGGCATGGTGTAGTGGTAACGCGTCTGATCCGATCAGCGAAGTTACTGTACGCCGGGCCCGGTTAATACTGCGATGGGTGACTACCTGTGGGCAGGTGAACCATCTCGGGATGTAACCAACCGCCTAGGTCAACTCAGCCTTCCATCCCTCCGGGAGAGGTAAATCGAGTACCGGCCTATCTGGCTGGGGTTAAGACGGGGCGCGTTCACCTCTGTCGGGTGGCAGGTAACACTGTGTGATCCCATATGACAAGTGACGCTCCGTAGCTCTGAGATGGGTTCGCTCATTAGGAGCTATATGCGACCTTTAACTTCGTGAATAACAGTGTAATATTATGAATGATGCAATAGTCGTGCGACCCTTCGTCGCACGAAATGAGCTTAAGTTGCTTAACGCTGCACAAACTGAGTAATAGCCTAATACAAGCCAGAATAGTCTATTACCGCGCTGCTGGCGACCTCAGTGACAGCAACGCCGACAACGAACACCATGACGATGATAATGACGATGATGATGATGCCGATAACAATCCCAATGACCGAGAAGACGATTGACGCCACTCCCATCTGACGAGCAGACTGAGGCTCCTCACGAGCACGGCTATTTGCGACCACTATACGCAAAGTAATAAGGACGTTGGCGAATTTTTACAATGCTCGCCATACATAATACGCTAAAGACGCACGGTTCTGGCCTAATAAAATAGTAATAAACTAATAATCATAACGTAATGGTAAATAAAACATTTTTTTCAAATTTAGCTGACACGGTAAAGTAAAAATCACCGAAGAAGAAGACTATCATGGCTGCATGCACGACTGCGGTCTGATATGACGGGCAATTGCTGTCTACGGTGCATCGCTTGCCAGGCACAATATTTCAGTCACGCCACCCCTGTATTGTCGCTGTACTTTGTGTCGCAAGCTTCTGCCATAACGCTGGCTTTATATGCAAAGGTTTTAAAGGTATGGCAACTAAGAACAGTAAAAATTGGCCGCTTTTGACAAGCTCAATATAATTCCGCTGGTCTTCGGGTCATCCTGAATTTGCTATTGCATTGCAGCATATCAGCTTAACACTGAAAGAAGCCGGTAGGCAACGTGGCTCGCCACGCTGCTATATAGCTGATCGGCGGTGTAGCGATGTTTGTCTTGGGGACAGACAGATGAACTTAGCAACAGACACGCTGCTTGACAATAAGGGTCGCTTATAGCGCGCAGCGTCGCGAGCCAATAAAATAGACATATCGGCGGAATGCTGTGCCAATACTTTCAGTAGTGTTTAGAAAGAATTGGTATCAGTGGTATATGACGTATATTCCACCATTCCTAAAAACAGCTAGGGCATCTGGGGAGCGCCGTGAGCTCCAACATCGGGGTTCTGGTTTGAACCTTGGCCGCAAACGCATTTTACCAATTTTGAGCCCTCAAAACACATCTCCTGGCAACATTTGGTCGTTTGTGTGTAATGAAAGCACTTGACTCTGTTTTGCTGATTTGTCAAGTGACCCCCAAGTATAACTTTCTCTCTCAAAAACCACCGTGTTTGGCTGCTTCAACCCGTCCGTCAGTGGAGTGGACGCCCCGGGAGAAAAGTGCTGATGACGACTGCATTGACTACTTACTGGCAAAAATGAACGCGATGAGGCCGCAGACGCATCCGCAGCACCAGAAGACGAAGCACGACAGGACGATGTGAGCGACATAGGACGCGACCGGCTGAGGCTGTGCCACTACCACAGGAGTGCCAGTGGCAATGGTGAACTGCTGCGGTGGTGGTGGCTGTTGCTGTGGGTAGTAACCAGGTGAGCCTGCGGGTTGCTGCTGAGGGGGGTAAGGTCCTCCTGGCTGTTGGGGTTGCTGGTACGGATCAGGTTGAACAGATGGGTACATGCCGCCCTTGCTTTCCACTGGAGCGGTCGCGTACGGAGGCGGATTGCTGGTCATACTGGGGGATCCGTCTCCGCTATCTACTGCACACACAATCAGTCATAAACAACGTGTCTAGATGAAGAACATAACCTGCAGTGCACAAAATACTATGACACACACAGTCCCATTCTACGAAGCAGAAATGTGACAATTTTGTCCGTCTGCATTGTGTCTTTCTTCGTGTTTACACGTTCTGCAGACATAACCAGCGAATGCAGTAAGTTTAAGGGGCTCAGCTTGACAGTGCAATCAATAGCTTTACTATGACAATATCATATTAACGCAGTATTAACAGTTACCAATAGGTTCGTGACTCGAGCTAGAAAAAAATCTTTCTCGAAACTAGCTCTGTGTGCCTTTGTAGCTGATCGCGATTGACTCCTTTAGAAATCAAGTTTAAAATGCTAACAGTAGGCTAACCCTGCTGAGTAGTGAGCAGCTACACAGCAGCACTACAACAAACGAGATGCTATACGTACGTGGTCTTGCAGAAATGTGCCGTTAATATTCAGTGAAAAACTAGCTCAGAGAATCTCCGTTGCCCCTCTTAGGCTCTAAGTAACTCCACTAAATAGTGTATAGGCTACTAGCATATACGCTGTAGCTTGTTTTGCTTCTACTCTACGCCCATTGGCAGAACCAGGCAAAGCATCTCGGAGTCGGGAGATCGTCGGTTGGTCGCCCCCTGGTCAGCTTCTTGAAGGCTGTAGAGTTGGACCATTTCGATAAAATTCTGCCTTCATTACGGAATCGAGTCGATGTAACAATCAACAGCTGGGTTTTACACCTATCCGTTAGACCAGTAAACCACAATTTATTTAAATTCAACTATACTATTGACCGACAGTTTTTTAAGTTGTGTAAAACTTAGGCAGGTAGTTTTAGTTTTTGCTTTTTTTAATTGTGTGCATGTTTGTGTGTTTTGTATAGTATGTTGGTGCTGCTTTATGCCAAATAAAGTATATATGTATTTTGCTGGCACACTTATCAGTCAACAGGCCTAAGCTAAATGTGATTCGCTTTCTCTTTGGTCTTCTGCTGAGTGGCAGGTTTATGACAAACTTGTGAAATTTCGTTTTTTTAAAAAACTGACATTTATACGCAAGCTAGCTAAGTGACCGTTTTACTGGCTACAGAGATAATCAACCAGAACCTTAAACCATCGATGTAAAATGCGTACTTTCACATATTTACTTTTGAATAAAATAAAAATGCTGTAAAGTATTTTAGATAGTTTAAGGACAGCGACGGTCGACATACGACAGCGTGGTCCAATTACTTTTTCATTCACTGACCTTATTTCCTTACACAATGCGACCATTGTAAATATGGCCGTTAACGTTGCTTTGTTCAACGAATACCGCATTTTGTGCTAATCTGAACGTATTTAACATCAACGAATCGAACCCAGCTCTAAGATGTTTGCGTGAACCTCAGCAGCTGCATAGTGCATCGGCGGGCGGCAGATGCCGGAGCCTGGCGAGGTAAGTTACTTTTCGGCTTCAGCTGCTGACAACTATGTATACGCTAACGCTACTGCTTTGGGGCGTCGGCTGCCTGTTGAGCATGTACTTGCATACTTGGAGTTGGATAGAAGTGCTTACAAACTAAAGACTAGTTTCCACGCAGCGACTGAGCTTCCGTCCTTCCGTTTTGGCTGTTGCATCACTTGCGTTCCCTGCGCGTTTGTTGCGTAGGCCCCCTTACTCCGTTCGATGCGTACTCTCAGGACCTAGCGTTGCGTACGCTGCGTTGGGTGGAAACTGGAAACCGAGCTTTACGAATTGCTGGAGAGCATAACACAGCCTCAGCATAGAACCACACACCAAGCTTGAGATAGCCTTAGAGCATGAACGCGATGGGTCGGTCTGCTTTAGATTCATGCACTATGCTCGGCTAACACTCGTTTTGTAATTGGAGTCGGCCAACATTTTATACACCAGCCACTATACATTATCTACTCGCTGCGTATTTTGTATCGCCGTAAAAAGCCAGAAAGCATTTTAATTTGTTGGAACATATAAAGACCCGAGCAGGTATGGAAATAATTAGCGCTCGCTGCAAAAAGTTTTAAAAGCCGATGTTAAAAACTGACCGCGGCAATAAAATAATGGTTTCATAACGTCGAGGGCAAAAACGCTAAAAAATGTCGACTAAAAAGTGTAGAATGCTTATTGGCGGCATTTGTTGCACATTACTTATAGCGGTTAATATAGCAACCTCAGCAGGCGAAGACGATGATGCCCTGCACACTGCCGACATGGTTTGCAGCCGTCCGCTTAGCAGCTACGGCATGGTGCTAGCTGTTAGGTAGGCGCCGTGTGAATGTACATAACCTAGTCCTGCGTCATTTACTTGCTTTGAATTGTAACTCAAAGTTCACTATTACGCGCACTGCAAGCCGTATTTGCACGACTGATAGGCCTATGCGTCATTTACTGGTGGTTTTTCGAAGTCCGGTAGGCTTGCAGTCAAGCAGAAGAAGGTCACTCGGAAAGTGTCACACAGGTTCCAGAGCAGAACAGGACAACAGTTGTCATACCGTACACACATGGCTTGTCGAAAGTCGTTACCTACTCGAGCATACAGACGATATATTTCTACAGCTATGAAACCATTCCAGTCAATAAAAAGTCTGCTGGTACATTCAAAGGACAAGCGCAGACAACAAGATGCATGTGAATGTGTGTACAAAATACCATGTAAAACTGCGACAAAATCTACATTGGAGAAACAGGCAGAGATTCGGCGTACGTCTTCAGAAACACCGACAGGAAATCACACAACGTGATGTAATTGCTTACACACGAAGCACCAGCAAATCCGCAGCAACAGAGCAAAACAAGTCTGCAGTCACAGACCATGCCATATTTTCTCCACCACGTCATAGATGTATGGGACCGCGCCAAGGTGATCGACAGAAAGTAATAGGATGGATCAGGGAAGCGACACACATTAGAAAAGAACAAGACAAATCGATGAACCGAGGCGAGGGATCCTATTCCTATACCAACTACCACACGTCTACGGTTACTTAATGTCCGCCGCACGACACCTGGTGGACAGTCGTTCCGAAGAAGGCAGCAGTGGTTGCCAAAACGTCAACAAATTTTCAACTAAAGAAAGGTTATTTTCCGATGAATTTATGTAGGAGCCTAACTTATAAAGCTACCGTTTCAACCTTTGAGTTTATTCACAGACAGGAGGTGCAGCGGTTGTGAACATGTGATTGAATTTAGCGCGGTGTGTGCGAGAGAGTGTTTCGATACGACAAAATAATGATTTGTACCAGGAACCGAGTACCCGGATTCGGTTCCTAAATTCATTACCCTGTACCAAATCCGGGTAATTGGTACCCGTTTTCTGCAGTGATTACTTGAGAATCTTGTTACTTGCAGCCTTTGTGGCGAAATTCAGTACTGCAAAGGAGATTCAAATTAGCCACTTTCGTTTCACAGACACATTATAGGCCTAGACGTTTTTATATGAAAAACGTAATTTTGTGGAAAAAACATTAGTTAATGATATGTGTACATATGATTTTATTATCGTTTTTCCTTTATTTGCTTTAAAGTTAAAACTGGATCCGGGTACCCGAGTAGGCCTAATTGCAACCAGGCACGGGTAATGCTGCAAATCACTATAACGACAAGTCATTCGGAATCTATAGATGCGCAACCACATTCTGAAAGACGACAGGACCACTATTCTGTCCTTCCCTCCAAGACTGTCTCTCCGTTCTTTTTCTTTTTTCTCTCTCTTTCCTTAAATGTTCCCCGTTTCCTGTCCCCTTTGTCCCTTTTCTTTTTCTCGTCATTCGTTTTCTTTTCCATTTTCTCACGCACTTTTCCCTCAATCTCCTCTTTTTTTTCTTGGTTTTTGTTGGTTGGGCACAACAACATTATAACCGTAAATGTCAAATGCGAACGTTCAAACTGTCAGTGCACGCTGACTTGCAGTTGCATTGAATTTGGCTGCATGTTGGGACCAAGCCTGCATCCAGGCTTCAGCTGTGAGAAAGTAGACTACAAGGGGGATGTTTCACCTGTCCGCCGGTGGTTGCGCCACAGTGTGACCAGTGGCGTAATTTTAGTAAATTATTGGACGGGTCTCATTCTCTTTCTCTTCCTTTCTTTTCCTCACCTCTTTCTCCTAGTCCCTTCTTTCTTTTTCCTCTTTTTCTCCTTTTTCCTCTTTTTAGAAGTAGGGCCCCTTAAATCCAGCTAGGGGTTCTAGAGGAGTACTGCAAGCTCTCCCAATGGGTCTGAGGCAGAGACCCAACCGAAATCAAAGTTGATGCATTTCAGCCTTAAAACGTGACATTTGGTGGCAACAATTTAAATGCTATTTTAGGGGTTCAAGGTCATTCAAGGTCATCGACGTTGACACCAACAAAAAGCTTGTCACTATAAGCAGCATGTTTGTGCCTATCTGCAACCGTTTTCTCGCTACACGAGATAATTGCGGTAAAATAAACACTTTTTAGAGGGGGCTAGCTGTCTTTCACGCCCGTCTGCGCGGCCTCCTTGAACCTACGGGGTCGGGACTTAGACTGCTAAAATCTACGTTTAATGATGAAAATTTTACACTCAGGTTGTCTTGGTATATCTCCAGCCATTTCGTCGCAAATCAGTGTTAAAATGTGCGC
>Ga0209454_1004327_pt1 | contig 10553 bp, 6 predicted proteins | sample WorMetHERISLAND1_2_FD_187400 | JGI IMG/M metagenome (GOLD analysis project Ga0209454, IMG submission 187400) | Marine gutless worms symbiont microbial communities from Max Planck institute for Marine Microbiology, Germany - Olavius geniculatus... | ecosystem: Host-associated > Annelida >...
TTCCATTCTGTACTGTATATGTGTGTATAACATGAGTTGTTCCTTGACTGTGGGTGTACGTGGTTTGAGCGGATCAGCATGACGGTGATCCTCCTCAACTGTGTCACTCTGGGCATGTTTCAACCCTGCTACGATGTGCCGTGTGTCGACACGCGCTGTCGCATTCTCGAGGCGTTCGATCATGCAATCTTCGTTTTCTTCGCTGTCGAAATGCTCGTCAAAATCACCGCCATGGGCCTTGTCGGTCAGCAGACGTACCTGGCAGACACGTGGAATCGTCTGGACTTCTTCATCGTTGTCGCCGGGTAACTAACATTAACCGCGCAGCAAGTTGACATTTTAGATCAGTGGCTCGTGGCGGGAGACGGGAGACAATTGCGCTCTCCCCCCCCCCGAAATAAAATTAGTTTGTCGCAAATTCTTTTGGCACAATTTTGTCCAAAAATACAAAATTTGGGGCTGAAAATCTATTATTACAGGAAGGATTTGGAGGCAAAATTGAAATTTCGAGCGCATAATTTTTTTTGTCTGTCTAATGCATTGGACAGAGTATAAAATCACCTGAGTGTCCGTGCGTGCGTGCGTCCGTCCGTCTGTCCGTCCGTGCGTCCGTTTTACTTTTCTTCTTTCCCTACTATCTTCCTTCCACTTTCCCTTTCCTTTCCCCTTTTTATTTCCCTTCCCTTTCCTCTTTCCCCTTTCCCATCTTTTTTCCCCTTTCCCTTAACCTTCTTCATCCCCTTTTCCCTCCCCTTCAGCTTTCTCTTGTCCTTTCGTCTTCCCCTTTTTTTCCTTCCCTTTTCTTTTACCCTTTCCCTTCCGCTTTTTCCCTTCCCTTTTTTACTTTCCGTTTACCCTTTCCTTTATCTTCCTTTCCCCCTTCCTTCCCTTTCTCCTTTCTTTTTTCTTTCTCCTATCCCTTCCCCTTTTGCTTTGCTTTCTTTTTTCTTTTACCTTTTCCCGGTTTCCTTTTCCTTCCCCTTCCCTTTTTCCTTCCCCTTTTTCCCTTTTTCTTTTCCTTTCCATTTCCCTTCTTATTCCCTTCCCCTTTCATTGCTTTTCTCCTTTCCCTTTCTTTTCCTTTTCCCTTTTACTTTCCTTTTCCTTTTCCTGCCCTTCCCCTTTCCTCTTTTTCTTTCCCTTCGTCGGTTTTTTTCCGTGTCCACGTCCGTGCGTCCAATATTTGAGGCGATATATTTCCCTAACGGTGCAAAATAGACGCATGGTCACTATATGGACCACAGATAGAAAGTCGACCCACGGGAGTCGAATGGTCACGTGACCGATGACGTCACGTGACCCCAAAAGGTCAAACTCGTGACCCCATTATCTTTGAGGCGCCATATTTTTATAACGGTGCAAGATAGATGTATGGTGACGATGCAGTGTTTGAATTGTGAAAAATTAGCTGGGGGTTGAACTTTTCGACGGTCGGAACTATATAGGATATAGTTGACCCGCCAGAACATAATTTGACAGTGTGTTAGGGGGGTTGAGAAAATAGTTGGGGGGGTTCAACCCCCCCAACCTCCCGGCAATTCAAACATTGTGACGATGGACCTTTCATAGTAAATCGCTGGTGACGAATCGAATGGTCTCATAACTGACAATGTTTATTGTTTAGTTAAAATAATACAGAAGGATGAAAGGATCATTGTTGCTGTACAATTTGAAATTTAACTGTTTGTTTTTTTCTACCAGTCTGAACACCTTACTAATTATATTTATACGGACATATCCTGTAAACTATCAAAATGCATTAGACAGACTGCGTGTTCGTATGAACATTATCTTGTTTGTCCAGAATTTGCTTTTTTGTCGGGAAATTGCAACTTTTTGCCCCTCAGCTTTTTAACTTCCCCCATCCACGACGTCGCTGACTAATGAAGTGTTTACACGATAAAGCAAACATGAAGAAAACTTAGAGCACACATCGTGCATGTGTATTTTCAGTAGGCTTACATTTGCTTGATGTTTACTTGATGTTTACTTGATGTTTGCTTTATGTTTGCTTCATCGTGTAAACACCCTATAACAGAAACTGATCGTCATCACTATCGTCACTCGTCATCATTATAGATCGATTTTTGCAATAGTGAGTTGCAAATTTACGTGCATAGGATGAGCCCAAACTCTAGGCCAATTTTGTTCAATTTGCTCTGTAAATTTGATGTATAACGTGCTGTAAAACAAGTTCAGTTCGTCAGTGAAAATAAACGTTAAACAAAATATTTCATTTTGTTTACTTTAACCGCTACCCATATTGAACATTTCTACAATTTTCAAAAAATATCTTGCAATATTTGTTCAACATTTTTCACGGAAATATGGTCTAAATCTAAGACCAGTTTTGCGGGAAGTCATCCAGTCGGTAAGTAAGGTATTGTTACTAACTTATTAATTAGCTACAAACCTATAGGACTAATTGTTCGTCGTCTTTGTCATCATCACCATCATCATCATCATCAGCAGCAGCAGCAGCGACCTAGAAAATTGACTCACGAAAAGAACCGGTGCCGTCAATGCATCTGCAGGCCAGCTGCTACCTTTCCGTCGCATCTGGGCGCGATAATTAGTTAGACCATATCTATTTATTCGTATAATGACAGCAGGCAGCACAGCGCTGTCCGATGTGTAAATCTGCTTACTGTCACTATTTAATGGTACTAATATGAGTCGTAATCGGCTTATTGGGGACACAAATTGACTCGATGAAGATGAAGATGCACTATAGGCCTATATTGAAGTTTCAAAGCTGCCGTCAGTGTGTGAACACGAATACCGAAATTTACAGCCTCGTAAGCCAGGTAGGCCGCGTTCGTGATGAGAACACTTCTTCAGGTAACGTTTCGGCGACGCCGCCCTGCAACTGAAGCATTAATAATAATAATTGCGAAAGCATATCAAGACTTACAACAGTTTTTCAACGTGTTGCGCCAGAAAAAAATAATTTCACACGACTATTGTTGCATTTGCGCCGTCGGTGATAAACTGTAGACAGTGACCGGATTGCCAGTCACAAATTTAAAGTAGTTTTAAAACAGAAATTTTACTTTAATGCTAACAATATAACCTATATTTGCCGTTTTGTGCGCCTGAATAACGCACTGTTGTGACTCCAATCCTGCGTCTCACAGCGACCCAATTCACTCTAGAAAACTGTAGCTCTAGCACTAATTATCCAGTCTTACCGGTCGCTTACGCTTAGAGGGCAGTTTTGGGCAGTTTTAGGTATGCCAAAAACTGCTTTCGACAAAACGGAATGCAATTTCTTTTATTTTTAGTTTTATACTTTGCACCCGCTAAGCCATCTATCTAAACTGCAGCCATTTAGTCTCAGTAGCCGAGATGCGGCTTCACTGCTTCTGCAATTACTTACCGAACTGTAGACCGCTAGCCGATGATATTAAATATTTCATCAGGGGAGGAAGGCCGAAGAAGAAGGGAGGAAACGCAGAGGTGGAGGCCGAGAGAGAGGGGTCACGTGACCGGATTAGTGACGTCATCAGTCACGTGACACGACGTGACGTCACGCCGTATATGGCGTGCTGTAACGGTAAGACTATTGAGAACGCGGCAGGCTCATCACTGGTTGACTGCACGTCATGGTGTGGTAATGCAACGGCAGCCGTCGTAAATTGTGTCCTCGCTAAGTTAACTGGTCGCGAGATTTTATACTTGAAAATACTTTGACGATCATACCTCTTAATATAGAAGGAATCTTACGCGTTTTTTAGCTAACGAAAACACTAATAGCCGAATAGCTTCAGTTATTCAAATTCATCGATTTTTGTCACCATACGGAAGCAAGAATTTACATTACTTTCGTTATTATTTTATCAAAAACATTTTATCGTCTCGTATAAATGTATAAATTTTGACGTTAACATAACGCCACCATGAATGTCTTTGTCCAGCTGCAGACATATTAGTTTAAAAATTATTCATAAAAATCTCAGATATTAGTGACATTATACTAAAGTTTTGTCTTTTCATGCAAAACAGTGAACACGTAAAAAATTTAAAAAACGGAAAACGAAAATTATTAACCATTATAACAGAACAATCGATGTTTATGTCCAATTGCTTGCATCTCTTTTACTAGTCTAACGAATTACGTCAATCGTTATGACGTTGTTTGCAGGCATTAGAGTCGGTCAGTTCCTGGTCCTGCAAATTCACCACGCATCCGTAATCTTTGTCTGTCTGTCTGTCTGTCTGTCTGTCCTTCCTTGTGTCAACACCGTCTGTCGTCATCGCCGATCTCTCTGCAATCATCTGATATTTGCAGATCGACCACTCCACGTTGCTCTATGCGGCCTATGGATCACGTTCAACAGTCTGACGATGCCTACTGTAAAGGCGCGTACACAGCTACGTAATACCCCGTTTACACGATCGAGCAAACATCGAGCAAACATCAAGCATGCCTGATGGAACCCCGTCCTCTGGCTCAAATGTAGGCTTAGACTTAGCCCACAGACTTTGGCGCTTTATAAATCATTTACTTACTTACTTACTTACTTACGTGTTATATAGGCCTTCCAATTACAACCCACCCGCCCTTCTAATTAGCATGCTAATTACTGTAGCTCTTTGAGCTAACTGGATGAATGCTAGCAAACATCGAGCAGACGTCGAGAAATTAGCACGTGTATTTGGAGTACATTTGTTCGACGTTGGCTTGATGCTTGCTCGATCGCATAAACGAGGTATAACTGAACTGAACTGAACTGACACGGTATAGTTTTTGACGAACTGACCAATGGCCAAGCAGGGTGAACTCATTGGTCATTGGTTGACGCATACGTGAGTGTAGACTAGTCACGTAAAGCGTGCACCGACGCCGTTAAACGGTGCCTACTGTTTTGCTTTACTGCTTATTAGCCAGTTCGTCAAAAAACTGAGCCATGCCAGTTTGGTTCAGTTCAGTTACATCGCTCTGAACGCACCTTAAGACTTATAAAATGATTCTCTGGGGTGCCTCTTCGCCCGCCCCAACCACGATGTATTACAGTCTTGTATTAGACACGCCAGACCAGATACCGTCTACATTAATTTTATATTACGTAGGCCTAGTACACAGCAGTCGGTTGTCTGGTGCCGTTAAAAGTTTATTATTGCTGGAATAGCTGTTTTGTTTTTTGGTTTTTATTGCTGTGCTTGATCCCGACATATTCGAAAACATCGTGCCGCTATTTATTAGCATTTTCGTCTCCAACATGCGTCAAAAATTTCAGGTTAGCCTAAGATCTACATTTTATGCTGTTTAATAATAGAAAGCTAGACGTACGGGCATACGGACAGACAGGCGGACAGACGAGCAAGATGCATAATGCAGCCTACCGTAATCTAATTTGCGAGACTTTGATAATCATACCAGTGCTCTGATATATTATCTGTGCGAGGGTCTGCAAGATAGCTACTCAAGTAGGCTAGGCCTATTTGTGCTGTCCGTGTGATTTGCGTGTTAATTTTTCGCCCTAAGCCTATCGTATTATCCATAGTATTAAGCCCATAGTATTGCCTATCAAACGCTTTCCACTAATCAACCCATATACCTGAGGTCATTACTGGATCAGTATACGCCTGTTCGAACACTACGCTCAGCATTTTTTTGACAGGCCACTTGTCAGCACAGACTTTGGCAAAAAAGCCTTCTTATATAAAACTCCCAACATCTTGAACTCTCTCTCTTTATCAGTTGGACATTGTACTTCCCATTCAGCCTTCAAACGCTATCTCAAAACTTATCTACTCACTGTTTATAACCCATCGCTACCCATCTAGCGACTGCCGGTGTCCGGCGCCTCAGATTCAGCTCGCTGAACTCAACTTCAGTTATTCTCAGCCGGTCAACAAAATGTCTAGCTGTCGCCACTGCGTGGGGTTTTGCTCAATGAAAGCCTCTTAACACTGCGTGGCATGACTGACTGAGTGTAAGGGCGCTGACACATGTGCGTTAAACTTAAAATAGAAAAAAGCAAACTATAAAAGAACTCACGACGATCGCCGTCGAATCCGTTTGCCGTTAATCACAGAGCACAGCGTGGCGTTGCAAAGTCGCACAGAAGTTGTATTTTATCGCTGGGGTTCACTGTTGGCCAACTTGACCTACTGCAATAAAACAAAATAAGTTGTTTAATGTTTCGGTTGGTTTTAGTTTTGTCTTATTTTGTTTTAACTCACATATGTGCGAGCAAGATAACTCATGCAACAAGCTTTAGTCTCTCCGAATAAACAAATGAAACGTTTTTACTGTGCGTTGCAGCCAACACCATGAGACTAAAAGCAGGGTTCGTACAGGTTAGGGAAAACTGGAATAGGCCTAGGTCAGGAAATTTGAGTGGTCAGGGAAAGTCAGTGAAAGATTGAGGAAAAATAAATATAGGCCAGAAGTAGAAACAATGCTGCTGCTGCTGTTGATAATGATGATGATGATAAGGTAATAATAAAATGCTTATTTAAAAAAACGCTATGAAAATAAACTATGAATAAAGTATGCAACAGATTAAGTCAAGACTAAGTAGTGTTAACTTTATTAGGGCAGTTGTAAGTTTCAACGCTGACTTATGCTGCCCTCGCGGTAGAGAAGTTGTCTTACTTTTGACTGACGTGTGTTTAAAGTAGCCCATGATGGGATTGGGAAATACAGGCTGATCAATTGACTGACCGACTAATCAGTTGGCGCTATGTGTGTTCATGTGTTCAAAGTGCTGTGGAGTACGCTGTGGATGCTGACAATCTCAACTTGTCAGCAATCAGAACTGTGCGAGTCCTTCGACCCATCAGAGCAATCAACCGCATTCCTAGTCAGTATCTTTACTTCTAACCATATCTCGTCACGCGTTTTAAGGCTGTCTTTTCCACTTAATCAGTTTAAATCAAATCATGTATTTGTTTAATAAAAAAATTGACAGTCCGCAAAGCAAAACCGTTGGTAAATTCAATACATAAATATTTGATATTGACAATGAAAGCAGTGTAAATAGCAACAGGTCAATGGCGCTGAATTGAATTATACCGGGTATTGTGTGTGAAATAAAGCTAACGATGTCATCTCGGCGAAGTGTTGTGCGCTCCAAGTGCTTCTAGTTATCTGTTCAATTTCTAGACATTCTGTTTCACGGTCGTAACTCGTTACGACAAGTTGTTCGCACATCATGTCCCCAATGAGCATCATCTGGCCACTGACAATGGAATGGAGAATGATTCTATGTGACTGGTGGATAGTAGTGGCATCCTTTTGTCGGGTTTTTGACTAAGTCACCTGGCACTAAGTGCTCAGAGATTTTGCCGTACCAACGTTTTTTTTAATTTTACATGAGTTAAAACTCAAGGCAGAAGCGCTTTTTCAATCTTAGAAATTGGCAGCTGATTTGGATGAGCTAATGATACCGCAGCGCACTATGCGGCCATCCATTGCCCGCGTCAGCGAACGACCGGATCCGCGGTGCAGCTAGCAGACTTACCACCACCGCAGTCAGCCACACCATCCCGTAGATGTAAACTCATTTTCCGTCCTACTGAGGGTAGGAGACCGAATTGACCTAAGCACATGGCATGTTAGCTATTTTTAGCAACATTTACAATAAATCCACAGCAGGTTTTATTTCGTGACCTACTGTAGTCGCCTACCTGTCACTACAGTGTCTGGGTTGTTATAACTGCCCATAATTTTACTCCACTCAAGCGTAACGACAGAAACGTGGCTCGGGTCAGTGTGCAACACTTATTCTCAGGCAGATCACGCCGTCGATAACGGTCATAAAATAAGTAGACCTACCTTGCAACACGATACACTGTACATCCTGTTGAAACCTATATACGTATAGCAATTGCTGGACTGAGCCGTCGACAGGATATGGATATCCATGGCTAAATCCATGGATATATCTATGGATATATCCATGAGTTGATATAAGACCACGAAAATTTCATATCCACGGCAAGCCTGGCCGTCGATATCGACGGATCTCTGATCACAGATGACTTCGGCGGCGTGCATACATTCTGATGCTTGATGCGCATGCACGCCGGCAGATGTCGCACTGAAAGTTTGTGTTGTTGGGGGGTCGATCTGAACTTGGGCTTCAAACTGTTGTGCTGAATCTTTGCAGAGTGAACGCTACCCAGACCAGGTCTTTGGTTCAACATCACTTTTCTTCAGAAGTGCATAGCAATTGCGCATCAAATCGAAAGCCTGCAAGAAGTCCATGTCGAATTGTTGTATGCCCCCTACAGCTAGTTGTGCGATATGTTGAGCAAAACTTGGAGACAAATTGAACTATAATCGAACTTAATGTAGACAGTATCACATCAGTTTATTGTCACAGCCCACTCTACTGCATGATGTAGTCCTACCGGTTGTCTCTCCAAACAAGTCACTGATGCCACTGAATTGAAGTTGTATTAATTCGATTTCTTTCCCTAGTCGATGCCACGAACGTTGATTAGTTCTGACGCGTGACATGACTACTGTTTCACTGCTGCTACTCGAGCGAGTGAGTACTCGTTACCGCTGTTCGTCGTCGCTGTTAATTCGTTTAAGTTCGATCACCCATCACTAATTTAGTGCCGCCTTCACTACCGCCGAGATGGGATGCAATTGGCCAACTTCTGAAAAGCACGATGTCTGTAATTAACTGAACGCTATGCGTGAAATAACTGCAAGACCACGAGCAGCGGCATAAAACTGCTGAAACGATTGTTTTTATACTCCCCTTACAACAAGCATATATGACAGAATATAAAATATGAAAGATAACAAGATGCCCAGCTGTCGCTAGGATAGCCGACCGTACTGGTTGTCAGTGACCTTCAAAATAATTCAAAGTAAATAATTTTTATTTTATCTGAAAATGCGTACGCCACTTTCTATTAGTGATTAATAGTAACATCGGCCCTATATCGCACCGTTTTTGAAATATGGCCAGTTTTCCATTAAATTTCTTACCCTCCTCTTTATTCAACTCTATATTTGAAAATGTTTCCCTTGCACTAGATGGCTGAAGTTCTACGTGTCCAAGTTTTACACACATGGCTAAATATTGTTCGTGCAAAAAGTTTTTCCTTACGACCTAAAGCTTAGCCACAATACATCCGTTACGAAGAGACAGACAGATAGACTGACGGACGGACAGACGACAACTTGTAGCTCGACCGTTACTTGAGTACGGTTGGCTAAAATTGTTGCCAATGGGCAACTTAAGGATGAAAAGTCAATGACAAAGCAAATATGAAGACATAATAATTATTGCGGAGCACTAACGGCAGCTGCTATAGTGGCAGCAAGCGTATAGCTGTTTGTTGTCGAACGGTTCATGGAATATTTATCAAAGCCCGGCCGACATACCGTAGAGTGAGTGCTGCCGCTGTGATTACGATCCCATTAACGACTGACGTCACGTGACTTCTGGTTCCGGTTTGGTCCGAGTCGTCTGATTGCCCTGGCTGAGTGCAGATAACGTTAGCTCCTTTAACTGCATGCCGTGTATAGGGACACATAAGTACGAGGCGATATTTTATTTATTTAGACATTTCGTTGCAGACATTACAAGAAATATGAACTAATGCTCACAAGACGCGCGAAAGCCTATAACTGTTTTTTGCAAACTGTCAGTCTATCTCCAGCTATTTCGTCGCAGTTTATTTTTGGAGTGTGCGTTGCAACCAAAATCGCAAAAATCAACAAAACCCCTTATTTTGAAAGCTCACGGTCAAAGTCATCGATCTTAATACGACTAAAAAGCTCGTCACTAATGCTTGTTGTGGTAGGCAGCATGCCCATGCCTATCTGCAACCGTTTTCACGAAAGACTGGCCAACAACGGGGGTACCGGCGTACCGCTCTTTGATGCCCTCGTGCGCAGGTTTCCTTAAACCTAGACAAGTAATTTAAGCAAAGCTCATGAGACGCGCGACAGCCTTAGCAGTTGCTATTCGCAAGTTGTCTTCATCTGCCATCTGCTTTCCGGCGTGAACTAAAAACTGAACTGTTTGCCAGAGCATATTTTTATTAGCACGCTCGTGACTGTTTTTGCTGTAGGCCCTAAGAGTGGGCAAACACTAACTTTATCGACTCATCATCTCATCATCATCATCTATCTCTATCCATTTCGACGCAATTCACTCTTAAAATCTACGCCGCAACGACAAATTGCAAAAAAACACTAAAACCCCTATTTTAGAAGTTCAAGGTCATTCAAGGTCATCGTTGTTCACATCAATAAAAAGATTGTCACTGTTGCTTGCTATGATAAGCAGCATGTTTGCTTATCTGCAACCGTTTTCACGTTACACGAGCCAATAGCGGTAAAATAACCACTTTTAGGGGGTAGTCGTCTTCGACGCCCGCCTGCGCCAGCCTTCTTGAACTTAAGGGGTAGGGACTTGAACTGCTAAAATCTACGTTTAATGCTGAAAATTCTATAATTATGCAGGTTGTCCTGATCTATCTCCAGCCATTTCGTCGCAATTTACTGTTGAACTGTGCGCTGCATCCAAAAATTGCGAAAAAATTTACTAAAAACCCATTTTTGGGGGGGAGGGGTG
>Ga0209454_1004329_pt1 | contig 10552 bp, 4 predicted proteins | sample WorMetHERISLAND1_2_FD_187400 | JGI IMG/M metagenome (GOLD analysis project Ga0209454, IMG submission 187400) | Marine gutless worms symbiont microbial communities from Max Planck institute for Marine Microbiology, Germany - Olavius geniculatus... | ecosystem: Host-associated > Annelida >...
CAGGCTACTTTTTTGCCGCACCCTGTATAGGCCAGAAGCTTATGACATGCCAAGGGACAATTGCTTTTCTTAAATTTCATCCTGTTAAAAATCTTTTTGTCCGGAAATTTTCTTTCAAAAATACAAACTTTGGGACCAAAAAATCCCCCATTTTGGGGCATTAATTTCGGGGCAAACTGAAATTTTGAGCACGTATAATCTCTGTTGTTGTAAATTTGAATCAGTCATGTGGGAAAATTGCGACTTTTTACCGTCAACTTTTTAATTCAAGACGCCTCTGGTTTGTATACTTGTTTGCAGAAAGGTTGAACAACATGAGTTGGTACTCACGCATGGGAAACGGGTACGTTACGGTGCTATATGCGAGTCAATTACCGCATAATAATGTATTTAGGTTTGATTTTTTTTGTACGTGTACAGAGCCTAAACTAGCGTAGGCTCTATTATAATATGCTGTACAAGTGTAAATTATAAACGCCATAGCGTTCGTTTCCCGCATTTGATCTGCATGCGTGAAAATGACAGCTTAATTTTATTTTTCGTATTGTATAGAAATGGAAAAGTGATTGCGATGAATTGTGTTAATTGAATACGAATATACGTGACAACTTGTATGTGTCGAGCGCTTTATAATAATGAATTTACGATTTTACACGATTAAAAATACCTCAAGATTAGCGGCGTCCTGGGTTAAAAAGTCGGGGTCAGAAAGTTGTAATTTTCCGACAGACAGCTGCAAATTTTTGACAGAGGAGATTATGGGTGCTCAAAATACCAGTTCTCCCTCTAAATCTTTCCGAATGGGAGATTGTTCGCCAAATATTATATTTTGGAAGAAAATTCTTCGACACAAAAAAATCTCCGACGGGCTAGAACTTGGGGGAGAAAAAATCGAACGATTTCGATAATTCACAATTGCCGACTTTTTTCCGACTATCACGACGCCACTGTCCAAGATTCACTTCAGACTAAAATACTGGTGTCATTACAGCGCTTTAACAAATAAAGCTGTCATCATCATCATTATCATCATCATTATCATCATCATTACCTAGTCATCACTTATTCGGAGATTTATTCTACTAATATGGAAATTGATTGTACGAATGGCAAAAGATGGCGCGTAAGGCAGTAGAACAGGACACGATAAGGGCACGACATCCTCTAACATCTGCTCTATATATATCTTTATTTCGTCATACAGACAGCATAAACACAATATACAGGTAAAAAAAGAATATAGGATGTAGATATAATAAAAGAGAACTTTTTGCTAAAATAATGTCTGATGTCCTGACAAATCAGTGAGTGTAACGGTACTCGTTACAAGTTAAAACGTGCAAGTGAGCTACAATCAACTCACTGTTCCAGGCAAGCTGTTGCAAGAAATGAAAACGAAGTGCGTGAATTGTCCCTATTGTGTGATGCGTTGATTAGTTCGCATGTTCCAGTTTCGAATACTTGACCAAATGAATATACTATAAGGTCCAGGGCCGGATTTAGCTGGTGGGAGGCCTAGGGCCCGGGGCCCTCGGGGCCCCACCTTAAATCCGGCCCTGATAAGGCCTAAGCTTACTCCAGTTCAATGTACATGTAGCAATGAATCCCAGCTTTAGCATGCTGTTCGCTGTATACACTGCCTGGGTTCATTGGCAAAAACTACAAGTGATTCAATTTTGGGGGTGATCCGGAAGGAATCCTGGATTCTGGATCACTTTAAAATTTTCGTTACCATTGCTTTTAATGGGGCATAAGGGAAACCGCTGCCAAACCAAATATGGTGCTGCCACCTGGCGAACAACACGGCGTTGGCGGAGGTCTGCGGTCTCTGACTGCTTTTCTAGTAATTTATTGTTATGTTGGCCCATCCTGTGCGCCACCATACTCGTCAATCACGAGTCATATAAGTGCTGAGCGATAGACCATTGCCAGTAGCTGCTCAGCTGGTTTCCGGCTCGATGGCAGATACAGTTATCTCGGTGGCAAAGTTCAGTTCATGGGCGTCGGGGGTCCGCGAAGCTCTCTACTCGGCTGCAGGCTGATTTGCAAAACCTAACCGGTTCCTGTGCATCGACTGATCACGTTGCAGTTCTGTCTCTACCGAACCGGTTGGGTAAGCCGATAGAAAACATCATAGAATGCCGGTGGCAAGCTGCAGCAAGCAGCCGGTCGACCTGGTCAGTTCCGACTCCATCGACTCGACGCGCACTGGCGACTGGCGAACAGTGACTGACAGTCTGACTCTCTATACTGGCAGTAACATCTGTTCGTTGTTTACTACCTGTCGACGAGTAGAGGTGCGCCGATTTTCAATAACGAAAGGCCCCCGCGCCGGCCCGGAGGTCCTATCCCAGGAGGAGCAGTAGGCCCGGGCGTTTCCTGGCTGGATGGCGTAAAAGGCGCCTACACCAGGATTTAGTTCTGTACACTGTCGTTGGTTAGCTCGTGTAGTCTTATGCGTGTATGACATTGTGTCTGTGTGGATATTTTGTTTGATAATAATTGTGTGTTTAGTAGCTGTTGTTTGCGTTTTGTTTTAGTCTGATTGATTTTCAGCGACCGATTTTCGTTGTCAGTACCAGTAAAAGTGATTTTTTTCGTGGATCGATTCGTCTTTGAAATGACCAGTGATGTGGCTAGTGGAGTGGGACGTTAAACTGCACTCACCCAGTCATATACTAATCGCGAAATTCTTATCTGCGCCTAGAAGAACCGGTCCCGGTTTATATACAGGTAGCATGGTTGAGTGCTCGACTCGGGTCAATGGTAATTTAGCGAAGCCTGGAAGCCAATGTGTTTGAAATGACGGACACGCGTCAGAGGGTAGCTTCATCTTCTCAGCCGATGCAAGACCAACAACTAAATCAGTGATGTAGTCCTCATCGAGACCACAGTCTTACAAGTTGCAACAGATACTTAGGCTATAAGAACTGAAGAAAATAAACAGTTTGGCCACTATAATAAACTGTTTTGTGTTATGTATTCAGCATATAGGTTTTGGCCACTCCGTTAGAATTTGTCGACTGTCGAGTTGCATTTTGCGAGCACAAGTTTGTTGATCTGACATATTTGCTTTGCGGAGTCTAATGAATGGAGTACAGACTGTTCATTTCAGGATTGTATGTAAACAAAGAGTACAGAATTGGTTTGATACTCTTTCCACCAAGTAAAACAGGAATAAAATATTTGAATTACGTGACTTTATAACTATTAGGATACGATACGTTAGGCCTATATCAACAGCTGTAACTAAAAAGTCTTGAAATTCTCATGGCGTCTCAAGAGTTTACTTCAAGACGTAAAGCAGCCTATACTATTGCACGAGTTATTTCAAGTCACAAGGTGTAACTTTGGGAGTTATGCAGCTTAGGAAGTTGTACTGTAAAAATAACTTATGCAAATGCATTTATCATGTGTAAAAATAGGCTATAGGCCTATGTCTCTCCGACTAGCGTATTTTTTCATTGAGACCCACGTAACATACAGCTCACTTTGAGAAGTAGTTGGTACATATGCAGATAGGGCGGTAACGAGCGATGACGACCAAGTATAGTGTGTATGTCTATAGGGCCTATAGCTGATGCCTAGCGGCGCTGCACATGTCATGATGAGCAACGACTATTAACACCACAACCGAGTGACGATGACGATGTGACATAATGCCTAGTGCTATCTGCCTGCGAGGCTTGCACACACGTTATACATCATCGTCATCGTCGTCATCATCAGCAGCAGTAGCAGCAGCTAGCTTCTTTATTGTTTATAAGGCCATATAGTTTCATGCAAAATTGAAAAAAATATGTCGGTCCAGCGCCGACATATTATGCCGTTGTCCGCCCTGATCTTTGACAAAATATTTGGGCCAAATATAACAATCAAAATGTCAAAATATGCTTTTTTGAGCTAACAAAAAATTGATATATTAGTTACTCCTGCCCTGGGTAACATTTTTTTGCTTTTGCCCCACGCTTGTTATTTTGTTTTTCAGTTCCAAGTCCGTACGGCACACGGGCACGAACAGACAGACGGACGCGCATAATAAAACATTGCATATTTTTATAGAGCAATCGACTTCCCGGCGATAGGCATAGGCTGCAGACGCGAAAGTTTTTTTTGCATTTTTCGGTTTGCATGTAATCATGGTCTTATACACAGCTTGCCAGAACCTTTGTCTGAGAAAATCACCGATCGCTCGTGACTTCCAGTGCTCTCTGTTATATCATGAGTACATGAGACAATCCAGATGATTTAGTAAGATAATTATTCTCTATTGAGACAACCAGTCATTCCACCGTGTTGTTAGGTGTCTGATGGATATACGCCTAGCCGTTGACTGATGACACTACACGGTGTTTCACAAAAAGAACCCCTTATTGCTTTTTTTCATTATTCACTAAAATGATGATCAATTTACACAAAATTTTTACCACTTGTAGCAGAAAAAATACTAATTCAAAATATATCAACAAATTATGGCAGTTGATTAAATCTTCTTTGCTAGTTGTGACAACGCTGACGTCACAGTGTGTCGTGAGTACAAGCTTGCTTGTCTCAACTGGTGCTGTCAGTTGCTACCCTGCTTCAATGGTGAACTCAATCTGGTTCGCTAATAAAAAATGTCTATCGTGTTAGCTCTGAACAACATCAGGATATGAAATCAGGCATCTACGCGATTCAAAAACTCAACCTTCTCGCAAGCTCAAACATGTGAAAGTCCAAGTTGTCCAATTATCCCCACAGATGCATAAATGCAATCGCTTTGCACGTTTTTTTGTAACTGTGACTGTAAAACTTCAAAAATTTGTCATGAACGAACCAGATTTTTCACCATTGAAGCAGGGTAGCAACTGACAGCACCAGTTGATACTACAGCAAGTTTGTACCTGTGATTAGGGCTGCCGCGGGTACCCGGGTACCCGACGGGTACCCGGGTAATAAACTACCCGGGTAATTTTTTACTACCCGGGTACCCGGCGAATATTTAATTAAATTTATTTTTTTAATTAATATTAAATATTCAACTTATTTTACTTGCATTAGTTTTACATTTTTGAACAATTTTGTTGTTTCGTTTGATGTTGTAACTATTAAGTTTCGAATTTTAGATTAGTGCGCTGGTCCATCTCTAAATATTCGACTAAAGCAGACGTTACGTCACTTACGTGACGTCACGACAGTGTTTTGGTCGGAGAAGTAACTTGGAAAGTTTTTTTCGGTCATTTCGATAAAAATGTCCGATAAACGAAAGAAAACTTCATTTGTATGGGATCATTTTGATTTACATGATGATGGTGATAAAGTAACATGTCGCATCTGTAAGTTATCGCTCAGTCATGGTGGACAATCGACATCCAGTATGCTAAAACATTTGCAGGCAAAACATCCATACCTGGAAAGCCATGACAGGTAATTTTATTATTAATGTAGTCATGTTGTTTAATGTACTTAATTGGGGAACCGAACAAGGATTATTTTATTGACTAGTAGATCACCTGGTGGTGGATCGATGTCTATTTGCGGATTTTGCTACAGTATCGATATTCTCCATGTTCAATTTTGTGAAATCGATAGGCGTATTTAATTTTGCCCCTAACAGATGTGTGGATATCGTTTTGAATATTCACGTATTGGTATCCGTCAGCTATTATTACGCAGTAATACGCACTAGAACTAAGTTTGCTGGGCGATCTTTATTTTCTGTTCATCGACCGTCAGTTTGGAACGCTCTGCCGACTGAATTACCTGAGCACTATAGGCCCATGCAAGGATAGGCCTACTTTCAAGCGAAGTCTAAAGACCGACTATTTTAGGCCTAATTGTAAACACGTTTTAACGTTGTAACGTTGTTAGCCTATTTTTTGGAAAAAAACTTATTACAATAATGCTATAGAATGCGTTTTGTGTTGCTGTCTAGTGATCAACCGCCTGCAAAGAAAACGCCAAAGATTGAATCGTTTCTGTCTACAAAACGTTGCAGTGTTGATCGTGCACACAAGTTGAATGATCTAATTGCTAAGATGATCGTTGAAGATTTACGTCCAATAAATACTGTTGAAGGCCACGGCTTCAGAAAGCTTATGGAATTTTCTGAACCAAATTACGTCATTCCAGGACTTACATTCTTCACATCTCGCCTGGAACAAATGTTTGTTGATGTGAAGAACTCACTGCAGGAAGAACTCGCACTTGCGTCATTTGTTTCTCTGACTGCAGATATATGGACAAGTTCCAGAAATGAGTCATATATGTCAGTGACAAGTCATTTCATTGACAGCGAGTGGACGCTGAACCGTGTTTTGACGTCATTGCCGGTCGACGACAGACATACGGGTGAAAACATTGCAGCTTGGTTGTTAAAGACGATGGAGAAATATAACGTTTGTCCAAGTAAAGTTGTAGCACTGGTGCACGACAACGGTTCCAACATCGTTGCCGCAGCTGAAAGGAATGAAGCGCTGCATAACTGGTACGATGTGCTGCACACAGTCTTCAGTTAATAGTCAACGCTGCGTTGAAGTCTGATCCAGCCATAATGGACAGTTTGGCTGCTGCTCGTCACGTCGTGGAATATTTTAAGAGAAGCGCATTAGCTACGTCACTGCTGCACCAGAAACAACGGGAGATGTCTGTTCCCCAACATGAGTTGGTCATAGAAGTGTCAACGAGATGGAACAGTACGTTGCGCATGATCGAGAGACTTATCGAACAGAGATGGTCAGTGAGCAGCGTACTGGTTGACAGAATCATCAACAAGAAGACAGTGAAAACACTCACTGAAGCTCAGTGGGAGATTCTTTCACGCCTAAAAGACTGTTTGCAGCCGTTTGATGCGGCCACAACGTTCGTATCCAGTGACAGCTACGTAACATCTGCGGCAGTGCCGTCACTGATTCATGGACTGTGTTCAAAAATGATTGCTGCAGAAGATGATTATGCCTGCGTGAAAATGTTTAAAGAAAAAGCATTAACGCAGCTGCGTGACAGGTGGCCGCTAGAGTTATCCCAGGTGACTGCCAAAAACAGGAGTATGGCGCTGTTGCTGCTGAAGGCCGCCATACTGGATCCACGCTTTAAACTCAAATCAGCCTCAAAGGACTTTTCACAGTATGCGTCGGCATCTCTGCAGGGTGAGGCAGTGCAGCATTTGGCAACAGCTTGTTCACCAAGCAGTATGCCTGTAGCAGAAGAAATTATTGTGGAAGTCTTGGAGCCAGTGCCAAGTACGTCAACGGCGGGTGATCACGATTATTTCTGCCCACCATCCACTTCCACGCAAAGTGCAAGTTCTGGAATCGATGAATTGTTTCGAGACGCTGACGTAGATGAAGAACCATCTGATACTGAAAGCATTGATACGGTTGAAGCTGAGCTTCGTCAGTTCATGCAGGAGAAACGAATACTGCGCAGTTCTTGTCCACTTGAATGGTGGAAACAAAACGCTTCACGCTTCAAGACGTTAAGTAGCATGGCCAAACTGTATTTGGCAGTCCGGGCAGCATCCGCCGCTAGCGAGCGTGTTTTTTCTGTAGCTGGACTGACAGTGAACAAACTTCGAAGTTCACTTTCAGGAGAACATGTGGACATGCTTGTTACTATGCACTGCAATGCTGACTTGATGTAAGCTTAGAAGATCCCGTTGCTGTAATCTACTTTGTGTTATAATGTGAAGATTGTTTTTGTGTGTTTTGTTCGATTTTAATTAAGTGATCTTTCGTGCACACTACACCAGTTTAAGTTGCAATTAATTGCTGTGTTTGTCAGTAATGGGTGACTACATAAATAGTATGTTTGTAAGTTGCAGGTACTTCCACGTTGTAACTTCTAAGTTGTTGGATTAACTGAGTGACGAGTCTTGAGTTGTGGTTTGTTGTCAGCGTGTAGGCCTATTACTAGTGGCATCGATTTGCTGCTTTTGACTTCATTTGTTTAATCAGTAAATTTTTAGATGAACAGTTGAGATGGTGGTGATGGATTGTTGTTTGTTTGCGATACATGTTTTCACCAAGCTGTGTAGTTTCATTGAGCTGGTGGTTGTAGTCTTGTAGGTCTGCTAATATCCCTGAGCAGCAGAGCATTGTTGGATAATGCTAAACTGTTGAAGATCCCTGCAAGTCGTTCAGTGTGATGAACCTTGCTGTCATTTGTGTTGAGTATTATGATTAGGTCTGTGCCAGACTGATGTTTTTGTCAGCATAAAAACATTTAGATTGTTTTTAAAGTTGTGCAGTTGATAAGTAGGCCACAAAATTCTTTTATAGTTTTATTAAATGCAGACTGTTTTTTAATTATCACTGTCTGACTGTCCAAAAAATTTGCAATCAAGTGATCACTTTCACTGTAGGCTACTTCAAATGCATCACTACTGCAGTAGGCTATGGCCTGTAATTTTTTGGACTCGCAATAGATTTTTACTGTCGTATATTTTTCTTAACTTTCTGTTTTTGCTGACATTTGTAAGACAGGTATTTGATTGTGATATAGGCTTTTAGTTTATTTTACTGTGTTCAAGTATTGTGTATTTGATAATTGCCTTGACATAGGCCTATTTAGATCTACACGTGAAAAGTTAATTTGTTACCTAGTTAGAAACTGGTTCATTTGTTTGTTACCGTTAAACTACAATGCTTGAAGTGGTATAAATGCTATACACATTTATGTGATTGTTGCTTATGTACATGTATGAAAAACAAAACAATGGAAAACGTGTTAGCCTAAACGCAATACGTAGCTCAGAATAAAACTCCAAAATCACCGTCACAACTCATAAGTCAGTTTACGGATAAACTTAAAACGTCTCTCGTGAATCACTTTTCTGTTTTAGCTTATGCAGAATGTATATGTATTTATTTTGTTTAACTGAACAGTTGTGCAATAATGAACAGTTATATTTGGCAGCACTTTGTTTTATGCTTGATATTTGCATCAATAGCTGAAGATTAAATGAAAAGTGGGAATAGGCCTATACCCGACTCCCCCTGGACAGCGCTGTCATATTTACTTACTTACTTACTTACTTACTTACTTATTACCCGGCGGGTACCCGGGTAACGAATTACCCGATAACGGCAGCCCTACATACATGTCTGACATAGCAGCCCAATCCGCTGGCCTTTATTTCATTAACAACACTGTCAATGAACACAGCAAAAAGATAAGGGTAACCACTTAAAAACTTTTTAATCGACAAAAATTGTATGAATTGTCAACAGCAGTGATAAAGAAGAAGAAGAAGCGCCACTTTGGAGCCAAAAACTTTGCATATTTCTGCCACAAGCGACTTCTCAACCCATGAAATTTAATTACATTTTGTTTCAACAACTCTCCTGTTTTTTTTACTTATTTTTATGTTTTAATACGAAGAAAGATTGTTTGGGTAACCTAATTTGAATCAAGAATAGGGAGGCTAAAACTATACGTAGATAGCATTAGCCACATAAAATTGTAAGAGTTACTTATGAGTAGCCTAGTTAATCGTATAACAATGAAGGCCTATACCTACTTTTTAAAAAAAGTCTATGCAGGCTATTTAGTTTATTGAACCTTTCTTACAAAATTTTGATTAAAAATACTTTTAGATAAGCTTGTGTTGAAATCATAAATTTACAGAAATAGCCTACTACGGATTTTAAAATCTAAAATATTATGCGCTTCTTGCTGCAGCTGGCAGACATTGAGAAATAACAACACGTAGGCCTACCTGATTTTTGAAACAAAATTATTTTTTAAAATTTTATGTCATGTGTATTATTTTGTTACACAAGAACTCCTAAAAACAAATTGTCACATTAAATAGTACCCATGAGAATTAAAGTTACGATACTGCAGCATAAAAACGAAAACATTTTTTGAGTAAAAATTTGACAGCATGATAAAAATGCCAATATATTTCTCAGGGTCCAATAATAATTTTATAATGAACGACAGATTTTTGCGTACGGTTGGCAATTCAAAGAACAGTGATTTTTTATGTTGTGCGTCAAACACTAATCAAAATTTGATTTGCCGTAAATATTATCTGCATGCTTTTAAAGTTAAAAAGTTACAAAATACATTTTATATAGTTCTCCTTGACATGATAATTTAAATGCACTTCATTAAAGTTCATCGGTCACTAAAATTTAAAAATTAAAGTTCATAGGCTATCCGAATCATTCTTAAAGCCATGGGTGATTAGTTAGGCCCCTAGACAGTATTTTATTATAAAACAGACGAACATCGGTGACTTTTATGATTTCTTAAAGTACTTTGAAAAGTTTTATTGAAATTTTGCAGGGCCTAGCTAGGCTATTTATTTAGGCCCCTAAATTTGGCGGTTTATTGAACGTAACATCGTTTAAAAATTTGTTAGGCCTAATGCTTTTATATACGCAATTAACGCATTTGCAAAAATGTTTTATACGTAGTTATTTATGTTGCATATCATCATTATCGTCATCATCATCATCACGAACAGATTAAGTGCAAACTGCACTGCAAAAACACGTTACAACACGATAAGCCTGTACAAAGCACCAGCAGTGGAAGTCGTTTAAAACATTTTAAAAAAAATTTT
>Ga0209454_1004331_pt1 | contig 10552 bp, 3 predicted proteins | sample WorMetHERISLAND1_2_FD_187400 | JGI IMG/M metagenome (GOLD analysis project Ga0209454, IMG submission 187400) | Marine gutless worms symbiont microbial communities from Max Planck institute for Marine Microbiology, Germany - Olavius geniculatus... | ecosystem: Host-associated > Annelida >...
ATATATATATATATAGGTCTTTGTCCTGTAGTCTGTAAGCTGCTACTCAGTTCCCGTCCCGCTGAGGATAGGAAGCTGAGTTAACTTGAGCGTGCAATAAATAAGTAACTTGCTTGCTAATGATCACCTACGGCGAGATTTAAACCGCAATCTGAAAGTTATAAGAGTTCGACACTCTAACCACGGCGATCAGTCTGAGAGCGAAATGCACTCGTATTTCTCTTATAACTTACGCCTGACGAAACAGAGTATCAGTTATTGTAAGAATCATATCAACTTACCTAGTTAAATCACGCTTCAATTCATGACCTATATTTTTCTCGCTGTAGTGCCTGGAGTGTTATAACCGCTCCCAATCTCACTTCATTCAAGCGCGACGGCCGAAACCTGACTCGAGACTGTTTACAGCACCCGTTCTCAGGCAGAACTCACCGTCGATCGCGGACGTAAAATAACTACGTTTCAACACGATCTACTGCGTATTATGCCTTGATACACTGTATGGACAGTGTTGAAACCTGTTGAGTTAACATGATATCAGACTACTGTGGTTGCTGGACTTTGAAAAATCAGCAATATCAGTAGACTTGTTAAACGCTGACAGTATTTAGCGGTATACAGATGTTAGTATTTTAGGCACAGACCTAGCACTATTAGTGGCAGGAATATGGGATGGGATTTAAAGCAGCACGCTGTCGGCTGCATAGAAAACTTGCGCGGCGCGCTACCGATATAGGCCTACCGATAATCTGCTACACTTGTACATATAGGTCTTGACGGTGTCTCGTTACAAGATCGCCCCTCCCTCAGAAAAAAATCCGCCCCGCCCGGCGGCCGCCCGAGCGGGACGGATTTTACCGCTAAATTGTCGGCCGGGGGAGACTTTTCTGGGGGGACGATCTTATAATGGGGAGACTTTATGGAACCGGCTATATTTCAATAAGGGGGAGACATATCAAATCCGTGATTATCTCTCCCCGAGAGGATTTTTCCTGGAGGAGACATTTTAATGTGACACCGGCCTGTCGTTTACGGACCGATGATAATTTTCGATCGAGAAGTGCCGACCGGGGCGGTCCAGACTTATCTGTTACATGCGCGCCCGAGAAACCAATGTTTCATACCGCACACGTATACAACCATGGTCTGTTAGGTATAAGCTTAGTGTCTGGCGCGCGTGCTTTGATAATGCTAGCGCTCGGGAATTATAGGCTACCGTGTGGGTCCGAATAGTGACACCTTTTTACTCCGCGCACGTCACGTTCCTTACGTAGCGAAGAGGAGTAGTCTACATGAGATCAGTGTAATGAATATTGACGACCGACCGACGATCGACCTCCGTTCCTGGAAGAGCCTTCCTGGAAGAACTTCAAACGGCCATATCTCAGCAACCGATCATCCGATCCACTTAGTGCCATTTATATTAACGCTTTACTGACCCTCGTTGTCATGGCAACGAATTTTAAATTTTTAAGACAAAATGGGCTATAACGCGGCTTCTGTAAGGGATATCTGCAAGATCTTTGCGCCTATTGGGGAAGCTTCGGGGTTAGGCCATCGAAAGCTGCCAATGAAATTTTTCTCCGACCGACCCTTGTTGCTATGGCAACGAAATTTAAGACAAAATGCGCTATAACTCGGCTTGTATAAGATTAGCAGTGACACAGCAGGGATAACTGCAAGGGCAACAACTGCTCTTACTGTAGTCCAAACTGAAACATAAAAGTAAACACAAGAGGGAGAAAAAGAGGGGGGAAACTGACTCCAAAAATACAGAAAATACACGTAATCACGAAATCACTACAGTTTATTGTAAGAAATTCTGCTGATGTGAAATAAACAGTTTTGTATAGGAAGTGACTTACAAAGCCATATCCGCGGCTTTTGCCAGTTTGCCTGTCGGTGATGACCACGGCTTCGTTGATGTCTCCGAATGGTTCGAAGTAGCTGCGCAGGGTCTGGTCGGACGTGTGGTACGGTAAACCTCCGACGAAGATCTTTGTGAACGTCGTGTCGCGCTGATGATGTGTCGTCACACCCCCTCGCACGGACGACATTGTGTGCACCGGTAGATTGTGGGACGATTTGTCGTCGTCGTGCAGTCGCTCGCTTTGATGAAGGATGTATATATTACGGGTATTAAGACGATCAATGCACCTCGTTTGATGGCGGCTGTGTTACAGTTGCGTGTCTATACAATCCGAAGCTGTGATAGTCCAAATGTGTGCACTGCAACATGCATTAACCTTATTATGGGGTGTTTACACGATCCAGCAAACGGCCAGCAAACTTCTAGCAAATGTATTAAAAATACACGTGCTAATGCCGGACGTTTGCTGGTAGTTTGCTGACGTTTGCTGGATCGTGTAAACACCCTATTAACTTTAACGCTGACTTTAACTCTATGGAGAGGAAATGTAGAAATCTCTGTTGTAGAAGTGTACAGGAAAATAACCTTAAAAAATTCGAAATATTGAACTTTCAGATTAACTTAGGCCGATTCGTGCACTAGGAATGCCTTTTTTATTCGTTAGGAATTTCGCACAGCCAACAAATGCAAAAAAAACTAATACCCCGTTTACACGATGAAGCATACATGGAGCAAACAAAAAAAAACAAACACGAAACAAACTTAGAGCACACGTCGTGCACGTTTTTTTAAAATACGTTTGCTTTATCTTCGCTTCATGTTTGCTTCATCGTGTAAACAGGATATAACTGGGCGCCGTGCGAATCAAGTTACGTGCAATATATTTTTGCCTTTTTCCGCAAAAAAGTTATTTACTGTATATCACACTGCTGCAGTAAATAAGCTAGTATGTAGTACGAGCTTATACCACTCCAGACAGTGCGGTATCGTATTTAAACTACTCTCAGATCGCAAAGTTTGCTTTACGACGCATGCCTGCAGTTGAAAGTTGTGAAAATAGTACCGGAACGATCTGAGCTTGTTTTAAATATTACTTTTATTATGTTAGATCGGAAATCGGCTACAATACAATAAACCTACAATATGAATTTGCGCTGAAAAAATGGCAGAAAAAGCTGTCAGTTTAATCTAGCAAATGTTTCGGATGAAAATAAAATGAGCGAAACTGAGATAGAAGTAAGCCTACAGTTATATTGCAAAACATAAAAATTAATTTAAAAACTGCCTTAGTGCAGCAGTCGTCCAGTTCTTGTCCGTTAATTCGCCAGCTCCCAAAATAACCGCTAAGTTCAGGGTTAGAGTCAGGTTTAGGCATATGGTTAGCGTTAGCGTTAACGATAATAATTCGGGTGCGGGTGAATTAGCGGTCAGGTACCAACCGTCTTATAATACAGCGTCAAAGAAGGTGCAGTACAAAATGTCGCAATATACCAGTTCGTCGAAGGCAGAAGATCACTCACAGCGCATACGTCGACGTGTAGTCTACCGGCAAAACTACGCGCGCTCTCTTTCTTTCTCTCTGCGGTCGGGTCTAGGCCCAAACTCAAGCTTTTGCCACCTGCGGGGAAACAAATCTTGCGTTGGCACGCGAACCGTGCAGTGCTCAGCGCGACACCGACGCGCTAACACACAGCTAATAGCTTCACCAATAGCTTGACCGAGCGAGAGTCCGTCCGCGGTGTTTTGCGTTTATTTGCCAACAGATCGACCGCCGCACGAGAGGCGCCGACCGCCGCCTGCTACCGGGCGAAACTCGGCATGACCGTAGCGCCGCGAAGCGCATCGAGATAGGCCCAGATTCCACTGACGTCGAATCGTTGTCAACATGTTGTGCAACTGTATCGCTATACAACTAGGCCCTAAATCAAGGTGTAGGAGGGCCTATAGATAAGCTTACTGTAATTTTGTTGTGGCATGTTGGTGGCTTCGGCCGTTTGTCACTTTTAATGAATCTGTAAAATAAATATAACTAGAAGGCGCCAAGTAAAGTGATTCAAACACAAGGAAAGGGGAGGCAGAAGGAAAAGCCGCTTCGCTGGAGAGGAGGGCGAAAAATGTAATAGCCGGCGTTGCTACTTGTGCTGTTGGTGCAATGACGTCATTGCTACTATAAGTCATCGTGTACGCACACACCGAACGACGGACAGAACGACTAATCTCTTAATCTCCTCTAATTTTTACTACGTTCACTTGGGGGAGATATACGCAAGTTGAAAGTCTACAGGGAAATCCATGAACACCACTTGTCTTCGGCGACGTTGTGAGTTAAAAAAGAGATTGCTTATAAGTGCTCGATATTTCAATTTTGCGGCTAAAATTTTCGTTCTCTAAAATGTTGGATTTTAGCTGCATATTTTGCATTTTGGACGAGCATTTCCGACAAGAAGAATGTTATCGGACAATTTTTTGACATCCAAAAATTTAGGGTGCCCCACCCGGGTATAGCTGTCACGATGCCCCTGCGAGAAATTGTAGAACAAACCCCATAAAAGTCGAAGACTTGCAACAAATTTACAAAATGTTGAGACAACAATTATGTTATAGGCTAGTACCGCTTACAGTGCGATTTATTGCCCAACTAATCTACAAGTAATCAGACTAGTGGAGTCTGACCCTTGTGAGCGCCTGCACGGAGAGTTGCCTTCATGGCACTGCAGGCGCAGTTAAGACAAAGACGCTTGAGAAAATCATTGAGAAAACCATCGACTTACGATGACTAATAGCTGCTAAAGTCGACTGCCACACAGCGCCGCTTGATTTTGCGTACAACTTTATTACAAATCTACAAACTTATTTGTACAAATTTAATCGCGTATTACGTCCTCATGGGCCGCAATGCGTGCCTTGTCCGTTCGTCCCTCCTTCTGCCTGTCTCTCTGTCCATTACATAGCATACTGGCTTTTAGCCTTTTAACTCAAATGCAAAAAAACATAGAAAATCCGAAATAGGTTTTAATGTTTTGCGCGGAATCAAGTGTAAGCGGTATGCTGATTTGCAGTTCAAATTGTCGAAGGTCAGAGGAACACAGACGCACAGTATGTCGGCACTAAATCGACATAGTTCTCTAGTTCATATAAATTTGGTTGTACAAAGCGACTCGATATACATGCAGAGCACATGACATCAAATAAATTATACTGCACGTTTTAACTATTAGTCTATTACTTTTGTCTACAGTGTTCGTAATTACTCGTATGTGCTATCATATTAAGTTTAGGAAGGCTATCGAAGTAGTTACAATAATTTATGCAGTAAGAAATAAGAAACAATGATACAGCGTCCATTGCCAAGTTTAGAGTGCAGCAGATTTGTTTTCGTCATAAAACCGGACAACGATTATTTTTCCTTTCACCTGGATCGCACCTTTTTTCTTCTTTCTCTCTCATCTGTTTAGCCGCAAGCAGTTGGTGCTGACGCTAAACGTTGAAGAGAACCAGTGTGACGTCACGGGGCATCACGTGTTGATGCCCGAATGATGACCTGGGTGAAATGTGAAGCAGAGAAGTGTGCGCTGTTACAAAAAGAATATATAAGAAGCCCAGCTGTCGCTAGGATAACCGATCGTACTGGTTGTCAGTGACCTTCAAAGTCATCCGAGGTCGATAATTTTCATTTTATCTGAAATGGCGTATGCTACTTCTTATTAGTAATTAACAGTAACCTTGGCCGTATCTCTTACCGTTTCCGAGATATGACTAGTTTTTTGTTGAAAAAACACATTTTTGTTCCTATCCTCTATTTAACCGCGAATTCAAAAATGTTTTCCCTGCACTACATTGCTGAAATGATGCATGCCGAGGTTTAAAACACACGGCTAGTTATTACTATAAAAAGTTTTTCCCTATACGACCTAACGCTTAGTCACAATACATCCGTTACGGACAGACTGACAGACAGACGAACGGACGACAACCGTACCAAAGATCGACTTTTACTTAAGTACGGTCGGCTAATAACAGTCAGTCACTACCAAGATCAGCCGACTGATAGCTGAGATACACAGATATTTCAGGCGCATTGTTTAATTACGATCATGCAAAATGAAGGATACAAGTACTTCAATAAACCGTTCCATATTTATCACCAAGGTAGTCTTGAAATACTGGTTCAAAAAATCTAGGTCTAAAAAACCTTAAAAGTACAGTTTTATGGATTATTATTTGTTGTGCAATTCATAACATAAATCAGATTTAATTCTTCATTTTAGCCGCAGTTTTTGAGTTCTGACGTCACGTCATTTACCCAGCAACAAAAACAAAAAAAAACAAGAAATCTGAGCTAATGCTCATGAGATTCGCGAGAGCTTATGACAGTTTCTGTTCGCAGCTAACATCGGTTCATCTCCATCCATTTCGTCGGACTTCACTCTTCTGCAGCCAAAAATTGCACAAAATCACTAAATCGTCCATTTTTTAGGTTCAAGGTCATGCAAGGTTATGGATGCTGATACCATTAGCAAGCATGTCACTATTGCTTGTTATAATAATATAGCCAAATTTCGCCAAAAAACACGTCATTCAACGGCATCTTTCCTTAGGTTACCGCTAAGACAGGGTTCCATTATATAAATTCTAACACCTATTCCTAAAATACTCAGTCCTTTCTTTTTTTAGTAGCCGTCAACATCGTAGTAATCGGAGTGGTAGTTATTAAGATGTAGCCAAAAAGGAGCCATAACCTTTTCTTATCCACTTTTCTATGAGTCCCCAATTACGTAAAGGTGCCCCGTAGGTCTAATCGATCGCCGATGATCGATGTCATATTTTTCATTACGTTTCCATAAAAACCGTTATCACCAAATTTCCTATATATCGCACTAATAAATGCGATATTTAGTATTTCTCGCCGTTCGTTCTAATTCGCGTACTTTGACAAAATGTGCGATATTCGTCCGACGTCGTGTACGGGAGCCACACCCCTTTTCGACCTATACTTAGTCAAAATTCACATTTTCCACTAAGTCTATAGATATGCGAATCCGCGGTACCGATGTAAAGCCTGTTGGATAAAGATTCTAGCGGTCCAAACAGTTTTTAAATCCATTCAGTAATTTGGCTAAAATTGGGGTGTTCACGCTAAGTTAATACACAAATACCGATCTTCAATCTCGATCGCATAACGACTTAGTTGCTTGGCGCCATCTTGCGAATAAAGTTAGACTTACGACGGGTACGTGTACTAGTCAGGCTTGCGCATGCCCATCTTTCTCCCCCTCATTCGGGGTGACCCTCTTCACCCGGCGGGATGAAATTTTGTCACGAAATACTATAGAGACACTAAGCTATCATATGGTGAAAACCCGAAGTTTTTATCTCACCTGGGATTGGAACGGTACCGGGTCGTGACACCAGGATCGACGGACAGACAGACGGACGGACGCACAGAATTACCACAGCTAATACGCGCTATAGCGAGCTAGCTCTCGCGCGTAAAATGTGTCGATGTGACGCGAAGATTGGTGTACAGGATGTTTCCATATAGGTGTTAAAATATGCCCTATTCTTTGTAGACTAAAACTTCGAAAACATTTTAAAACATTAATGTTTTTAAATATTAGAATGTTTTGACCCTGCGCTTAGTTTAAAGCAGGCATCATATTCGCCGTTAAGTTATTTCGTTCCCACAGTATCACGACGTACATGTACATAGAAACGCCGGTCTATAGGGTCCACTGGTAGAATAGATAGCTGAGCTCTACAGCTCGTCGTGCATGTTGTGCGTCTATTGAGCTGCGCCCTCTGGTGCCACACGTGCTGCAGATGTCATTCAATAAATAATGAGAGAGTTATCTCTCGTTCAAACAGACAGACGCACGCCGGCAGACCTCACCCCAACACCGTTCAATGTATTATTCACCGCGCTGACCGACCTATACGCGGTAATCTATATTCTTCCTTCCTTCCTTCCTTCCTTCCGTGAAGACTCCCTCCCAGCTCAGCCTAAACCGACGCACGGAAGGCCAATGTCCAGCAAAATACGTCGTAAAGTGCACAGGAGAAAGAGTGTAGCCTTCAACTAGACTACTGCGTGCGCGCGGTTTTGGCGTATACGATAGTCGCAACATTTCTCCAGCGTTTCGTAATTTCGTTATAGCCGTGGTTACGTGCAAAACAGTCAAAAAATCTTTTGGAAAAAATATTTAGCAAATGTTTTCTCTATTTTCTACATGTAAGATAAAACTGAAATAAAGTTGTAAGTTCTAAATTTGTCGCATGCAGTAAAGAACAAAACTCCACAAATTCAACACAATAACGACTGTATTGTGACAATACCATCAGTCTAAAAGCACAGTTTATGGGAAACGTCCAGGAGTATTCTGTCGTCTAATAGCGATGATGTCATTCTAATCTAAAATTCTTGTTTCTGGAAAAATTTCAGACCCCATTAACTTTATTGCATTAAAGATTTTCACGTGATATGTCCTCACTTTTTCATCACTCTGTGCTTTTCATCTGTAGTTTATACAGAATCGCGTCTCTTCATCTGCAGCGGCCGGAGTCAGCCAACACGTCGCGACGTCGCTAAAGCAGCAGCTGCAACCGTTAATAGCCCTAACTGCCGCAACTTGGTGGCGTGGCGTAGTGGTAATGCGTTGTGTCTGATCAACGAAGTTAACCTACGCCGGGCTCAATTAGTACTTGGATGGATGACTGCCTGCAGGCAGGTAAACCATCTCGGTATGTAACCAGCCGCCTAGGTCAACTCAGCCTTTCATCCCTCCGGGTTAGATAAATGGAGTACCGGCCTATCTGGCTGGGGTTAAGGCAGGGCGCGTTCACCTGTGTCGAGTGGCAGGTAACACAGTGTGATGTGTGATCCCTTACGGCAGGTGACGCTCCGTACTCTGAAATGGCTTCCATTAACAGCTATAACACCACCTTTAACCTTTTACTTACCAAGCCGTTGAACGAAAAGGAGATAAATTATAGGTTTTTGCTGTGTAGCTTATATAAAGCACGCACCAGTGGTTAACAGATTTGTGCGTCATGTTTTATAGGTTTATTTGAATTATTTAGCTCGATTTTTGACCGAGTTTACTAACTTATTTTTGCTACATGATAATGTAATTGCTCCTCAAGTATTAACAAAAATCGTTTCATTGTTAAACAGCATCATATGGGACGTCGTCGACGACTAAGTTATTCCACAGATTCGTATGTGGCAATGTTGTGAGCTTAAGCTATGCGGCACCCACTTATCGTAGCGAGTTATTTTTGCCGAACCGAGAACACGCACGTCGCTATAAAAAGTAACAGCGCGCGTTTTCTCCAGATGATGGATGTTTGCCGGGTTTAGTCGCTTGATTTGTAGAGTAATTGACAACCTACAGATGCGTTGACCGGCTAAACTGAATCTTGCTTGCATAGGCTAAGCTTAATATGACGTACAGCTACTTCTGGGCAATATTGTGTTAAGCTGTTTGTTCCAAATCCAGGACATTTTGACATAATTCTTCGCTTGCTGCTTGAAAATCAAAATAATTGTTTTAAAAAGTTGAAAACCAAATGTGTTGTGAAGGTCACCAAGACAGAAACAAAAGCGGTGTGCTAATATTAAGTTGAAAGGTCAACAATCAAGGTCAACACCTCAAGAAATGATTTATAGCATACGAGCTCACGGATCACGCACGCGCCGGCTCAGGAGCGTTGGGCGGCTCCAGCGCCGACTGCAGACTAAGTCCACTTATTATCACGCTCACGTGTAGTTTACTGTCGGCGCTCGAGACCCCCGGCAACAAAAAAACGGCCGCATATATGTCGGCACTCGGCGCGTCGACATCTTGTTGGTTTTAAGCACATACAGTTAGCGTCACTGCGTTGTTACATGACTTACGCTCGTATAAATTATAACACTGTACTTTGTTTTTATGTAACATGTCTTACATATTGTTACTTACTCTTGTCAATAACACTTGCAATTTTTCGACAGTTGCAAATTTCCGACAGAGAAAAATTATGACTGCTAAAAATTTTTTTAGTTTGCATTGAAACTTCAATTTTGTCCCTTAGTTTCTTCAAAATGAAAAAAATTTTAGCTGCCACTTTTGTATTTTCGAAATGAAGATTTTTGACAAGAAGACAATTTCTCGTCAAACAAAAATCGAAACAAGTGCCGTTTCTTGCTCCCTTCTCTGCCAGGCTGTTGTAACTCGCCATTTATACTATTTTACTGCTTTCTGCTTGCTATTATTTATTGTCATATCTAAAACTAGTAGAAAAGCTGGAAATTTAGATTAATCTACTATCGCACATCGTCAGTACGGACTATGGCAGTTAATACCCTGTTTGCACGATCAAGCAAACATCGAGCAAACATCAAGCTGGTTTGTCCAGCTAACTAGAGCCAGGTCGTCGAGTTATGCAGCTTCATCGTGTAAACGGGGTATAAGATATCGCCCAGAGTCGAAGCGCCAACGCCCGCGGAATCCGGAAGTTCGCTCTTTCGCGTGTTGTTGTAAGATGAGTTAAGACGTCGACGAGTGAGTAGGCCTACTGTTGACGACTGACGTCAAAGTGTGGAGTGACGTCGACTTTGACTAGCGTCATGCTAGCAGCCCGCAGTGGCGGATCCAAAAATTTCAATTGCGGGGCTTCTTTTCCCTCCCCCTTCTTTTTTTCTTT
>Ga0209454_1004333_pt1 | contig 10551 bp, 4 predicted proteins | sample WorMetHERISLAND1_2_FD_187400 | JGI IMG/M metagenome (GOLD analysis project Ga0209454, IMG submission 187400) | Marine gutless worms symbiont microbial communities from Max Planck institute for Marine Microbiology, Germany - Olavius geniculatus... | ecosystem: Host-associated > Annelida >...
AGGCTACAGAATGCAACGAATAATATCTCACTACAGACTTTATATAAACATTGTCCAAATATGGCTATGCCTGTGTCTACTCAGGCGATCGATGTCGTCTGACATTTATGGCTCTGGTAAATCATTTATAAATATAACACGTCGCTGCAACTTCCCAAAGCCTCACGCCGTATTCGAGTGCAACTAGCATATTGTGGCAACACTGAGCATAGATTTACTTATTTATGTAAATGCTGACAACATTGGATGGACCTTGAAAAAAAATTTTTCCGGGTCCGTCTAGATGGACCTATAGCCACTGCGTTATAGTATTTCGAATAAATTTTATTTAATGCTTCGTAATTGATAACATTTCAGTTCCAACCACAGTCTTAACCATGCAGTAAAGAAATGTGGCTGCACTCTTTCACTAACAACGAGATAAAATGTAATTAGATGAATGGCGATCTACCGCTAGTAATTTTCTGCTCACTAGCGCGAGATCGCCGATCTACCGCTAGCACTGACCATCGTTTATTCGTATCATCACGCATAAACTGTCCAGGCCTAAAGACAAATATTACATATAAACCTGGATGTCGAATTACCCGGGGCGAATCGTCCAAGGTGAGGGGGCGAACGAGCCAGGGGGCGAACCGGCAAAGGGGCGAAAAAGCCAGACACCTCTTTATCGACCGGACTAGATGCGACGAGACAGGGCACGACGCTAAGCTAAAAAGAAGTACACCGAAATAATTAAAGCAATAAAAACGATATAATACGAACGTCCGGTTAGATATTTCTAGTCTAACCACGGGACGTATATTTAATTTCCAATCATCCATAACATTCACTAACAACCGAAAACCACGATAAAAACAGTGTAAAAGGAAACTTACAGTTGGGAAATGAAAAGTTACATGTAACATAACGTAACCGGCGATATTACGTTCATGTGCATTCGTCATCCAAGCTACTCCGAAAGTTGTTACACGAACAATTAGCTAAGTTGTCCTATGTGAATGTGAATAAATATACCTATACTTAATGATACAATAAGCATGTAGCTCAGTAACTGTAGCTAGGTTCTGCTGATATAAACATTCTGGAGTTATTCGGCATGGTTCTACGCAAGAAGCGTCAAACGAGATACTGGGACGGTCATGAACGACGATCTTTCACTATCTTCGGTGGGTTTATCACAGGACCCTTTCGAATTTACATCAGAAAAAAAAACTTTATACTGCTTGACAGTTTGAGTATCCTAATTATTCTGATAACTGCAAGGGTTCATTAACATAGTTTCTGCATGGTCCGGTTCCTAGATTGCGACTCTGCTTGCCTTGTCAAGTTAGGTGTCGTCCAAGGGCACATGGGTATGCAGTTGTTGGCGACACTTGGACTTGGTGGTACCTTGCTAACCAGATGTATGGTCGTAATCACAACAGATTTCAATCACTCGATATTCACGCGAAAACTGGCGTAAGCAAAAAAACTTATAACAATCACTGAATTACAAACAGTCTTGATTTCTTAAACACCTACTATCACATAATTATCATGAAACGAACAGACATTCAGCCATAGACATGCAAGTACAATTTTGCCAGAACAACTGTCCTGACTGTTGCCACAACCGTGGTCCAGAAAATCAACAGAGAAAAGGCATTTAAATCCTAGAAAAATCTAGGAATGCTGCAATTCAACACCACAGGGTTACACAGTCACAGTGTTTCAGAATGGACCCAAACCCAGTAAACTAGCACTGGAAAAAATAATTAATAATCAATATGATAACAAACATTTTATGCAAGCAATATGAGCAAAATATAACTGGACGTGATATGCTGGCTGTTTCTAGATGTCGCCACCATACCAACGAAGTCTGAGTTGTGGAAAGACAGTTCAGAGTATTTGTGGTTGGGAAAAATTGGGAACCTATTAGCAGGGCCATCTTATGCCAACGTGGGGCCCTTGGCACTAACTTACCCACGGGCCCCTACGTCACGTAGCAACCTCTGATCACACTACGCCACACACTGTAGAATAGGTCAATGTCTGTAAGGTAGGCCTGCATCTTGCATGTTTTTAAACGTACAATTTCGCAAGCGGAGCGAGCGAAAAAAAATTTTGGACCCTAGATTTTACCTTTGCCCCTCCCCTAACAAATTTTTAAAAGGCTTCTTGAGTTCAAGTTGTGACAGTAATTCATTCATAAGGCGATGAACATCGGTTAGAACTAGACTGATGATCAATCGATTGAAACATGGTCTTTTGTGGCAATCATCACCATAGCGCGGGGCCCCTTTGGGGCGTGGGGCCCTTGGCACAGTGCCAAGGGCGCGGGGCCCCTTTGTGCCAAGGTGCCACCCCCTAAAGATGGGCCTGCCTATTAGCTTCATTTCTGAGCAGTGAAAAAAAGAATATTTCAATTAAGTCAGTGGTCCCACAAATCTGCAAACCACTCAAGCAAAGCCACATATACAGATATGCTTATGTTTTTGATTTACCGGCTTATTACTCATAACCAGTTACAAAACAAAATTTTGCAAAGATGTTTTGAAACACAATTAGCACAAATGCACATGGTCAGAAATAAGAGGTAGTTACATATTCAATGGGGGTGGTAAAAAACAAAGCAAAAAAGCATTACAGCCACATTTAAACCCAATTAGAACCTGTTTGGTATAAATGTGGAGCCATTGCATAAATTTCATGACACTGATGTACAAGACCTTATCAAAAATTGAGCATTACAACTTACAACTGTACGCAGTGTTGCTGCAATTTTTTGATTTGGGATACAACTTTCTGAATCTGGCAGCTAGCGTGATTAAATAGGCCACAGAACGTCGTGTTGCACTAAGTGAACTATTAAATGTTGCAACACGCCACAGAGAGGCCCTCACAAGCCACAAAATGTGCTGCTGTCTGATGTTCTGTGGCTTGTGGGGCCCCTGTTTGGCTGAACATGCTTAAATCTACGTTTGCAAAAAACATCACCCAAGGCCATGATCAAAGCATAGCTTATGTATGAATTGTTCAGCAGAAATGTTTTACATGTAACTGAACTTGACAGAGTGGCAAACTTGCTGATAAGTAAAGATTAGGATTCACGATGGCATCATGACGACAGAAAAAAACAGGGCTGAGCGACACAGGCACACACACAATGGGTTTTATTGTAAACCCACGTAAAAACCAAAACTTAATAAAATTTCACTAATATTGTTCGAATATTAATGTAATATTTTACTGCAGTTACGTTTCTTAAGCAATTAAACTTATGAATTTGCATATTTTTAGACATTGTACACTGTTGGAGAGCTAAATATTTAACCTGAACAGCACTGCTCATTTTAATAACTTAAAACCTATAAAAAAAACTGCAACACCCATCAAACTGTGTTTTTGAAAAACTGGGCTTAACCCAAAAAAACAATGAAACCCATCGGGTTGGGCTTTATTTAAAAGAGTGCTGGGTTCTCTTTAATCCTGCAGAAGAATGTAACGCTGGTTCATAGTTCGGCATGGGGGGCGTGAGTGGGCAGCGGGTCTGGGGGCTGACTGCAAGCTGCTGGAGTGTTGAAGATGAACCGATATTCGCAGCGGTTTGGTTCCGTCACTGAGACGAGTTCGTTTGAAATGCCGCACTTTATACTGACCTGCCAAATACATCACAAGCACCACTCTCTCAGCATCTAAATACATCCAACAAGTAAATAAGAATCTAAGTTAAAAAACAAACATTTATGAAGCACACCTCATTAGAAAAATGCTTATCATTTGCTGGAAACAAAAGTATACATGTTACGATAGATATTACAGAAATCATATAAAAATGAAATATAGAAATAATAAGTGCATGCATGCACGACACTTTCTTATCTGAGCTAGCATGCCATCATAAGTTTTCTGTACCTTTCTACATAGTTATCTTAATATTATTCTGAATTACATTTCTTTCTTAAGATTTTGTAGATCATTTTTTCCTAAAATTGGCCTAAGTTCAATTTATGAACTTATGTAAGATTAAGCTCCCGGAGTATGTTAGGCCTGATCCCAGTTGAAAGCCTCTGAGAAAGCTGCAGCAGTTATTATGGCCGACAGTTATATGAGTCAGAAAAAGGCAACCAAATGACTGAATAACTACGATACACAGCACAAGGCTAGCAGGCCAGTAGCTAGTTACCACAGGGCCACTCCAAAAGTGCACATTACACAAAGCTAGCAGTAGGCTAGTGGCTAGTTACCGTAGCCGTTCGGTCAGGGCCATTCCAGCAGTTCTGTCCATGTTCGTACTTCATCTCAGAGTACTTGTCATCAGCTGGGCCAGACCATGTGCCCCACGTCCTGACATCATACATACATACATTGATTGGCCATATGCAGATGACAATAGCATAAGAAAGCAGGACCATAGCCAAAGTGGGTTGCCCCATCAGCCAAAACCAACACAGCTGTATTAAACTTCTTCTATATGTAGTGCAAAGCGTAATACATGTTATGTATTATTTGACTGACTTACATAACCTACACTGTGTCACTGAAGGCCGGTCAAACATGGGTAAATTACTTCTCTCCATCTAGTTCTGTTCTGTGCTGCCGCTTCCATCTTCCTCTAGCTGTATACCTTGATCTTCCTCTTTTTCCGTGGCCTCAAGGGGTCCAATGTCAGGTCAAGCTTTCACTGTCCAGCTGCTTTCAGTCACAGATGCTCTTTCCACTGCTCTCCCCCCTCCTCTGCGATGTCACTCAAGTGTCATTCTTTGTCTTCCAGATGTTTTCTCAAACTTAGTTACACTAGCTCTTCTAAGATCTTTTTCAACATGATGGCCTTCCTCTTGATCTTTTTTCAATTGGCTGCCACTGATAAACTCCTCTGGTGATTTCTTCAGCCATTATATGTAGCACTTTAAAGGAGGAATAGCGCCAAAAACAATATTCAAATATATAATGCCGCAGTGCTAGCTGAATACATTGGTACAACTGGCTGCATGCTAAAGTGCTTTATTTGTTAGAAAAAGTAATTTAATTAGTCAAATTTTTGGCCGCCAGGAGCGCTGGCGTCAAGAATGGCGGCGACCATGGCTCAAAAATTTGACTAATTAAATTACTTTTTCTAACAAACAAAGCACTTTAGCATGCAGCCGACCATACCAACGTATTCAGCTAGCACTGCGGCATTACATATTTGAATACTGTTTTGGCACTATTCCTCCTTTAGTCGTCTTTCTCATACTGAGTGCTTGGTTGGTCAGAAGAATTTGCTGCATTCTGATCTCTGACCACAGTAGCACAACACTGACTTGGTGGTGTAATGATAGGATCATATAGCGACAACATTAGAGCGAGGTAGCCAAAACTAAAGACACATGCGTCAAGTTTTTTTCTAATATTGCCTGCCAAAATTTATTAAAATCAACCAATGTTTCACGAAGCTATTCAAAAAATAAAACTGGCATGTTTTTTATGGACCGCAGTGTCGAGGGTAATACTTTTTTGCACAGTTCAATTTCCAGCGGCAATAACAAAGAATATTTAACTGCTGTATTTAAATATTGACTTTAGTCACATGAGAAATTTCTTTCCGAACATTTTGCTGAAAACCACATGACTCTATGACGTACGGTTGCAAAATTATGGTGTCATTAACTTTGTGCAGTTTTTTTAGACCACCCTGTATATAACCAACATCAACGTGAACTCAGCCTTCCATCCCTTCAGGGTACGTAAATCAAGTACTAGCCTGTCTGGTTGGGATTAAGGTAGAGTGTGTTCAGCTCTGCGATGGATTTCCCATAAAGAGCTAAACACCACCATTAACCTTTTGACCTTAATTATGTTCATCAAAAAATTGTACGAAACTATAGCTAAAACACTAAAGAAGAAAAAAGAGAGCACATGGTCAGGCGGAAAAGCAAACGATGGTTCTCAGACTCTCAGTCTATTTAGTTTAAAGCAAGATCTCACCCGAGACTGGTCTCTCCGCCACCATGTTTACTCCTCTGAGCTGCACGGTCGAAAGGACACAGTGTGTACGTGTATTCACGATCAGTGAAGTCGAAGCACTCGTTCATCAGATGATAATACTCTGAACTGGAACCCAAGTCCTGGTCCACCACTTTCCTCACGTCACTGTATAGCACAACGTGAAACATCCAGTATGGCACTCAAGTTCTAATCACCGTTTCATCAGCCTCATCCAGATATATGTGTATAACTACACACAACTGACTTTATCCGCCAACTTTTGTAGGCATAGTTTAGTTGCGCAAAAAAATTGACTGATAAAATCACTGAACCACGAAACACGATTTGTTACATTTTCATCAATCAATGATGGTCAACAACGGTGTATGATTGTCTTGCGTTCATTTTTCAGGTTTTTATTCCGACGTACTCTACTGTTGCAAGCATGAAAAATGTTCAGTAATCAAGCAAGTTCGGAGTTTATCACAAACCAACAGCAAAAAAAACCAGCAAAAGACTCTAAGACCACAGAGTATGAAACCTACTATGAGAACCATATAGCAGGTTCAAACAATAATGTAAAGCTATTAAAGACCCGACCCAAACCATTTTTGTTCTCAACTCTCGGGACCATAATCGTGGTCTCAATACCATATCTCTGAACATTGCAAAAATGTCTGTATGTCAGCAACATTATGTATTACCGAATCTCATTTTCGATGTTTTGGTACTTTGCATCAATTTCGTCATAATTCTTCCGAGCTTCATCGGCAGCTGCCAGCAACAAAACAAAATCACTAGCTAGCAGCCTAGCATTAGTTAGTTAAGTATTAGTTTGAAAGAAATAGTTGGTTCCATAAACCAATGGTGAGCCATAGAATTCTTGAGTTTCAAAAAATGTCACTGCAAAGTGAGCAGGGTGACAAAACTGACTAGTCATGATGGTACAAGATAAGCCACACCAAATAATTCACGTCTGATACATAATTCTGTATTTTCCATAGTTGCTCCAAATTGTAACCAAAAATATTTCCAGAAAACAATGCGGCAGCATGAGACGCATCCTTTCTGTTGCCTAACAAACAGCAGTAAAGACTAAAACACTTTTAGCCACGACAGCTTCAAACCTATGGAAAAGATAATCTCCCGACATGCAACTACAAGAAAAAAAGAAGCCACTGACATGGCTCCTCTTTATGGACTTCGTCATTGTAATATCCAAATACCACAAAATCATAGTATTCACAGTAGTTACCAGCAGATACAGACTTTCAGTTACTGTATTTCAATTTCCAACTTAACAAGCTGTGCAATGCCAGCAAACAAACCCCAAGACTTCTGAAAATTTCCAAAATCCTACAATCCTAAATTTAATAAGCACTTTCAAGGACTTTTAAAGCACTTTCAAGCGCCATTGTCATTTTTAAGAACCTTCAAAAAAACGCGAGTTCAAAAGTGTTCAACTTAAGCACTTTGTAGGACTTTCAATGGTGAGAGGAAACCCTATGAATATCGTGCTGCTAACTTGATATAAATCTGCTAACCTGCAATAAGCTGCTTGGTCTCTTCATCATATTCAGGCATCTCATCCTCTCCATCATTAGAATCTTTCTTGTCCTCAGATGCTGAAGGCTTGTCATCCTATAGTTGTAGAACACATGATAAGTGTCATTCAGCTAATAGGAATAAGCCATCATTCATCACAACATACAAAGTAGTTCTCATAGTTTAGCGCTGTAATGCCACTAGTTTACCAACAAAATTTCGGCCGTTTGCAAAAAATCTGCTCCAAACAACTAAATTCCTTAAAGATAATTTTTTGAGGACCAGATTCAACCTGGAGTAACTAATAAAATTTGACACAATCAGAAGCAGCAGCAGCCTCTTCAGATGTGTCAAATATTTAATATATTTTTATTCTTAACTCAACGTAAATTAATTATTTTTCTAATCTGTTTTTTATTACTTCATCTTCAATTAAAATTAAATTCATAAATTTGTTTATCTTTACCGAAGACTACAAATAAAAATAGTTGCATTTTTTCCAAGCAATTGCTTGCATTGGTACTCATGATAAAACTACAAATTTTTGGCCAGGGCTCAACGTGAGAGCCGACTCGACGCCATAGGTCCTATTATCTCATCGATTATAAATGTGGGAAAATGCCCCCCAAACCTATCAAAAAACTTGGCTGAAACTGAAATTTAGCTTCAATTCCTTCCATGTAAAGACTGTCCTTCCCTCCAATTTTGGACATGGTCTGCTGTCCAGTTTCAGAGAACTGGAAAATAAAAAAAAATAAAAATTTGTAAAAAGTAGAAAATAACAAAACAAAAACCTCAGGCCTCCCATTACTATACAGATACCAACATAAAAATCTAAATAATGATTATAAATTATCTAGATGCACAGACCACCATAATATTAACTGACAAAAAATTCACACACATACACACACCCACACACACACAATGTAACTAAAATTACTAAAATTACATAATTAAAAAACGTGGTTTAGCTGTCTCTTATGCCATCAAGTCAGAAAACAGATTGGCCTACTGGCCTGTTCTAAAGCTCCAGGGGCCAGAACACTTGAGCAATATCTACTAACACCCTACACAGAGGACCAGATTAGCATCAGTTTGGTGGTGAAATTACCTCCTCGGGATAATCATCGTAATCATCATCATCACGCTCATCATCAGCATCATCCCGATCATCATCTCTGACATCGTCATCATCTGTCCCATCCTCATCATTATCATCTGTCTCCGGACCTGTGTCTTCAGCTTCGGCATCTGCCCGCACGGTCTTCACCAACCACACAACCAAACCAGTAATGACGTTGGCCATCCACCTCATTGCCAAGGGTTGTACATGCCCGTAATAAACTTGGCCTAACTGTATGTGCAGTGGGTGCTGACCAGTGCATAAGCCATGCCAACTAAAAGTAGGCTGAACTTATACATGTGGCACGTGTCACTTCCTGCAAGTTTTAAATGTTCAGTGACCCCGACCTTTGACTTTCAAAGTGAAAATTGGCTCACTGGTCACTCCTGCCCTGCGAGACATTCACACTCATTTTGGTTCTTATACAGCTTTTTGTTGTAGACTTTAGAGCATCTATAGAACAGACAAGCGGATGGACAGACAGGCAAAAACTGTAATGTGGCCTATCATGACAGAAGTATAACAACACTCATATGTATTGGTGCAAGCCTCGGTTCATATCTGATAGGCATGAAAGACCCACAAACAAACTGGTCCAACGTGTGGTTACTGCAAAAAGTGGAAAACAGTGAGAACAGATTATGCAAAATAAAGATATGAATGTCTAGATCCATCAGCATATTTGGTCATGCTGAGATACTTTGACTGAATGACCCCCAAAACAAATTCAGTCAATCTCTGTTGCAAGACGCACTTCTTTAAGCTCTGGTGCAAATGCATCAACGTATAATGGTGACATCATAAAAACAGAATCATGGACAATACGACAATAGACAATACGAAAGCATAAAGCATCCAACACCGCCACCCAACAATGACACAACAACAGAAGCAGAACCATGTGATAAAAGTAAACATTCAATATTTGTCAATGTTCAATTCCGCTTAATACAATTTTCCGACACAATTATGCACTGCAGAGTGAAGACAGCTGGGGGCCGTATGCACAACAACGTCGTAGTTAGTTTGGATGTAAGGCTTATGTCGTGAATAAATACTTCCAAACCAGCAAGTTACGTCCGATGGCATGCAAAATGCTGTCATAGCAAGCAACTAGCTACTACCAATTTAGTTGATGTCGGGCAGTTTGACTCTGGAGTTTAATGGCATAAACGCACTCTGCCACGCTCAGCCTGCAGCTAAGAATAGACACCAACTCACCTGTCGTCTGCTACAGTCTTGAGCTAGCTCAGGCCTAATTACAGCTCCATTGGCTAAGTAAAAATGCATGATGCAAATAAATGGAATGCATCAGATAATAAATGTTTTATTCAGCAACTTCTAATACTAGATTTAGTTTCAATAGCGTAAATGACTCGCCAGAAGTCATCTACGATGTACGACTTGATTGCAGCCGCTCCTTAGCGACGTTAGTTTACAACAACGAACTAAATATTCACGACAGGTCACTGGAGCGACTAGCATTAGTTTGGACGAAGGCGTTCGACTAGTGCTACGATGTCGTTATGCATACCGACTTAGCACTACGTCTGACATAAATCGATTTTTGTTTGCAAGTAAAGTTACATCGTTGTTATGCATACCGGCCCTGAACACATAAGTGCACCTGGTACCTGTTTAGCTGGCTTAAATGTTCCAAGTTACTCCAGGTTGGGCCAGTCAACAAAGATTTTTGAACAGTTTTTCAACTGATCGCAGACAAGCCAAACAATGACATCCAAATAACAAAATTTTTTGCTTCCATTTGAAATAAACTATCTAATTGCTGATTGCATTTTTTAGACAAATTGATCAAATTAAATTAATTTATTACTTCAATTCAGAATAATTATTACTCACATCAGCTGTCTCCGGAGGAACTGAATCATTCTCAGTTTCGCCAGTGTCTCTGGCGAAACTGAGAATGA
>Ga0209454_1004335_pt1 | contig 10549 bp, 3 predicted proteins | sample WorMetHERISLAND1_2_FD_187400 | JGI IMG/M metagenome (GOLD analysis project Ga0209454, IMG submission 187400) | Marine gutless worms symbiont microbial communities from Max Planck institute for Marine Microbiology, Germany - Olavius geniculatus... | ecosystem: Host-associated > Annelida >...
GAATGGTAATTGGTAAACTGTTCCAAATACGAGGTGCAGTTGAGCTGAACGCACGGCCGGCGAACACTGTGTTGTCTGTTGGCTGGGACAGCAGTTGGTGGTCGGATGATCGGAGTTGTCGTCCGCCGTCCGCTGTATATGTCTAGCTATCGACGTTCTAGCTCGTCTTCATCACTAATCGTCAGCCGTGCCCGACCGCCTACCGCCAGTGACCGATCGAGCTTTTCCAGCCGCTGCTGCTCGTGTCTGGAACAGTCTGCCTGATCCTGTCACTTTCGCACCTTCCGTGGCTGTCTTCCGGTTCAGTCTCAAAACCCGTCTCTTTGACATTTTATATTCTACATTTTTGTGATCGTACAGTGCCTGCGCAGTGACGCATGTTGCTCCAGGCACTAAAAATGCAAGTTAAATTAACAACATTGTGCAAATCAACCCTTACCCATCAACCCTTACCCGCCCTTCTCTCACCCTACACTCTATTCTCCTCCTCTCCTTTAGTACTCGGGGGTTTGGGGATATTACCCCTGACAAAAGTTAGAAATAAAGGCGCTCACTCATACGTAAGTTTAAAAACATTTTGGACATCAAAATCGAAACCTTTATAAAACCATGTTTTAGCGAAACTTTATTTTTATCTGTCCCATTGCTATAGGATAGCATGGGACAGATTATAAAATCACTTGCGTCTGTCTGTCATTCTGTCATTCTGTCAGTCTGTCAGTCTGTCTGTAAACACTCCTACGGCCGCAATTTTGATTCAATTTTGATGAAATTTTGCACAGTAATTCGGGGTCCGAAAAGTAAGATCGAGTTTGTTTGGAATAAAAATCTGATAACTCCTTCTCCTATTTTACCCCAATTTTTAAAAAAATTGCATTACGGCCTATGGGGACTTCAAAGCGGTATAACTCAGTCCCCGTTAAAGATAATTGCTCGCTGTGTTTACCTACCGCCATATTTTCGGGGTCGGGCAATTTAACGGCGTAATTTAGATTTACCCCCTAACGACCACTGTTGCCATAGCAACCATTTAAAAGTTGCAAGATTTTGCATTACAGCCAATGCAGATTTCAAAGCGGTATAACTCGGTCCCCGTGAAATGTATTTAAATTTCTCGCCTGCCGACCCCTGTTGCCATGGCAACGAATTTTGGGACAGAATTGACTACAACTCGGCTCTCATGAAAGATAATAATGCGTTCTGTTTGCACCTACCCGCCTTATAAGCAGCTTCTAGGCTAAAGCGTGGCAATGGGACAGAATACCTCGTTCCACAGAACGTATTTCTAGTCCAATGAGAGATTCCTCGGCTTCTTAGGCTAACTTGTTTATACGCAAATGCATTTGCAGCACTGAGGAAAAGAGAATAGAATTAGAAATCTCTTACCGGGAAAGGAACCGCAAAGTTCGTCGACGGAAGTGGTGCGTTTGGTCTCGCCTATCTTCTGATATCGTTCCTTGAGCGTGTCGGCCTTGAGTCCTTGCCATGGCAAACTGCCGCGCAGAAAGTAGAGAAACATGTGCCCCAGTGCCTCCATATCATCTCGCCGACTCTGCTCTGTCGTTTGAGAAGAAAAACAAATCATCGGAGCAATGAACTTGGATAACGAAAAGCGGGACAAAATTACTACAGGCAAATCAGGGTTCGACACGAGTTTAATGGGGTGTTTACACAATCCAGCAAACGTCCAGCAAACTTCCAGCAAATGTATTCAAACTACACGTGCTAATGCTGGACGTTTGCTGAACGTTTGCTAAAAGTTTGCTGGATCGTGTAAATACCCTATAACTCACTCTCGATTCACACTGTTACACCCAAAAAATGGCAAGATAATGGTCCTTGGCTATATCAAAAAGCCATTATAATATTCTGCCCTGTTCAGCCGCCAGTAAAATAATAAAATCGTCATTATCATCGTAATCAATATAATGCATTTCGCTTTCAATGTCAATCTCCTTGGACAATGCCAAAAATAGTAATAACTAAAAGCTATTCTAATTATGGGAATACTGTTGTTACTCAGCAGGGATATGACGGTCCTGAAATCGCGATCTTGACGCCAAAACAGTCTCGAGTAAAAAAAAAACTTGCAATCTCTCGATATCAACGTCAACAGCAGATACCAAGAACGTCCACTTCACTGACAGATGAAAGCAGGATGCTTTGTGGAAAAAAAACGTTAACTAGACGGGAAATTTTTTCACTTTACAAATCAAAAGAACGCAACCACTTGCAGAGCAAATAAACGGCCAAAAATGTTGTCTTCACGCATGAGATGCGTTTTGAGAACTAGAAATGCATATGCGAACAAGCGCCTTTCCCCTGGCCCCACTGATCAATTTTTAGGCGGGTGAAAAATTGGGGAGGGGAAGGGGCAGAAAAGAAAATGGAAGAAAAAAATGAGAAAAGAGAAGAAAGCAGAAAAAGGGAAAAGGGTTAGTGTGACTTGGGGGAAGGTTGCTGCTTCCTGGCGCTAAGAGGGTACAAACGCCGATGGCTGCTGTTCCATTCACTTCAGTACGAACCTCTGCCCAGGTGAGTATGAATACTCATGTAGCGCGCCGTGCCGGTCAGACTCTTGTGTTCGCGGAACGGGATGTGCTTTTGCGTCGTCGGGTCGATGTATTCTTTCGCCAGACCGAAGTCGATGATATGGATGATATGCTGCTTTCGGTTGGAGTGCCGTCCGATCAGAAAGTTCTCCGGTTTTATGTCCCGGTATATCAGATGTTTTGAGTGCACGTATTCTATCCGCGAGATCTACACAGTGCAGCAAATACCCAGCCCAGCATAAAACATGGTAAACTAAAGCTTAAGTGGCTAATAGTTAAATAAGCGCAAGTGCAAATCATTTTTAGAAAGATGTAATTGTCTGTCCAATGTATGGCGTTGGATAGAGTATAAAATCACCTGAGCGTCCGAGCGTGCGTCCGTCTAACTTCTGAGACGCCATATCTCCGTAACGGTGCAAGATAGACACATGGTCACAATGGACCACCCATAGGAAGTGGCCCACCGCGAGTCAAATACCCCAAAAGGTCAAGGAAGTGACTTCATTATTTTCGATGCGGCAATCAAACTTAAATTAAACACAGCTCACTCATTTAATTCATACAGACTTTACTGTTAGCTATCAAGATGCACTGGACAGACTCCGTGTTCGTTTGAACAGTATCTTGTTAGCTATTACTGCGACCCAACACAGACGAAAGTGCACTGTCAACCGCAGCCAAACAGGCCAGTACTCAATTTATCCATAGACGTAAAAACATTCCAGAAAAAAAATTGAAAAACGCTAACAAACGTAAAAAACGTGGCAGAAATAAAAATAACGTTTAAAAACGTTGACAAATAACGTTATAGCCCAAACCTGTTGAACTTCTTGCCTAAAACCTAATGCTGTAAGTGCAGTTTAGCTACAACTAGTGAACAAGAAAAAAACCTTATCCAATTTCAATTCAACCGTGTGGTCATACGACCAAGTAGGCCCTATTACTAGACTATCTCTAGTATATTCGGCACAATTCACTCTTATAATGTGCGCCGCAGCCAAAAAAAATGTTAAAAATGCAAAAAAAACATTAAAACTTCTATTTGGGGGTACAATGTCATTCAAGGTCATCAATGTTCACACCGCTAAAACAACGTCACTAGTGCTTGTTATGATAAGCAGCATGTCTGTGCCTAAATGCAACCGTTTTTACGCTAGACGAGCCAATAGCGGCAAATAAGAACTTTTAAGGGAGTATCCCTCTTTCACGCCCTCGTTCGAAGGGAACCCCCTCACTCAAAAATTCCGAATTTAGTCACGAAAAACTGGAGTCTTTGGGGCAGCCACAGTGAAGATTTTGTAATCCTAGCTTGCACCGTTTTGATAGGGCTCAAAGGTGTGACGGACAGACGGACAGCCAGACAGACAGACAGAAAGACAAAGACGTCCAGTTCATTTGGTTCATTAATTATACAGGGATAGTTACGACGTCTGCAAAAAGCCAACTGAGCAATGAGCAAAGCCAGCGTTGTGCAATTTCACTGATTAATACGAGTATCAACATATTAACAAAAAACCCCATCCACAGAGATTCACCCACCTCAGAAGAGGCATCAGTTAAGGGGGCTGGAGGAGTCTACGCCTCCCTTCAAAGATTTGAAATTTTATTTTTTTTCGCAGTAAATCGTAGCCTACCTTTGAAACAGTGTTACTGCTGCAAAAACAATACGTTACGTGGGATGGTGGCTTGGCGTAGCGGTATCGCGTTTCATCCAATCGACGAAGTTACTCTACGCCGGGCTGGGTTAGTACTGCGATGGGTGACTGCCTGTGGGCAGATAAACCATCTTGGTATGTAACCAGCCGCCCAGGTCAACTCAACCTTCTATCCCTCCGGGGTAGATAAATCGAGTACCAGCCTATCTGACTGGGGTTAAGGCGGGGCGCGTTCACCTGTGTCGGGTGGCAGGTAACGCTGTGTGATCCCATACGGCAGGTGACGCTCCGTAGCTCTGAGATGGGCTTAAGAGCTATATCACCACCTTTAACCTTTTAGCCTACGTAGACTGAGAACCCGAGGATTGCTGACACCCCAATGATTTACTGAAATGACGCCACTGCAGCCCAGTTAGGCTACAACCCTCTAAGAATTACTGCACACACCGGTGGCTCAGTAATCATCGACTCAAATTTATATTTTTGTTCCACCGAATATATGCATAAACTATACACCAATCACAATGCACCCTTGTAATGACTTGTGTCACGGCGAGTTAGATGATGTCTGTGACATTATTATTACATAAGAAAAAATTCAAGACAGACATCTAATATTTGTATTAAAACAAAATAACCAAACCATCTGTATGGCGATCATGAGAACGGTCTTGAGCGAAAAAGTGCGATTGCAGAGATCAAACAGGTCTTCCAGCGTTGAACCAAGAAGTTCTAGCACCAGAGCATTGTACTTACCACATGGACCAAAATAGTACACGTGCGGAAACCCGTCTGCACGACAGTCATCGATCGATCGGTTATACTCCGTTTACATGATCGAGCAAACATCGAGCAAATGTCGAGCAAATGTACTCAAAATACACGTGCTAACTGCTGGACGTTTGCTCGACGTCTGCTCGATGTTTGCTAGCATTCATCCAGCTAGCTCGACGAGCTATGGTAATTAGCATGCTAATTAAGAGGGCGGGCGGGTTGTAATTGGAAGATCTATATAACACGTCATTAGCTGTGGGCTAAGCCTAGGCCTACATTTGAACCAAAGGGCGGAGTTCCATCAGGCCTGCTTGATGTTTGCTCGATGTTTGCTCGATCGTGTAAACGGGGTATTAATCAATCATTGTCTCATAAGACTCGTAATACGAAAAGGAAGCCATGCAACCACTGTACAGGGTGCGGCAAAATAAAGTAGCCCCAAAAGTTTTTTTCGGAGTTTTCTCACCAACGGTTTAGAATTATAATTTGAAATTTTACCGTTATATTTTCTGAAATGTTCTACGTTTAATCACCAAGTAAAATGCGATTCTGCTGAAAAACAACACCAATTTAATAACTTCGTTGAAACAACCCAGTTAACTAACTAATAATCAAATGCCAGGATTCCATTGTCACTACGAATGTTCGAAGTGACCACCGCCAGCTCCAACACGAGCCTTCAGTTGCTTTGAGAAATCTGTCACAACCTTGTCGATCGGTCTTTGTAACAGGTTGCTCTAAATAACAAGAAACGCTTCTTTGACTTCGGCGATTGTTATCGGCTTTGTTTTGAACTTGCGATAAACCTCGAACATTGCACCCCATACGTGATAGTCCATTGGGTTTATATTCGGCAAATTTGGAGGCCAATGGTCCTTTGTGATGAAATTTGGACAGTTGGCTCGCAGCCAGTTCTGTGCGCTGCGCGCAGTGTGTGCTGGCGTGCCGTTCTGCTTGAAGATGACCGGTGGGCAGCAGGCGATTGCAGTCTTCGAAAATACTTTAAAGTAACGATAATTTAGTCATAAGTTATAAAAAAATAAATTACTGTTTATCAAAACGTCATTGTGACGTCATCGGCAATAACCTGGAGTAACCTGGTAACCCGTTTTTGAAAATTAAGTAGAATCTTTAGCTTAAACATTTCTAACGTTGAAAAATCGGTTGGCATGTAGGCAAACATGTTAAAAATTTATAACTTCGTCGTTTTTCAACAGAATCACATTTCACTCGTCACTTAGATATAAAACACATTGTACAGTAAATCTGTATAATTTCAAATTAAAATTCCAAACAGCTGCTGAGAAAACAGTGAAAAATTTAAGGGGCTACTTTATTTTGCCTACCCTACATATTGCACAAATAATGTAATAACCGTTAGGGGAAAAATTTACAAACAAAAACGTTTATAAACGTGATTATTATATGTATTGTCTCGCTGTTTCAGTATACAGTTTTTTTCATATTCACCAAATTGTTGCCGTCTTACGTAAGTTAGTAAATCTAAATACAAAAACTGACATTATTTTATCGGTCACACTGAAATTTTTGTGTATAAATATTTGAAATCGTGTCATTCTTAAACTCGTCATTCGATGTTTTTTCTTAAGAAAACATTTGTAAAAACTTTTAAAATGTGCTTTTATAAAAGTAAGAAAAACGTCTTTACGCATTTATTACAACTATGGTACATTGTGTGAATATACACCTACCACACGGGCCTAGATGTTTATAGAATCGATATTCAAGATGCAGCTGAGGTGCTCGGGATTTTATCGGCTCCTGTGACAATAACAAACCATTTCGTTATAAGGTGCTTTCACTAAAAAACAATGCTGTAGGTAACTAGCCGTGCTCTGTCAGCAGCAGCTTCTAATCCTATACCTGGTGGACGCAGTTTGCGCACAGTAAAAAAGTGGAGAGGGAGTTTTGTTAAAGTATTATCACCAGAAGCGCTGGTTTAGCTCAAAATGCACCACAAACCGCTTGGTGGCCGGGCTCTGCTCGGACCTGCTGGGGGAGCTTACAGTGTTCCCCAGACCCCCTACCTAGACTAAGGATGTGTGGCCCTCGGGTATGGGGAGAGGAGAGAGCAAGAAAAAAGGAAGAAAAAACAAAAAAGAAAAAAACGAAGAAAAATAGTGAAAAAGAAAGATAAAGGACTAAAAAAGTGGAAAGAAAAAAAGAGGTAAAGAAAAGTAACAGACGGAGAAGAGAACTTCAGTCCGATTTCTATTCCAGATTGGAGGATAGAAGCTCCGGTCTATCAGTTTGTATAACACGTAACGTAACATGGCAAGAATGTCACAGAAATGTGTATCATAAATCGTGCACAGTCTCAGTATGATCTGTGGTGGTGTTATAGCTCTGAATGGAAGCCCATTTCAGAGCTACGGAGCGTCACCTGCCGTATGGGATCCCACAGTGTTACCTGCCATCCAACACAGGTGAACGCGCTCCGCCTTAACTCCAGCCAAATAGGCCGGTACTCGATTTACCTACCCCGGAGGGATGGAAGGCTGAGTTGATCTAGGCAGCTGGTTACATACCGAGATGGTTTACCTGCCCGCAGGCAGTCACCCATCGCAGTACTAACCCGGCCCGGCGTAGAGTAACTTCGTTGATTGAATCAAACGTGTTACCACTAAGCCACGTCACCAACCCTATACTTATAATAAATCAGTTAATCACTCACGAAGACAAGCAATCAATTTGGCAAAATCTACATAAATAATAGGCACTACAAACACAAAACGGACAAACGATGATGAACATAGGCCTAATACTGCACATGTTACTAAAAATGGAAATCAATAGCTGTAGCTATCAGGCCACAAACTGTAGCACATCTTATGATGAAGTTTAGTCGCCATGACAGGCAGTAAAAACAAAAAAAGCCATGCAAGACAATGTAACAATAGACAAATGAGTGAGTTCAGATACGACAATAAAAAAAAACTACTAGGCCTACTTAAAAACTAATTACTTTTACTGAACAAGTCTGGACTAACTTTGTTGAAAAAACTGCATACAAATATTTACGTAGATGCACGCACATACATAAAAACATTGATTAATTTATACTGAATTCAACAGAAGACAACGACTCACCAACTTGATGGCCACATGCTCGTTGTTGTATAAATTTTTACCTGTCCCAGTCCACACACACAAAGTTCAGTTCTAATACACACCGAAGCCCAGAAGACATTTTATCAGACAGTAGGCTAGGTAAATGGACTAAACGACTTGATTATGAACCGCACACTGAGGCCATTTAGACATGTCGAATATCACAATAAAGCACATGGTTTAAGCTTAGTAATAGTGAAGTAGTGACAAAACAAAAATGACAGTCTAACGTAACGTGACGACCTGAAATGGTTTCCACGAACATTTCGCTCACCAAGCCTCAGCTCGCCGAAGTTGCCGCTTCCAATCTTCTTGCCGACTCGGAAGTTTGGACCGACCATGGTGACGGCCTGTCCTGGGACGCCGGAACCCTGGCTGGAACTGTAGCTGGTCCGCTCGCTGACGCGGCTGAACGCCGAGATCTTGCGGATCGGCTCGGAGCTGACCTGCTGCGGCGGAGGCGGATGCCGAACTTCCTCTGTACTTTGACGCTGCTCTGCCGCTGCCGCAGCCATCCTCACGATCAGTCAACAACACACCCGAGGCACTTCTGCCAGCCAGGACCGACCAGCAACCTTATCCCGACGTAACAGTCCTCCTCGATGTGGCAAAGTACATCCACTATAGGCCTATATCCCCTACCCATCCATGGAAAACGTGGCAGTTTCTCGACTCCCTAAACTAACTGAATAAGCCTAACTTGTCCACTAGTAAAAGCGAACTGGCTCGGTATACGTTCACCAGCGCGGAGGAACTGTTTGCAGAACGAAGACATGTCCAGTTAGTACCTGCATTCAGTGGCACTGTAGAAACGACAGGGAACCGTCTTCAAAGCATTTGAGCATCGCGTCAGACTTACAGATGACGGCGACCTCTGTTGATGCGGCCACACACAAGAGTTTGCGTACCCATCGTGGCAGTAATCACCCAGGTTATCCAATGTCCACACATGCACGTTTCGGTAGCATGTATCGACGCAGATGACCGCCAGCTAGTAGAGCTATACGCGGACGAAAAAGGTTGACCTATAATAACGTACGTAGATACGGCTCAGCTCAGCATAGCGCAAGGCCGGCATCCATTGATCGCCGTTGTTTACCGCATCCTACGCACTACAGCTGATAGATGCAGAGGCTGCTGCTCTGCTGCTGGCACGCACGCCTCATGACGTCATCCCTGGCAACACGTCTGACCCGCGCGCACTCGGCTATGTTTAGCTCTGACCCGACACAGATAGGGACCCACCGGCTGTTTTTGCCAGGCTGCCGTAAGCAGGAATGCTCGAACTTCGAAGTATTCGAGCTGCGAAAAGTTCACGTTATAGGTCTGTTAATTTTTTTAGCCGACTGTACTTAAGTAACGGTCGAGCTATTGGCATGGTTGTCGTCCGTAGTCTGTCTGTCCTTCTGTAAGTAACGGATATAGGTATATTGTGGCTAAGCGTTAGGTCGTAAAGGAAAACTTTTTAGTTTGTACACGAATAATTAGCCATGTGTCTTAAACCTAGGCATGCAAAAGTTCAGCGATCTAGTGCAAAGGAAACATTTTCAAATTTTGGATTGAATGGAGGAGTGGGGTAGAAAAAAATGTGTTTTTAACGGAAAACTGGCCACATCACAGAAACGGTGAGAGATACGGCCAAGGTTTCTATTAATCAACAATAAGAAGTATCATATTGGCTTTCAAATGACATGAAAATCATCGACTCTGGATGAACTTGAATGTCACTGACACCAAGTACGGTCGGTTGTCCTAGCGACAGCTGGGCTTTTTGTTTGTTCTCCAATCTGTAGTATAACTATGAGAACAGTAATAAAAAAAACAGAATTAATCCACGTTTCGTGTAAAATATAGGAATATTTATTCGAACTATGGTCCTGAATTAACGACAAGCTATATTGTTTTGCCTGATAACGTTTCTTGCAAATGGGCCTACATTTTTATGAAAAAGAGATGAGTTGATTTTGCCATCTAACTTTGTCAACAGTGAAAATTTTTTGACAAATTTATTGGTTCTTAGTAATTGTCACTGCCATACGAGAGCTATTTCGACACGTACACCGTCGACTACTAGCAATTTTATATTTCTCAGTCCAATATATTGCGATTGAGTCCGATCGCGACAGCTGTCTCTCTGTCCTTGTCTATACCAAAGTACCGCAGGTCTGCAAGTCTGCGAATGTAGGGCTAAGTTAATCGATGTTTATTTCATCTATTTATAACATTTTTGTTTGCCACCTTTAAGACTGGGGATATGTTTGCGTTGTTAATAAGTGATCAAAGTGCTGGCGAGCAACGCAAGCACTCTACACCGTGTCTCAAAAAAACTAAGCAGATTTGTTTTTGTCAGAACTGCGTCAAATTTCCACCGATTTTGATAATTTTTGGCAGAAAGATGGCAAACGATCCAAATATATGCGAGGTGCACTCATTTTC
>Ga0209454_1004338_pt1 | contig 10546 bp, 3 predicted proteins | sample WorMetHERISLAND1_2_FD_187400 | JGI IMG/M metagenome (GOLD analysis project Ga0209454, IMG submission 187400) | Marine gutless worms symbiont microbial communities from Max Planck institute for Marine Microbiology, Germany - Olavius geniculatus... | ecosystem: Host-associated > Annelida >...
TCTTTGAAGTTCAGCGGCGAATACCTTTGGAACGGATGAAGATATTTGAAATCGGTCAAGTACTTGATCGACCGCAATTCCTCCCGCGTTAGGTGAAACAAGACCGGTAAACTTTAGTCTAGAAACCTTGAGATCTGAAGGTCAAATTGTACCCACCTAAAGTGCCTTTTTCAGAAGACCATCTTGTCAAACTATTCCCCCCCCTTTTGTAAAAGTCTGGCTACAGTCTTGATACAACAGCTGCTGTTACTGCTAATGCTGATGTGCTGCCACTACTACTACTGTACTACTTTGCTCGTGTCTGTGGTAGGTAAGGGTGGGGGAAGTCGGTGGTGGTAATCTTGGCTTCTTGGGTGGTCTTTTCAGTCCTGATGGACAGTCAGTTCTTGCTCATGGCTATCAAGGTGCTTTTCACGTGTGGACCTTTGACGAGGTATATTTGATTTCGGTTTCGATTTTACCTGTTGATTGTCTGTTATGTCTGTTGTACAATGTACTGCATTCTGCCACTCAGCGGAAGTTGGTCGTACCGTGCTATCAATTGAACAGTTTTGGTTGTCAGCGCTTTTCTGTGGCGGGCCCATCGACTTGGAATTCGCTGCCAGACAGTCTTTGTGACCCAGAACTGAGTATCGATACTTTCAACCGTCAGCTGAAGACATACATTTTTTGCGAAATATTGATGACAAAATGTATTAAGTGCATTAGAGATCTTTTTGAGTATGCGCTATATAAATTTACACTTTACTTTGCTTACTTACTAGTGTACACATATGTAGTAGTTTTAACTGTGAACCAGTGATGCTAACAGGATCAAGACAAGGACTACTCTTGCACTTTCATTTTTACAGCAGTAAACTAAATATTTGATTTGTCTTTTATGTATTCATCTTTATTTTCTAGAAATTGGTAAGAAAAAAGAAAGAAAGTTAAAACAGATTGATGTTTGATGTTAGCCTTATGGTTTTTTAATAGCAAACGGTTTCAAAAGCAACAAGAAATATTTTAGTATGTGACCAATCTGATATACTGTATAATATGCACTGCACAAAAAAAGTGCACATGTTATCCACCGATACCAAAAACTGCAAGAGCCACTTGATCTGTTGATCCAAAAATTCATTAATTTAGCCAAATATGAAATGCACATGATGGAGATATAGAGCCTCGAAGATTTTGGGGTCATGCATTGGCCTTTTGGTGTCATGGAATGACATCGGTCACATGACCATTGTTCTCACCATGTGGGGTTTTATGTAGATGGTCCATTGCGACCGTCCATCTATCTAGCTAGCTTATGGAGATATGGTGCTTCACTGATATTCGGGTCACAAATTAACTGTTGATTATTTTACTACAAGAGACCTGGACAGAATGTTATTCACTGCGGTGCGTGGTATTTAACATCAAACTATTTACAACTCGTTGTCTATTTTTATCTTGTTCAGACTTCCGAATGCTGGCTGTCAGAGGTGACAGTTGGAGGTCATTTCGGTTCAGTGCAAGACATTGTCTGGGGTGGTAATGGAGAGTTTCTGCTTTCCGTCAGCTCAGATCAGACTACAAGACTACATGCAGTTTGGGCATCAGCTGATGACAAGTCGGAGGTGAGTCAAATGTAAAATAATAATAATAATAATATAGCTAAATTTGTATGTGTTGCGGACAGTGTTTTAGCAGTATAATGCCAGTATTACCTCTTTCCAGAGTTTTCTAAATTTAGCTTCTTTGCACAAAGATTTTTTTGCCATTGTGTGCCTCTCTCTTTTTAGGCAGCTATACTCATTTACAGTGATGTAGTACCGGAGTCCGGCAATGGACTCTAGTTGGATTCGAATCTTTATTATTCATAACTCGGGACTCGAATTGTTATGACTCAGCTCAGACCAGGGGCATAGTGATGGGGGATAGCGAATATGGATACCCCCCAAAAATAACAAAGGCCAAGTAAACTTTTTATAGAGTAACAATGATGTCAGAATGATTACTGAACTTATGCACCCCGTAGTCAGGCCAAGTAAATTTTATACCTCCCAAAACAAATTTTTGGCTATGCCCTTGACTTGGAATAAGTGGGTTTGATTACTTTGCTGCTTACTTATTTCAGAATCACAACAAAGCCTGTAATGATTAGTGCTAACATGTTGTTCAGTGCTAGATAGCAAAGGCAGGCATAGTAAGTGACTGTACACATAAATGTAATCAATGAAACCGCAATAAACATAAAACAATAAATCACCCATGATAACCAGTGATCGTAAGTCCAACATATTAACCTTTAGACACCCAGCTATACAATATAATATACAATATATTATATGTATAATATAATATAAGTGCAAACTACTTTACAGGCTTACATCATCCATGATTATCATCGATATTAACACTATTTATCATCTGCAGTAGCATCATGGGTTAGGAAGCAGGTGAGGGGTAGGAAATTGCAAATTTTCAAAAGACAGCTATTGTTATTATTTGATGACAGAGGATACTATGGGTGCGCAAAAGCTTAATTTTGTCCTTAAATTTTTCCAATATGGATTTTTAGTGCAAACTTTTTACTTTAGGAAGGTGTTTGGACAAGCAGTTTTCTGACAGGCCAAAATTTAAGGGAGAATTTGCCTCCACCCTGATTTGTCCCTTCCCGTGATGCCACTGATCGTAATTACGGAACAGCTATACAGTGAAGCAGTTATGTGGCAGGAATAACTAGGCAGAAACTGTGCTTATATTTACAGTTGCCTTTAATGCATCGCATGACAAAGTAATTTGGCTCTATCTGGCATCACTGCAGGCGTGCTATTTGGGTTACGACCTGCTATATCTAGGCTCCACTGTAGCTAAAGTGCTTTATAGTTAGTCAACTAGCTGCTATAGAGAGTATGGAATCAGACAACTCACTTAAAACTAAGTGAAATTGTGAAGTGAACTATTTTCAGTGTGCGTTGAAATGTGATTAAGCTAACACGATCTCTTGGATGTAATGTAAGTATTCAGGTTAACTAGTCTATAGCATGCCCCAGCTATATCGGACCTTAGCTATATCGCCATTATTTGGGGAGAAGGGAAGGCATATGCCAAATATATTGTAAATTATTAGTCTGCCGGGAAGCGATAGCTTGCGGAGTGGACTTATGTTTTACTGCAGATTTTTTGGTCAACGCGAGATCTCCGAGATGCGTCCACCGATCGACACGAAATTTTGCACGGTGATCAGGACTGGGCCAAGTTTTATAATGCCGGTCCAAAATTTCGAGGCGCCCACCCCCGAAAAATTGTAGGGGCCAAAACATGTACAATTTGGTCCGATTTCGGACGTCTTTGATGTTCAGTGGCAAATACCTTCGGAACAGATGAAGATATTTGAAATCGGTCAAATACTTGATCGACCACAATTCGTTCTGCGTTAGGTGAAACAAGACCGGTAAACCTTAGTTTAGTAACCTTGGAGATCTGAAGGTCAAATTGTACCCACGTGAAGTGCCTTTATCGGAAGACCATATTTCAGCCCCTACGCGGTGCTGTGCCCCCAAATTTTTGCACACACTAGAGAACGACCAAGTCTTAATAGCGCACCCCCACTGGGGACAGAGGTTTCCCTTACAATTTTTTTTGAAAAGGGGGTCAGAAATTGGTTTAAAATTTAGCATATTCGCGCCTATAACTTTGGCGGTAGTGGGAGTTTTGCTACAAAACTTTGCCACATGACGGGCTTTAAGGTGGGCATGATCACTTATGTATAAATTTTTGGGGGCCTGCAGCTCAGAAATTTGGAAGGGCCAAAAAGTCGAAAATTTGGCCCAGTTTCGGACGACATTCGAGTTTGATCACGAATATCTTAGGAACCAAATGCGATGTTGAAAATAAGAAACAAACTTGAACGAGGGCGATCCTTGCTGGGTTTGGCAAAAAAATTGGTGAACTTTGGTCCACTCACAAAAAAGTTACAGGCACAGATGTTGACCCACTTAAGTTCAAAATTTGGCATGATTTCAGGCAACTTCAAAGTTTGACCACGGATATCTCTGGAGCGGATCGACATACCAAAAATCGATGACAAATTTGATCGACTGCCATCCCTCCAGCGTTGAACAAAAAAGTTTTCTGAACTTTGGTCCACTAACAAAACACCCTATGTCGACAATGTGTGTTCTGTGTATGCTAATGCGTTTGAATGCAGCCACGTGACTTTGCTATCGGGGGAATTTTACCCCCCACCTTTTGAATTAACCCCCAATCGGACTTAGGGCGACGGGCGAACTCACGTTGGACTTTGGCCCAAATTTCTAGTTGCTTATGCACAGGTATCATAATATATACAGGTGGCTTGTCAAATATATTTCAATCTCAGTTACTGCTACCACTAATACTACTAGTTTACTATTTTTATTACTACTAAGATGAAACTGCTGCTGCTGTTGTTGTTGCTGTAATGTGCAAAGGTTAATGCAATGTTTAGATGGCTTGGCATGAAATTTGTCGACCGCAGATTCACGGCTATGACATGCAATGCATTGCTCTTGTCAACAGGTCATTTTGTCCACTTTGTTTATTTAATACTGAAATGATAAAATTTGTCATTTTTAGTAAATATTTGTGGTGGATGTTAATTATTTGTCATTTTTGTAGCACTCACACATGCTTGAGTTGTGCACGCCACTGGTTAATGAATGGCGTCAATGACTTTTTGTTTAATGCTGCGCCAAACGTTTAGCGGATTACGCTATCTTTTATGGCGCGTACAGAGCGATGTAACTGAACTAAACTGAACTGACATGGTTTAGTTTTTGACGAACTGACCAATAGGCAAGCAGCGCGAGCCCATTGGTCATTGGTCGATGCGTACGTGAGCGTAGTCATGTAGTCATTGACTCCGTTTAGACGGTGCTAACTGTAATGCATTACTGCTCGCTTTTTGGTCAGTTCGTCGAAAACTAAACCATGTCAGTTTAGTTCAGTTCAGTTACGTTGCTCTGTACGTGCCTTTAAACTAACCACAGTACATGCATTAAATGATGTCAGCGACACTGAAAAAAGCAGTGAACTAAAATAAAGTTCCTAAATCTAAATACTCAGCTTGCTTAGCATCTTAAACCGAAATTAACATCTGGGAGTTGAAGCTGTGCTGTTATTTAACTGTTATGAAAAGTTATATACTGTAGATTATCCTTTTAAGTTCACAGATTTTAGGCGAGGTGGTCAAATTTTTTCCGTCTTGTTTTGCAGCCCGTCTAAGAACTTAGTAGTGAAAGAATTAATAAAATCAATTCATAAATGCCAACAGTTATAAGTGAAAGTGGTCTGCTTTTTTCTGGACACAGTGTTTTTACTGTAGTATATTAGTTAGTAATGTGTACATATATTTGTGATATTTTACAGGTTTTGCTTTGCATCGGGGGCTGATGAAAAGATTATCAGGGTGTTCAGTGCACCAAAGAACTTTGTGAGAAATTTTTGTCGACTTTGTCTCGCAGACGTGGATGAAGATCTCAAGCAGATGGTAAGAACTTGTCAGACACTAGGAACACGTGGTTTGTTTGTGAAAGACTTCCTTTAAAATGATATTGTTATCGTGCAATTTTTTTAGTAAAAACACAAATTAAGTATACATTTCTTTGCGGTCTGGAGTATATTATTTATGCACGTGTAACTCTAGGCCATGTCGAAACCTGTTTAATGATTCCTGACTGTGATTGACAGTGTGTTCTGCCTGGGACATGCGTGCGATAAACAGACTCGAGATTTTTCAGTGATCACGTTTATCTGTAGTGACATTAAGAAACTGTTATAACACTGCAGACACTGTGGTGAGAGATGGGAGCATGAAGTATATCGTTGAAGTTTTATGCCACTTAAACATCAGAAGTCAGTGTCTTTGTACAACTGTGGTGCAAACATTGTACATCACACACTTTTTGATGTTTTGATAAAGCAGTTGGAAGGGCTTCAGATTCTAAGTTCGAAAAATTTCCAGAAGTTGACTTTTAATATCCGGCTTAACTTGGTACTGTAGTACTAGTAGTCATCGTCGGACTACTGGTAGTAGTTGTTGTTGTTGTCGTCGTAATAGTTGCAGTAGGCCCAGTTGTAGTTATAACCATGGACATCAAGAGCCACAACGGCGCCCGGGGAAACATTCTCATGGGCCCCTCTTGGTAGAAAATTTTTGAATTTTTTTAAATGGCACATTCTGGTGTGCTTTGTATTTTTGAGCAATGACGAGGCTCTTCAAACGTCGCTGGGCCTGGGGTAAATTACCCCTCCTACTTCCTTTCGCCTCAGTGGGCCTGGTAGTAACAGAAGTAGTATTTGTTGTTGTGAGGTGGATCAGCCAGATGGCGCCAGCGTCCCACCTCTGGGTTTATCCAACAAGGCTGTTTACACCACTGCCGCTGACACTGACACTACAAATAGCTCACAGCATGCACTGAAGAACGATCAGTCTTCAGAGTCATACTTTATACCCCAGTATTTGACAGGTTACAAAACATTCTAACATTTTCACTTTTTGTGGTGAGAAATCGATGTGAAAATATGCACTAGATGGCGCCTTAAGGGGCGCATAAAGCGACGTAACTGAACTGAACTGAACTGACTTGACACGATTTAGTTTTTGACCAGCTATAACCTATGGGCAAGCAGCGTAAGCCCATTGTTCATTGGTTGATGCTTACTTGAGCATAGTCACGTAGGCCATTGACGCGGTTAGACGGTGTCTGCTGTAATGCATAACTGCTTGTTGATTGGTCAGTTTGTCAAAAACAAAACCATGTCAGTTCAATTAGTTCAGTTCAGTTCAGTTACGTCACTCTGTACTTGCCTTCGGTTCGTATGTATTATGATGATATTTTTTCGTTAACTGCTATACTTAGCATTATTCAAAACAAAATAAAAATACGCTGATATAAATTTATTTAGACGTAATATGATATTGCATTTTTACCTTGCAACCTTGCTTCCCAATGTCTGCATTTTTGCTGTGCAACAGCTTTCTTAATGCAAAAGCAAACACGTTTTTTAATCTATCATATTGCTGGGGGTTTGTCGTTTCAGGCGTTAACTTTGCCGTTTCATTTGCTAGGTGATTGCGCGCGATAGCAGAATGCTTCGCGCTGGGCGTTCGTCCGTCTGCCTGTCCGTCTGTCACACTCGTGATCTGTATCAAAACAGTGCAAGCTAGGATCACGAAATTTTCACGATGGGCTACCTCAAAGTCTCTAGTTTTTCGTGACAAAATGTCCTGCCTCTGGCTTGGGGGTTCCGCTCGAACGAGGGCATCAAAGAGGGGTACTAGCTAAAAAGACGTTATTTTGCCGTTATTGGCTCGTATAGTAGGAACGGTTGCAGATAGGTACAGACATGCTGCTTATCATAACAAGCACTGGTGACAGGCTTTTGAGATATATCAACATCGATGACCTTGAATGACCTTGAACCCCCCCCCAAAAGGGGTTTTTAGTGATTTTTTCATAATTTTTGGATGCAGCGCACATTTCAACACCGAATTGCGACGAAATGGCTGGAGATAGACCAAGACAACCTGCGTATAAACTTTGCAGCATTAAACGTAGATTTTATCAGTCCAAGACCCGACCCCCTAGGTTCAAGGAGGCTGGCGCAGGCGGGCGTCAAAGACGTCTACCCCCTAAAAAGCGGCTATTTTACTGCAATTATCTCGTGTAGCGTGAAAACGATTGCAGATAGGCACAGACATGCTGCTTACCATAACAAGCAGTAGTGACAAGATTTTTGTTGGTGTCAACGTTGATGACTTTGAATGACTGGTGAATTTTTTTGGGACACATTTTAAGAGTGAATTTTGCCAAAACGGCTGGAGATGGCCTGGACAACCTGCGTATGACATTTTTAGCATAGAACGTACATTTTTAAGAAACTAAGTTTTGATCTCTTAAATTCAAGGTGCCTTCCGTATGGAGACCTCAAATTTAAGTACTTGTTCAAGATGCATTAATATCTTATTGCTGTAGGCCTACACTGATTACCAAAGTTGCAGGACCGCTGCTGTCGCACGTCACGTGAGCTTTGATCAAATTACTTGTTGTCGCTCAGTTAGGCAGAACTATGACCAATTGGGCTGGCTTCTTCACATCACTCTAGGCATTGAACTTGCAATCAAGAGGTTGTGGGTTCGACTCCCAGTCAAGTGGATACTGCCTGGTTGGGTGACTGCAGACATCTATGGCAGCTTGGTGCATAACTATATAATCAACCACTACAGTCAACTCAGCCTTACATCCCACCAGGGTAGGTAAATTAAGTGCTGGCTTGCTTGGCTGGGGTTAAAATAGTGTGCGTTTACCTCTGTCGGTTTTATATGATGCTCCGTAGCTCTGAGATGTATTCCCACGATGAGTGAACCAAAATATTATTTTTATAATATTTAGTGATTTCTCTGTCATTTGCTTGATGTAGGTGCTGTGCGTATGTTGTTTAGCGCCCCCTAGTGAAGAGAATCTGCTACAGAACACTCTGTGGCCAGAGACACAGAAGCTATACTCTCACGCCAATGAGATCTACACTCTGGCCTCCAGTTCTGATGGGTCTCTGCTGGCGTCTGCTTGCAAGGTAATACACACTTTTGGCTCTATAGTAATTTATAAGCACATTGCACTCTACATTTGCTATGACAGTAGGACACAGTGAACTTTGTAGACTGGCCTCATGGGTCTCTACAGGCTTTTCCTTGCTAACTAATGCACAGATACAGCTTTGACAGTATAGCAGATGCAGCGTAAGTGTAGTGCAATGTAAAACATCTCGAAGTGGCTGTGTTATGACATTTGCACTGTTTAGGTTTACATTGTTGTAATTCTATTACTACCATTATTATTATTATTATTATTACCAATTTTCAGCCTGCTTGGCTGTGATTAAGGCAGGGCACATTTATCTGTGTTGAATGGCAGATAATCTAACTGTTATCCAATAATAACAAAGGTGTTTCTCTGTAGCTCTCGGATGAGTTTCCGTGAACAGCTGTGCACAACTTTAACCCTTTTGAACCGTTTGTACCGTTGTATGTCAGGCTACAAGGCCAGAGCAAGCAGCTATAATACTGTGGAACACGTCAACATGGCGACCGGTGTGCAAACTGGCGAGTCACACGTTGACAGTAACCCAGCTGGCATTCTCACACAGTGGACAGTTGCTGCTGTCTGTGTCACGAGACAGAACATGGGCACTGTTTACTCGTCAACACATAACAGATGACAACACGGGTTTGTTTGACATTTTGACAAAAAATAGGGTTTTAAAGTGCCTTTTTTGCTGGCTGTTTGGCTTAATTGGATACGTCGTTTGTCACGTCAACAAAGTTAATTAACGCTTAACCCATTCATTACTAGTGCTTGAGTGCATGAGCAGATGGGTAGAACATCTCAGTATGTAACATGTGCTTGTATTGTCTGCTATGAGAGATTCAGCTTGTGTTGAAACATTGTCAGCTTGCCATCATCTTTTTCATCGTCATCGTTATTGATGGCAGGGCCTCTTTAAAGTTTAGCCTCTTCGAAAATGTTCTTACAAAAATACATAATATGGGGCCGGAAATTTTGGGGAAATGTATTTATTTATTATAAAAGTCGTACAACAGTACACAGGAAACACACAGTAAATCACAGATATAACAGTAGACAGATGTACAAATGTAACCTACATTACACACATCTGATTAAGACACAGTTCAGTTTCTGAGTTCAATGGTTAAGACAGCTAAGCAGGCAATTTAATTGAAATTTTGAGCATCCGTAATTTACTATGTCAGAAAATTGCAACTTTTTGCCTCACTCTACTTCCTTACCTCATGACAGTGCTGATATTCACTATAATTAGACTATGAATATGCTGAATTGCATCGAAACGTGTGGTGGTTAGGGCCTATGTTTGAGCAGTTGTGTGTCTCTGACAAGAAGTCCTGTGTTCATTCGCGTGTTATCTGGTCCTGCTCCTGGTCACATGACGATCTCTACTTTATCACCGGCTCCAGGGACAAAAAGGTCAACATCCATTTCAGCAGTCGGTTAATCAATCAATCGATCAATTTCAAGCATTGTTTAGAAACTGAACCATTTAACATTGCCTCATGTACACGTAAACTCTCAGTCTTTAGTCTCTGCCATTATGTGTTTCTGATTCATTTGCCACATATGGTGCTGTGTGTTTTGAGTGATTGATTGATCGATCAATTGAAAATTTCAACGCACTTGTATAGCTCATTAGTCATAGTCACCGTTTGAATCTGTGAGTTTAGAAATGTGAAAAGGGGGCAGGTGTACGTTTTATATAAGATGCAGTCCTCCTCTGCCTCCTGAATAATATGCTTTTGTTTGAAACATTATTTGTGGTTGTGACCAGTAGACTCTACGTAAAAAAAACGTAAAGTCCTTTCCGAGCCTTATGGCCCATAGGGCGGCGCTGATCTCCGTTTTCTAGGCCCCTCAGCCAGACACCAGTTTTTACACTGCGAGAGTGCGAGACCACGGATACGGGGCCAGTGTATCGCGCGGTGTGCCTGTTTACGTCC
>Ga0209454_1004341_pt1 | contig 10545 bp, 7 predicted proteins | sample WorMetHERISLAND1_2_FD_187400 | JGI IMG/M metagenome (GOLD analysis project Ga0209454, IMG submission 187400) | Marine gutless worms symbiont microbial communities from Max Planck institute for Marine Microbiology, Germany - Olavius geniculatus... | ecosystem: Host-associated > Annelida >...
TGATAGGCCCTAATCGTTATTAAGCCTAACTATTTAGTTTAACCATCTTACTTTGCTGTATTTAATCTACTCCAGATTACAAAAATGGCCCGGTGTTTGGTCAGGTACTGGAAAATTAGAACACAAAATTCATAATGGTTTACTGAACACGCGTACGACAGCGTTCTTCAGAACTTGACAGTGTACTTTCTATGTCCTTCTCGTGAAATATGGTCGCTCAACCAACAGCGTCAATGCACGGAATGGTTGAGCGGCTTTTACGAGCTACATTGTAGGCCTATCATGACATGCTGCGAATAGATGGACACTCGAAGAGTGCAAACCTTCACCAACGCTACGTCAGTTTTTCCTTACGTTATCTCTGAGTTGCGCCAAATCTAACTTGCCCTGAATACTTCAGCCAAATCCGCCTGTATTTTTGTGTATGTCTACTAACAAACAAACGTACAAACAAACTAACGAGCCAACAGACAGATAAATAAGTAAAAGCCGGGTATCATAATCTTCATGTCAACTCGGTTTCCAACCCGCAATGAGATTGAAAATGAATAGTAGCTTACGGGCCATGGGATTAAGGCCCAGTGTGGCTGATTGGAGCTGTGGTATGTCTGCTTGCTGCAAACCGTCGGTCCATTTGTTCGCTTAGTCGGGCAATGGATGGCCGCATAGTGCGCTGCGGTAACATTAGCTCATGCCAATCAGCTGCCACTTCCGAGATTGTAAAGCGCTTCTGGTCACGAGTCTGTCTCATGTAAGAAGCACTATACACTTCAGTAAGTATCGGGCTTTTCGTTTTTAGTCGACCGAACTTAAGTAGGCCTAACGTTTGAGCTGTTGTTGTCGTTGTCGTCCGTCTGACACGGATGTACTGTTGCTAAACGGTGCAAGATAAGGCTTAAGTTGCTATTGATCACTAATAGGAAGTGGCATATTGGCTTTCAAATAGCATACAAATCATTCACTCTGTATGACCTTGAAAGACAGTACGTGCTATTTTGGCTAAACGGTGCAAGATAGAGCCTAGGTTGCTATTGATTATTGATAAGAAGTCGCATATTGGTTTTCAAATGACATATAAATTATCGACATTGGATGACCTTGAAGGTCACTGACAACCAGCGACAGTTGGGTTTCTTGTCTTGGATGAGGTAATGAGACCGCTGTCGTATTCATATAGAATCGCGGCTCAGTCACCTGGCGTTGAACGCACTGATGCAGATGATGATGACCTCCTACCGCCATATTCCGTCCGCCCTGAGATCCGTCCGCCGTCCTGCCGCAAGTCCAAGCTCTACCGCAGTCCCGAGGTCTTCAACGACTTCGACAGACGCGCCATCAAAGTATGTATGACTAAAAACAACGTTAATTTGCAACATTTCTTTCATTAACATTTACATTCATTGTTTTTCTCATCTTTTGTCTTAGCTAGATGGCGTTGATTTTACACGTTAGTTTTGTTTATGGTCTTTTTCACAGGCTTTTTTTGCTCTATAGCCGTCTGTTTCTAGCGCGTTACAGGTACATGTATTTTAACGCTATATGCTATAGAAATGCACATGTTGCATACTTGCTTACTTACTTACTTGTATTTTTTTACACAGCATTGCTTCCATTTCAGTTTCTTCTATTTCATTTTAATTTAAAGCATATAAAAACTTTTACAGTTCAAGTGTGCCGTATTAAACCGGCGGTTTGCCTTTAGTTTTCCAAGTCAAATCATTTATTATTAATATCATATTGTTCTGCAGGTAGAAAATGACACAAAGGATTTGCACTTTATCTACTAGAAGTTAAGAAAATCAGTCAGTTTATTCGCAGCTGTCATTTTGATTAAGACTTCTGTCATACGAGCATGAGATTATTTACGACGAGTTTTTGAACAAACTCGGGAAATAAGTATTTATCTTATTTTGCAGTTTTATGCACTGTGCATCGTTGCAGGAAGCGCAGAAAGATCCGACATCATTTACTGACCTCGTGCGTCGTCTACTTCGCAAGTGTGAAACCGAACTCCAACGCGTCAGGTTAGCCTTAATAGGCCTATTATTGTTACTATTGTTTAGTTTTGGTCACCGTTAGGTCGAGCGTTGGGTACTATGCGTCGTCTGTCTCTCTTCTGTCTGTCGTCGTCTGTAACGCATGTATTGTGGCTAAACGGATCGTCATAATTGGTCGCCGATGGTATCGTGGGATAGGGCAGTAACGAGTTCCTTTAGGCTGTCAATAGTAACCGTGTCTCAATCTGCAGCGGTTTGGCAGCAGTTTTGAATACAAACTTGCTGTCTGCAGCCATCGCTAACGCGCGCCGAATTGCCGAATTACCGTATCGTATCCTAGCGTAGATTGTAGCGCTCGATATAGCAGCGTCACTATATTGAGTATAGGAGTAGGACTGTAGTCACTCTGATGGGAAATCGCGTTCTTACAACGACTAGAAGTCGAACGCTGGCCTTCAGATGTTGGCGATACGGTCGGTCTACCCTAGCAGCATTTGGGCTTCTTGTTCAAGGAGTGTTTATAGCCATTAGTCTGAAATAAAGAAAATCTATTCTTACTGTTTGCGTGATTTGATGCTTATATATAGCAATAATACCAACAAATGACTTTATATTACGGCAAACAAAAATGACGTTCGACGTGAAAATATCAAATCAAACTAATCGTCAGAAGTTCCCATTGTGATAATTTTGAAAACACCATATTTTGTCAAATAATGTAGTTATGTTTTTCTTCTATGCCAACCAGTGTCTGTGTATGTTTAGAACGATATCCACAGATTTTCTAACTGGCTTATTAAGTTTTAATTGGCTACCAGTCACATAAGCTGTAAGACACTAGAACTGCTGCTGACGACAAGCGACGATGTCGTGACTTTTACAGTTCATTGTTTTGTTTCTTGTGAGTCGTATGGACTTTAGATTATTGAAAATTGGTCATTGTTGCTGCTTTAAATTGACTTTCTAACATAGACTGCTTACACAGATTAAGAGTCAATAACGCATTAGTTTAGCTGCAGATGATACTTTAATTTTGATTGTTTTTTTTGCGTCAGAGCCATATTTCGTTGGATAACGGCGAAGGACCTGAATAAGATCGAATTCTCGGAGAATCTGGACACGGAGTCGCCAATGGGTCTCCTTCGCGGCATTAAGTTTGGAACCGAGACGTACCACAACCTGTTCAAACGACTATGCAGGTATGAACGATCAGTCGACCACCCATCACGCGTATAAGCGAGAACTGTAAAGGCGCGTACAGAGCGACGTAACTGAACTGAACTGAATTGAACTGACATGGTTTACTTTTTGACGAATTGACCAACGGGCAAGCAGTAATGCATTACAGTAGGCACCGTCTAACGGCGTTGGTGGCCTACGTGACCACTCTTACGTACGCGTCAACTAATGACCAGTTGGCTCGCCCTGTTTGCCCATTGGTCAGTTCGTCAAAAACTAAACCATGTCAGTTTGGTTCTGTTCAGTTACGTCGCTCTGCACGCGCCTTAAAGGAGCGTACAAAACGATGGAACCGATCTGAAATAAAACGAAACAGTATATTTCATTTTATTTTATTTCATTTTAGTTCATATTATTTCTGCTGCTTTGAACAATCTTAAGACCAGTTGTATGCATTTGCTCAATGAGCAGAGCTGCAGCCCTGAAAGAAGTGGGGAGACATGCCTGGAACCAAATCGGAACTGTTTGAATTGGCGGTAGATTGAGGGCTGAACCCCCTTCCCCTGTTTTACCGACTTCGATCACACTGTTAAATTATGAATTCTGGGGGTCCGTTCTATAGAGCACATATTAGGCCTATACAAATTACATCACACGTTTTAACGGACTCTATTCAGTTGTTTTGGTTCAACGTCGCTGCCGGTTAGTCGTAGGCCTACTCTGAGGAAAGTTCACACACCAGTTTTTTTCTACGCCTTTTCGTTTTTCGATTTTATGACCCGCGTGCGCAACTCGACGGCCAAGACTCGTAATGCAACCTATTAGAACGTCCGCGCAATAATCGCATTTTAGTAAATAAATAATAAATAATTTAGGGCTAAGTCTGAAATGACTATAGTGTTACATAGCGTTGTTGTCGTGGAATGCCTGCAGCTATGCAGGTTTGCACTGCGAAATCGTCGAGGGTTGTTCGAAGGGCGCCGGGTACTATCCCGGCTCACAGCTACGAGGCGCCCAGTTCCGCAACCAGTGGACAGCCGTCTGGGTGGAGGGATCGTGGCGGTTCATCAACTGTAACTGGGGCGCACGGCACGTGAAACGACCCGGGGATGACCGGACAATGACTTATCACGTCGACGAGTTCTACTTCCTCACAGACCCTGACGAACACATCTACCAGCACTTCCCCGACGACCAGGTTTTACTGCTTAATGCACGGTTAAGTGGCATAGGAAATTAATTTTAAAGCTACGGAGCGTCGCCTGCCGTATGGGATCACACGGGTGATGCACCCCGCCGCCATACCCCAGTCAGACAGGCTGGTGGTACTCGAATTGTCTACCCTGGAGAGATGGAAGGCTGAGTTGAACTGGGTGGCTCGTTATATACCGAGATGGTTTACCTGTCCGCAGACAGTCACCGGTCCGGTCCAAGTAGTAGACACTTGATAGCGAGACACTTGATAGCGATTCGACCTGAAGTCGAATCGGCGACACTGTCAGTCGTAATTCAGACTCTTTACCCCAGTTTATCGTTACGTTGCCAAACCATGAAAATGTTGTACTGTAGGCGTAGAGCCAGAGATGTTAAGTCCTCTAGGCCAAAGCGGTCTCGAGGCCAAAATTTTGGCCTCGGTTTCGGTCTGAGTCTCGAGACCATTGCCTCGGCCTGGCCTCAGGGTCGTAGTGCTTTCGCCTATCTAACGCCATAAAACTTTCAGCTTACGATGTAATTGCCACTTTCATAGTTGTACCTTTGTCCTCGGTTTTGGTCTCCGCTTTGAGCGCTTGTTCTCGGCCTCGACCTTGGCCTCATGGTTCTGACCTTGGCTTTGGTCTAGTTTAACATCACCGCCTGCAGCAGGATTAAACAAAGATTGTTTAATTGGTTGTTTAACCATGTAGCGCTGGCAGCTGCTGCGTCGGCCGCTGACGATGGAAGACTTCGTTCGTCTGCCACTCGTCAAATCTCCGTTCTTCAACCATCGTCTTGAGTTCGCCGCCGCCATGCAGTCCATCGTACGAGCCCAGGACGGCAACGTCGACATCAGGTGCTTGCCCGATTCGTCTCAAGATATGTCTTAAGTCTGTCATAAGATCAAATGTAAGATGTCCCAAAATCATCTTGCAACATGTTTTATGTGAATTCGCAGAATTCGTCTTAGACGATCAAAAGATTTGGCACAAAATTTGCAAGATTTTTGTCTTAGGACATATCGTAAGTGTTTTGCTGCGAATTAAACCATTGTTTTCAGACGACTGTATGCGTGTGAAATTAAAATTGTCCTAAGATTGTTGTACTAAGATCTTGTGTGAATGGGCCGGTGGTGCAGGTTGATAACTCCGTCGCTGCTTGGCTTCGCCGCGAAGCTTCGTCCAGTCAAAGATGACATTGGAGTCAGTCTGGATGACCGTTGTCTGGTGAGATCCATCGGCAACATGCTGGTCGTCTCAGCTGCTTTGCCTAAACCAGGTTGGCAGTTCACAGACATTATCATAAAATTTATCTTAAGATATATCTTGAGATATGTCAAAAGTATTTTGTGAATTGACTCATTGTTTTAAGATGACGGTAAGTGTGAAAAATAGTCTTAAGACTGTCTCAATATGTTTTGTGCATCGGATTTTGGTAATCATTGTGACGTCATCATGATCATCATCGATGATGTTCGTTTATCGACTCAACTTATCAGAATGCAAGAACATGCGCAGCATTAACGTACATGTACTGTTTTGAACAAAGTTCGAAAAGTTTATAATACAAACTAGAATACATTTAAAACTTAGTGACATCGTTCGTAACGTTGTTTACAGTCAGACAAATGAGCGGTGACGTGTTTCATAAGTGAAAGCTGATTTCTTATCAAATGTCTGCTTGCAGGTAACCACCCATCCAGGTCGACTTAGCTTCACATCCTACAGGGGTAGTTTAACCCCATTTAGGCAAGCCGGTACTCAATTTAAACGGGCGCGTTTACCTGCATCGTGTGGCAGGTAACACTGTCTGATCTCATATGGCAGGTGACGCTCCGTATCTTTGATATGGATTTCACATGTATAGGTTTTTGCAGAGTCGTGTTTTCGTTGGTGGAACTCACAGGCCGCCGGTGCGTCTGTCGTCGAAAGATCGTCCTTACGCTTCAACTACTCGAAACCAGTCCGTCCCCCGGGTAACAACGGCTGCCTGCTAACGACTCTGTTCTTCTTCCCTTACTCCCTCACACTTCTTTGTATCAGAAAAAGCCGTTGGGTTTCCACCACCGCCACAATAACACCAAATGTGCACCCGCTTTCAAGTTTAACTTCTGAACAGTTCGAGTACGACACGTGAGATTGTGTAAGTCTACGTTGCTTGTCGGCTGTAGGTCGCTACTACTTGGACGTGTACGTGGGTGATGACTGGGCCAGCTCATCGATGGCGAGCGCCTGTTCGTTCCGTGTTCACTGTCGTTCTGTCGTGCCGTCCGTGGCAGTCATCAGCTACCCGCCGGGCATCTGCTACGGCCCCACGCCGGACTGCGCTCGCTGTGGCGTCACCGAGGTTATAATTGCTTCAGAACTTCATGCATCTATCAACCCATCGCGCTGTCTACGTTCGTCGTCGCTCGAATTGTTAGCTGTATCTCAACTGTAAAACAACGTTAGACAGACATCCATTTTCTGTTGCTGCGCCTAGGCCTAGTGTTTGGAAGTTCGGTTTACCTTTAATTTGAGAACGGATTGTGACTGACTGGTCGGCTTTACAACTAATTTGACGACGAACTTCTTTACCCAGTGTCACACAGCGCCTCACGTTATTTTTCAGTTAAAATAGCGTGATTTATGGCGCTATACAAATTATATTACTAACCAACTTACTCATTTACTTTTTTGCTTAGGACTCGGCGAAGCAGCACGACCCTGTGATTGTCATGGACGGCAAACAGTTGTCTCTGCGGCTGAGAGTTAGTCCGTCGCGTGGTGACGTGCGTCTGACGCACACTATGCGCTATTGGAAGCTGCAAGGCGGAGGCGCACTGCTCGACTGTGACCGGTTTGCGCTGCTACAGAAGCGTGACTCGACTAGTGGCGCCGCCAAGTGGATCGTCCGCTGTCCCAAGCCAGGTTAAGACAATCTTCTTCGAACTGTTATTTCTCTTGATCTAACTGCAACAACTAATACATCCAAAAGTAGGCTCAAATCTGCTTTGTGCGGCCGTGCTTTTACTACAGTGAACGTGACTTGCCCACATGTGCGATTCTTCGCTATTGTGAATGACTTCACGTGTGTGGCCTATAAACCGCATGCCTAGCTGACACGTTCGCAATCTCTGAGTCCACATCGTAACCATTCCAGACAAAATTTCTGTAGGCCTAGTTTAATATTTCAGCCCTCGGGAACTGAGTACTGGGGGATTTAAAAAAATCAATAAATAGTTATAAAAATAAGCCATTTAATAGGCCGCATTACAGCTCTTGTTCTTCCGTCCATCTGTCTGTCCGTCCGTCCGTCCGTATGTCTGCCCACTACGAACTCCTACTTCGGAAACAGAAAGGTGTAGAAAAATTGGAGTACACGTTTTTCAGGGCAACAGCAAGCGCTGCATTTGCCAATTTTCAGTTGAGGTTTAGTGGCTGTCAGTGTCTGCACGTTGCTAGCAAACGGTGGGTATGACGTCCATGATCTTTGACCTTCGAAATTAAAAGAACGGTGGTTTACTGCATAGCAGCGTTTTTTTCAGTTTAAAGGTCAAAGATCAAGGACGTCAGAAACTTCAGAAAATGATACATACAATAGCGCATAAACACGGCTTGCACGGTGGCAATGTGAAAGCGGATTATTTTTTTTAAATTCGAAATAACTTAGTGCTGCACGTACATAGCTAAACGGGTAGCCGCGTAATGTGCAGGTTCGACTCCGGGCCGGGGCTCTGCCAGGTAACGACCTTGGGCAAGGTGTTCACACACTTGTGCCTCTGATCACCAAGCAGTAGATCTATAATTTGGTACCGGTCAAAGGGCGATGACGCTCTGCGGCTGGGAAGGTAACAGTAAGTCTGGTGTCGCACTGGCCATGCGTCACAGACTCAGTGGTCTATCCACTTAAGGTCCCGTTTATCCATGCACATTTGATGGCCGATTAAATTGATCTCCGATCAACTTTGGGAGTTGATCTGAGATCACCTCTATAAACGTTTTTCCATCGGCAATTAGCAACTGATCGTACATTAAATCTACCATCAAGTTGATGGCCGAATATTGGCCGACCAAGTCAGATAATTGACGATTAAACGTGGCGATCTGCAGTTCGTTGCTTTTTCGCACCAGAACGGTTGTGACTTTGGACATGCGTTTGAGGGGGCGTTGCAATAGTTTGATTCCCGGTCGAGTCGCTATTACCTGGATGGCTGACTGTCTATACGGATAAGTAAACCATCTCCGTACATAACCAGCACTAGGGTCAACTCAGCCTTTTATCCCTCCGGGCGGGGTAAATCGAGTAGCGGCCTGTCTGGCTGGTGTTGTGTCGGGGCGCATTCACCTGTGTCGGGTGGCAGATAACACTGTGTGATCCCATATGGCAGTTGACGCGCCCGTAGCTTTGAGATGGGTTTCCGATGAATAGCTACATTTATATCATTCAATGGTTTTGTTTGATATGGTGCAGGTTTCTATGCGGTGTCGATGATGGCGGCGCTGGGTGATGAGCCCGCTCGCTGTGTCTACCGCTACCTGGTCGATTGCCGACGCCCGTGCGTTGACGCCAGGCCCATGCCGCGCGCCACTTCAAGGTCAGAGTCTTCGTGCCAAACAACTCTGTGTTGTTAATGAGTTTAAAATCTTAAATTCGTCAATATACAACCTTTATTTTGATACAGATAGTTGACATTTCTGCAACCGCTGCTGCTTTCATCGGAACGACTGTCCGCCAGGTGTCGCTACGGCGGACAGTAAGATGTGTAGAAGTTGGTAGGACCCCTAGTTTCGGTTCGTCGAATTGTCTTGTTTTTTTTCCTGATGTGTATCGCTTCCCTGATTCACAGATTCATTTTGCTTTCTCTGTCGATGATCATTTTGGTTTAGTCCTATGGGGCCTAGTCTATGACGTGTATCAAAATAAAAGCTGTGAGGCTATATTGGTGAATTTGTATAGCCTAACTTGCGAAGTTACCTTTTCAACCTATGAGTCAAAAAACTTCATGTTGTGTTTTCTGCTAAAGTTAATACGTATGTCCCTTATTCTCCGTGCCTTAGGCCTACCGGCCTGGGGTGGATTCTTCAGCAACATTCATCAAGTCAGGTAACTAGATTTGTTGCTTTTTCTGGAAACAAAACTGTTCGCTGGGATACCGCAAGTTTAGACGTTATCTGACTTTTGCATGGATGTGCATCTGATGTTCAGTAAAATGGCCAGTAATAAGCAACATTGTATTCATCAATTATTACCACTCGAAAAAAACTCGGCCATAAAACTTCGCCACTCTTGTTTTTTCGCCTTGTCACAGTGCTATTTTAAGCCATATGGCATGCGAGCGTTAATTTTGTGCTGCAAAAATTTCATTTGACGATACTTATTGAATGACTGTAGGCTAATGCAATGCACCAGAATATGAAATTTCTATATATTGCTTGCGTTTAGGTGGAACGGATGTCGACTTATCGAGCCGTTTGACGGCGAGCTGGCGCCACGTTCCAAAATCTGGTTCCGCATCGAGTCATCCGCCGCCGTGGAGCTGCTGGCCAATGTGAGCGGAGGGGCGTGGACGTCGCTGGAACGCCGATCCGCTGATGTCTGGGAGGCTCTGGTTGAGACGGGAGATGTCGGTGATGAAGGACGAGGTCGCCTGCAGGTCAGTCGAAAGTTAAAGGTGGTCTAGGGCCTATATAGCTCTTTATGTGGTTCAACTATCACAGAGCTACGGAGCGTCATCTACCATATGGGATCGCACAGGGTTACCTGCCACCCGACACAGGTGAATGCGCCCCGCCAGACAGAAGGTACTCGATTTACCTACCCCGTAGGGATGGAAGGCTGAGTTGACTTTGGTGTTGCTTATATATCAAGATGTTTCATCTCTCCGCAGCCAGTCACCCATCCAAGTAGTAACCACTTTTGATAGTGACCCATTCTGGAGTCAGACCCAGAACATCCCGATCGTATGTTTGACACCCTGCTACACTACCAGGCCAACTTACGTGCATGATATTTGACTTCAACGAGTTATTTAGCTTTGGCCTTCGTTTTCGTTTCGTAAAAATCATTTGACTTGACTTTGACTTTGACTTATGTGTAATCCTGTATGGCAGGTGATAAATCCGTAGCACTGAAATAAATTTTCCATGAAGCTATAGTTTACTATTCAGCCATTTAACCATTAATTTCGGCTGAA
>Ga0209454_1004349_pt1 | contig 10539 bp, 3 predicted proteins | sample WorMetHERISLAND1_2_FD_187400 | JGI IMG/M metagenome (GOLD analysis project Ga0209454, IMG submission 187400) | Marine gutless worms symbiont microbial communities from Max Planck institute for Marine Microbiology, Germany - Olavius geniculatus... | ecosystem: Host-associated > Annelida >...
CTTATTACCTATATTGTACACTAATTTATGGTATGCATTATTGTCACATCAATCTTTTAAAAATGCTAACCCTAATCCGATCGCTAACCCTAACACTAGCCCTAACCCTAACCCTAAACCCTAACCCTAACTTTTATCTTTGTAAGTGAAAACCGTAATTTTAATATTAAGCACAAAATCGTACTATATTACACGTGAAATTGTCGCCTTCTGGTGAATGTGAATGTTGCGTAATGATTCGTCTCTCCATATTGTACACTAATTTATGGTGTGCATTTTTGCCACATAAATCTTTCATAAATGCTAACCCTAACCCGATCCCTAGCTCTAACTCTAAACCCAAACCCTAAGCTTAATGTTAACCGTAACTGGAGTAATTTTAATATTAAGTACAAAATCGTACTAAATTACACATGAAATTCTCGCCCCCTGATGAATGTGAATCTAAAGCACAATGACATGTCTGTCGACGTGAATTTTAGTCCAAACTTTGCTATGGCGGCCCTTCGCTATGGCGACCCTTTGCTATAGCGGCCCATTACCATTCAAGTTCGTGATCAGGTTACTGTATTTGTGTGCTAACTTTGTTAAACGGTTGTATTATTCTTTGCTGCACCTGTGAGTTGTGCAATTTATTGTTCTGTGTCAATGAAATGCTTGCACGACTGTAGGCTTGTATCAGAGACATGCAAACTGTAGACACGTCCATCCGCAGACGCAGATCCGCAGGATTTTTTTTGCGGATGCGGACTGACACGGATCCTGTTTTGTGACACACCCGTTACATATTTTTCTAATAGCTGCTAAGACTTTGGAAGGCCTGTTTTATTTTTTTCTTGTTTAGCAAAAGGCCTTACCACCTGCCATTTACTGCTGTTATTCTGTTACTTAAATAGTAATCTGCTATAAGCTTAGTGGCCTATTTTACGTACTAAAGACTAGGCCTGTTCAGTGCAGATGCGGACTGACAGCAGATCCAATATTTCTCTGTTGCTGACACGGACGCAGATCTTTGGTCAAAATTCGTGGATTGACGCAGACTCAGCATTTTGGGATCTGCACATCTCTGTGTCGTATTTTCATCATCTGCTGTTCAGGTGGCACTAAATCCCGAAGACTACCAAAAACAAAAATGTTGTTTTTGATATTCTTCGGTAACCCCAAATACCGAAAACAGCCTAAATATCGAAAACTCTAACCCTAATCTTAGCCTTAACCGTAACCGAAAACTACCGGAAACAATTCCAGTAGTTTTTGGTAAATAGTGCTATCATGCTGTTTTCTGCTTTCCAATGTTGCTTCAGAATTTGAATGAAGCGGTGTTATCTTTTGCTTTTTGTCACTTTGCTGGAAGAAATTTTGTGCAGTTTTTTTATACACATATATAACTCTTTATTTGCACAAATGCTGAGGAATAAAACACAACCACACATAGAATTAAAGAAACATAGAGAGAGATGAACAAAATTCAACAGACAGACAGACAGAGATGTGATTGCTGCAGTAGCTATGTTGTAATGATATATCACTAATGTGTAACTAAACTAAGTTTCCAGTGAGCTGTAATGATGAATTGCTGCTTTACCATTAGTTGCCTCGTGTTATCTTTGTGATTGTTAAAATTTGCCTGCACCAAATCAGTTTACCTTTCTTGCATGCTGTATTTGTTTTTAGATTGTTTTACGTTAGCGGCGTTCAGTGATGGAATGCATGGTTGATGGCTTACTGTTCTTGTCCAACTTTGACTCCGGCAACCTTGCTCGCGTTGAAAAGGTTGTCAGGGATGATGAAGAACATGGGAAGCAGCCCAGTCCCATTGCCTCAGGTTAATTAGTAAATCTGATAACATTGCTTAATTTGTTGAGATGCTGCTTAATGTGGCATGTTTAATCAGCATGCATTTTATATGCTGGTATTGCAGTCGAGTAATTCTTTCCATCTGCACTTGGATACCACATTGAAATAGTTCCAGATATGAACGTGCAATTTTCTAAGAATGTTAACGAGGTCAGCTAGGCACGAGGCTGAGGCCAGATACTACGAGGCTGAGGCTTGAAAATATTTTAGAGATCAAGGCTACAATCTATGAGGCCATGGCCAAGGCTAGACATTAGAGAACAGCTCATTGTGTATGAACAACGAACATCAAGGCGAAGATTTGTCTTAGCTTCTTAAGTTCAAATACCATCTTAGCAGTCATTGCAGTTCAGCAACACGAGTTCTTTAAGTCAGTCATGTTGTTTTAACCACTGAATATTAAGTGTTATATATGAGCTGTAAATTTTTGAGGCTACAGGGCCAATTTTTATGAGACCAAGGACAGATGACATGAGGCCAAGGCCAAGGCCAGATACTACAAGGCCAAGGCCAAATAAATTGGCCTTAAAGCCACACAGGCCTCAACATTAGACCTGTAAGCAACTCGCTAGCTATTTTCTCACTCGCTCATAGGTAAATCTCGCTGGCTTTTCACTTAAATTGCAACGTTCTATCAGAAAACACAAAGTTGTTGCGTAAAATTTTGCAAAATATGACAGGGGATTTTTTTGTCAAACCCTGTATAGATTGTTCTTTTATAATTACTTAAGTGATGCAGCAGATGTGATCTCCATTAAATCACATGGGAGTCGATAGTTAGCTTCCTTTAAATTTACGTGTGTGATACCCAAGGTGGAAGTGATTGCAGTTTCCTTGAACCTATGGGTTCAAAAGTTCAAAAATTTAGCTGCTAAAATTTACGTTTATGCTGAAAATTTCTTGGTTCATATCTCCAGCCATTTCGGTATTTTTGGCATTCAAAAGTGTTGATTTTGGTGTCGGTTGAAAGGGCTTATAGAACTTTCTATAACTGATTAATAGTAACATTAATCGCCTTATCTTGCACCATTTCTGATTTTGAAATTAGAGTCTAATTTATGGCAGCCGACAGTGAAGATTTTGTGATCCTGGCTTGCACCATTTTGATACAGTCGCAGAGTGTGGTGGACAGACAGACAGACCCCATGGATGCCTCAAGGATCGCTAAGATGCACGAAGCATTACATGCTGTCGCGTGTGAAAAATCATGTAGTGTTCTAAGTTTCGTTTGCTTTGACTCGCTCGTATGTATTGTCACTTGCTCACGGGAAAAATCTCGCTCGTCTCATTTCTCCACTACCGCTCTCACTCTCGTTTACAGGTCTACTTAACATCCCTGTGTGTGGCAGAATAATCATTCAGGTTTTTTTTGTAGCAAAAAAATCATATATGTTGGGTCAAAGTTTTTGCTGAATGAGAGCATCCAAAGTGGTACTTTTATGTTGATAGTACAAATTTTAACTAGAAATTTGGGGCAAAGCTTAACGTGAGTCCACCCAGCGCCCTAAGTCCGATTAGGGGAAAAATTCATGGGAGTGAAATTCCCCCGGTGGCAAAGTCACGTGGCCTGAGGTCAAATGCATTAGCATATGCAGAATGCGCACTGTCGACTTAGGGTAGGTAAACATTAAGCAAGTGATCTCAGGTGTTAGTAGACCAAAGTTCACCAATTTTTTTGTTCAACGTGAGAAAGATGGTGGTTGATAATGCCATTTACCGCTTGTCGATATCTTTATCCAGTCCAGAGATATTCGCAGTCAAACTCGAAAGTTGTCATTAAGCGTACTAAATTTCAGACATTTTTTTGCTCTCCCAAATTTTTAGGGGCTGTGCCCCCCAAAAGTTGTACACGGTTTATTACTGTCACCTAGAGGCACGTCATGTGGAAAAGTTTCATAAGGCTGCTCTGCCTGGCTCCAAAGATCTTGAGCTTAATACGCTGAATTTTAAGCCAATTTTGGACCCCCTTTGAAAAAAATTGTAAGGGAGGCCCCCTCCCCAGTGGGGGTGCGCTAGCAAGACTTGGTCATTCTCTAGCACGTGTAAAAATTTGGGGGTGCAGCACCCTCTAGGGGCCAACATATGGTTTTCCGAAAAGTTGATTTCGGTGGGTACGATTTCACCACTAATTCTTCGTGATTAGTGGACCAAAGTTCACCGAATTTTTCACCCAATACGGGAGAAATTGCGTTACAAAATGTACTTGTTTGATTTTGAATATTTTTGTCTGTTATGGAGATATTCGCCACCGAACTTTGAAGTTGTACGAAATTGGGTCAAATTTTGCATATTTTTGACCCCTAAAATTTTGTTGAGGAGTGCCCCCAAAATTTTGGACACGCATTATAAAATTCGGCTTAGGTCTGATCACCATGCAAAATTTCGTGCCGATCGGCCGACGCATCTCGGACATCTCGCCATTGAAATAAATAAACATCTGCGGTAAAACTTGAGTCCTTTCAAAAACCATCGTTTCCAGGCGGACTAATGATGTACTTTATTTGCAGTAACTGAGATTGAAGTGAGCCATTTTAGGCAAGTTGCACAGCATTTTTTTGTAAACTGTTTATTTGATCTCTGAATTAACAAAGAGATGTTTAAAGTTAGTAAGCACTGAACATAATTTGGAAACATTTTTGAATGCAGATCTTTTAATTTTCTTCTATAAAAACGCTCTGTGGTCAAATTTTTTGTTGAATTTCAGTAGTGAAGTAATGATGGCTGTTGGTTGTCTAACAAAAAGTATATTTTAATTCAGGAGTTAATCCCAAACAGAAAATGGGAATTACATGTACAGATCCGTTAGCTTAATGTAATTTTCCACTAATTTCATGTTTTGTTGTAGTGCTCATCATTTGAAAGAAACATTTGCTAACATTTGCTGTGCATGTTTTATGAACTGTGTAGTTGGAAGCAATGTTGGTGCTAGTGATCAGAAGCCTGACTATGAGTTTAATCTTTGGACAAAACCCGACTGTGCTGGCACTTCATATGAAAACCGCAACAGGTGTGCAGTTGTTCACAAGTGGCTCTACTGTTTGTTAGCTTATAATTATGTGATTGAAGAGAAGTGGTGTTGTTCAGCTGTGTTGTTCTGATTATTTGCAGATTTTTGTGAATTGATGTAAACAAAAGTAAATGAACCTGTAATTTGATAAAAATGATCTTTACTGTTCCATGTTTGGAATAAAAAAACGAATGCATTGACATAAGGATATTGTTGCAAATTGCAGTAGCATGTGGAGCAATGAGAAAGTTGAAAAAAACAGTCACATATTTGAATATTTTGAATCACATTTTATTCTCTAATTTTTTAAACATATGTGACGTGTTGTAATTGTCCAGATCTTGTGACCTAACCTGTCGTCATTTTCTTTGCCTGGCTGCTTGCACATCAAACAGTGGTGATTATGTCGTTAGTCCGACTATTTGAACATTAAAATTAATTATCTAGTTGACGCTGATATCATAATTCTGATATCATATATCATATTTCTGACCTGGTGTTTAAATTATATTGTGTGCAGGTCATGGTTTTACTTTGGTGTTCGTGGGGGTAGCTATGGCAAACTGATGAAGATTAATATAATGAATTTAAATCGTCAGGGTAAACTTTACAGTCAAGGACACGTGCCACTTGTTCGAACCGTTCCTGGGAAGTCCAAATGGGAAAGGCTTCGTGAACGGACAACATTTGAGGTATTTTGCATACTGTTGTTTTTTTTACTTGCACATCGTAAATTCATTACTCATGTATATAGTGCTGTATGGTGTAAAGGTAGTGTAATGATGGACATTTCATTAAGCCATTCTCTCAGATTTAATTACATGGCTACATTAGTGAACAAGAAATATTGTTAGATTGTGGCCAATCTAATGTAATCCTCGCGCGCATCATTTTCTTTTGTATTTTTCTTAGAGCTTTTTCGTTCTTTTCGGCTTGTATTAAAGACCCGGTATCTAACTGAGACCCGTTAAATAATATTATACTAATAATGACTGGCGTCAAGGTCGTTATTGGAAATTATCTCCCCGAAGTTCATAAAATATTGTGTGATTTTACGAACTTGGAAGAAAAAATTTCCAATAATGGCCGATGACGCTAGTTGCCATTTGTCTTGTTGTACCTCAACGCATGTGCTTATCTGGCACAGTTACGGAGATGTGGCGCCTCAAAAATAATGGGGTCACGATCTTGACCTTTTGCGGTCACATGACGTAATCGGACACGTGACCATTTGACTCTTGGGGGTCGACTTCCTATGGGTGGTCCATAGTGACCATGCGTCTATCTAGCACCGTTATGGAGTTATGGCCATTTGAAGTTCTTCCAGGAAGGCTCTTCCAGGAACAGAGGTCGGTCGTCGGTCGGTCCTCAATATTACACTGATCTCATATACGAGGAGCGGGCAAAAAGTTTTGAGCCTCGATATATTAGACCAAAATTTGTCTTATTGTTTATACATCAGTAAAACATGCCTTTCTTGTGTACTCATGTGGGCGTGTTGGAAATATGACGTCACTGTAATTTATGATGTCATAGAGCTTTAAATCAAATCGATTTGGAGTGCTAGCGCAAAAAGCAAAAAATCAGGCTCGCTGTTTTATAAAAATTTTTGGGTCTGTAGCTGGATTTACCAAAGCAGAGCCTTGTGGCACATGATTTTGTGAAAGCCTTAACAAATACGTTTGTGAATTTTTTTTATTTGCATATGAGAATTTGCGATAGCCTAAATTTGTATTAGCTGCAAATATGAGCACTTGAGTCAATAATGACTTCATGCAAATATGGCGCGAAACAAAAGTTTTGAGCCTCAAGATATTACGTTAAAACTTTATTGTCTGTGTATCAGTAAAAGGCACCTTCCTTGTGTATTCATGTGAGCGGCTTGTGAAAGTGATGTCATTGTAATTTATGACGTCATAGATCATTAAGCCGAAATGATTCGGTGCGCTAACGCAAGCAGCATTTGAATCAGGCTGGTTGTTGCATGTAACTTATTTCAGTCTCTAGCTGGATTTGCCAAACTGGGGTTCTGTGGCATCCGATTTTGTAAAAGCCTTGACAAATACGTTTATGAATTTCTCATTTGCATTTGTGAATATATGATAGCCTAATCTGTCGTAGCCGCAATTTACAGCACTTTAGCCATTGACGTTATGTCGATATTTAAAGGTATCAGAAAAAAATTATTAAAAATTTAACTGTTAATTATTATATCCATTGTGTTGATGAGGGACTATGCAAGATATCCAACCTGTTGCATGGGGCCCTTGATGAGCAAAGGGCTGGGAGCAAGCCCCATGCACCCTCCCCCAAATTTGGCACTGCAGTCCAGTCCTACGTCTACTGTTACCCTGCCGGCTGTTCATGACTATATTTTGTTACACCAAGACCACTCTGCAAAAAGTAATGAACAAATCCCCAGTGACTATTATTTGTTTTGAAATCTAAAATCTGATCATTGTAGTAGCCGCAATTCACGATAATGAATGACTCGAGACGTTTTTGTTGACGCTTTGAATCGTTTCCATTTAATTCCCTATGACCTCATAAATTATGATGACGCCATATCCGCAGGAGACTCATAGGATCAGTGAAAAATGCACGTTTCACTGATATATAGATTGTGAAAAAAATGGTAGTCTAATATGTTTGGGCTCAAAACTTTTTGCCCACCCCTCGTACTCCTCATCGCTACGTTAGGAACGTAGCGTGCAAGGAGTAAAAATTAAGCCTGAACTCACTGGTACTGTGTTCTACCACTCATCAGTTTAGCATTGTGTCATTTTAGCAACTTTTTTAGCTCTTCTGTTGCTAACTTATATATGCATTTGTATGCTTTGTCTTATTTTACTTTTCTTTCAGCATAATTGTGTGTAAATGCTTATGCTCTATTGTAAATAGTAAAGTGATGAGAATGGGCATGAAATGTTTGTGTAGAATAATGAGGCAAACATGAGTCTAACGTTCTTCTATCGGTTTTTGGACTCAAGACCAACGTCCACAGTGTACTTTGCATTTTCGTACCCATGGTCGTACAGCGAATGTCAGGAGAAGCTGGCGGAGCTTGACATTAAGCATCGGTCATGTGAGCTGCTCTCCTCAAGGAGGTACGGTTTTTTGTGACTTCTTTTGTTATAACCACAGACGCACATCTGTGGTTATTGAAGTCATAAGTTATATGCGCATATTGCAAAAATATGCAAATCTTTGCATTAAAAACAAAACTGAATGAAATGCAAATCTATTAATGACCGAATTGTTTTAAGATGTGATTGCACTTGTGGAGATATTCAGCGAATGCGAGTCTGTGAACATCATTATGTGCCTGCAGGGAAAATGTGTTTTGCAGAAAGTGCACAATTTATGTTTGCATATAACTAGTATCTTTGGTTGTATTTGTTGCTACACTAAGCCACCATTTATGTTCTAGCTAAGTTGTGTTTTACCCTCGCCAGCTCAAAGTGTCGCTAAGGGGATGAGCTCCCATGCAATGGACCTAGCTCAGCTAGCCATCTTTGCAAAATCTTTTTTACACCGTGTCCCAAAATTAGTGGCCCCTTACTTCAAACAGACCTTGTTCAGTTTGTAGTTTATGGATTGAAATCAAATATCATACGCTGCACTATTTTAGCATTACTTATCGTCACAGCTGTTATGACGTCCGCACCTTACCGTGTGTGCTCAGTGTAACATCATTATGACGTCAGAGCAGCTTAAATTAAGGTTTGCACATTCAGTGCATTGTTATTAACAAAGGGATCAAGCAGCAGCGGCCCGCCTTAGACTAAGAGCTTGCATTGAGGCCAAAGGTGGTCATTTTAAGTTCAAACTTTAAAACAAGACAAGTTCAGAATGATTGTCTTAACGACTGTTTTAAATTTTGAAAAGAAATCTGTTAGGTATTAATGATTTTACACTAACTTATCTGTAGGGGGGGTGCTAATTTTGGGACACAATGTAGTGTGAGTTCTTTAAATTGTTGAGCACTGCCTGCCATTCAGGACTGTATAGGAGGTGCTGTACAACTTTTTTAAAAATTGATTGATTGATTGCATGTTTATCAAAGTGAATGTTGTTGCCACTGCAGTCCAAAGCACTTCATCTACTACAAGCGTGAGCTGCTATGTCGGTCGCTGGATGGACATCGCGTGGACCTCATCACGGTGTCTGATTGCCGCGGAATGTTGGACAAAGAGGAGCCGAGGTTTGACAGTCGGCTGTTCCCAGATACAGCATCTCCTCGCTGCAGAATGTTTACTGGCAAGAAGGCATGTTACGACAGTGTATTGCTGCTGCAGTGCTTCAAGTATTTTATAGTATATGGGATGTTAGTTTGTCATTTTTAGTCATCTGTTAGCAGTTGTGCTTTCTGAAGTTTTACTTAGAAGATGGTGCCATCAGATAATTTGCGTAGTGCTGCAATGCTTAGTGCTTGCCGCCACTTCCAGTCAAATCTATTTTGGCAGACAGTGCAGTTTTGGTTAATGTCAAATAACCTAATTGTTAATGTAAGTAGCTCTGTTGTTTGGCTAAAGGAGCTGTGAAAATACATGCTGAGAATTTCTGCATGGCAAATTGCTGTATGTGTGGAGTTTGTGGTTTAAGTGTTAGAGTTTTTGTCTTCTTACTCTTTTTGTTTTGCAGCTATATGTGTTTGTTGCATATTTTTAAACATGGTGTCAGTATTTTGTACTATGTTTGCTGTCAGTAACAATGGAGGTGTCTCTGTAACATGGACATGGTGATGAAGTGCTAATGAGAGTTGTGTGTTGTTGTCATTGGCAGGTATTCTTTCTGAGTAGTCGGGTTCATTCGGGTGAAACACCGAGTAGTCTTGTCTTTAATGGTTTCTTTGACTTCATCCTACGTGAAGATGACCCACGTGCTGCCCAGCTGCGCAAGCTGTATGTGTTCAAGCTGGTGCCGTTGATGAATCCAGATGGTGTGGTGCGAGGCCATTACAGAACAGACTCCCGAGGTGTTAATCTCAACCGAGTCTATCTTGACCCGTCGTTTGAACTCCATCCATCCGTCTATGCCGTCAAGAGCCTGTTAGTGTTTCATCATGTGAATAATAGAACCCGTGGAGGTGCTGGTGATATGTTCCCAGTCTCGGGTGTCTGGGTGCCAAATGCTTCGCATGAGATGATGGCTGATGTTGACTTAGATAAATCACCCTCTTCAGCAGACATTTTGTCGTCATGCACTGCCATAGTCAGTCCGTTGGAGTCTCCTGTTGTTCCAGATACTGACTGCACCATCATGCAGAATACGTCTGAGGCTAGCATGCATTGCTTAGTTTTGTGCTCACCTGTGGCTGATGATATAGCACCTCTGTTAGTTGCCGAAGCAAGTAGTCCAGCGTGTGAGTTAGCAGCTTGTGCTGCTGCTGCTGCTACCAGTGAGGGCGACTTCGGTGTGTTTGTAATGAGTTGTAACAGCGCTGCTTCATGCAACGAGGCTGCGTCAGGTGGCGAGTGTGAAGACTTTGACGACGATTCGTGCCATGTTGGCAACGAGGGCTCCGATGACGAGGAAGATTTAACACAGGTTACAGAAGACATCTATTCACCTCACCTGTGTGACCCGCTCCTACGAACAATTGCTCCAGCAAATTCGGGAATTGCGTTCTACATTGACCTGCATGCTCATGCGTCGAAGCGTGGCTGTTTCAT
>Ga0209454_1004353_pt1 | contig 10537 bp, 2 predicted proteins | sample WorMetHERISLAND1_2_FD_187400 | JGI IMG/M metagenome (GOLD analysis project Ga0209454, IMG submission 187400) | Marine gutless worms symbiont microbial communities from Max Planck institute for Marine Microbiology, Germany - Olavius geniculatus... | ecosystem: Host-associated > Annelida >...
TGGTTCCACAACGCATGTCAAGGCCTACCAGAAAAAAGACAACAGTATTTTGAATGCATTGAATGTGATAACAGTGCTTAGCATTATGTAGGCTCCAACTGATTTTTCAGTGTAGGGCTTCTAGTTTTTTGAAGAACTACTGGACTAAGCTATCTGCAACTGCAGGTTTAGTTTAGCGTAAGTGGTACTGTTTTTAGTGCATTTTTGCATATGTGGTGCTAAAACATAATTTCTGATTTACTGTAATTGCAGCATAATAGGCCTACTTTTGAGTCGTTTGAATGCGGTGACTGTAGACATAAGTAGTCAGCTAGTCTGCAAACTACACTGTAGTTTGATGTGTATGGTACTATTTGTCTGTATTACATTTTGGATGTTTTTTAGTGCTTAATGGCAAGTGTGTGGCCTACTGTTATTTTTTTACATTGGTATTAGAAGTTTTCCGATTGATGTTCTTGTGTGTGGCTTTGAAATGGTGTTTTGTACCATTAAAAAAGTAACAATTTATCAAATGTGTAGATTGGTGTAAGCGTCAATGAAACTGTAATAGTATAGCTTACCATGCATGCTCTGTGGTCAATCTCAGTTTGCAACTACTGCCTTGTTAGTGAAAAGGTCTGTGCTGGTTCTTTTTGCCTGGCAGACTTGGTTCCTTTTGCCCGACCATTTGGGCAAAAGGAACCACTGCGGAACGATTACTTTGATCCAATTTATGCTCAAGTTCTAATGATGACCAAAATTATACTTGCATCTAATGTTAGCTATGTCACTGGCATACACACTACCACAGTTAATTGTTTAATCAATGCAACAGCAAGAGAGAGAAAGACAAGGTTCTTTTAGGTGGTTCCTTTTGCCCTGATCTCCCCTACGTTATAGGCTAGCTAATGCATTTCGAAACGGTTAGGCTTACCCAAAAAAAATTTAAGGCATCTGTATGAACTACGTACGACTGAACCCAGAAGGGTGAAACTCGGATGCGTACGTACAATCTACGTTTTATGCTAACGAGAAATCTAAAATAATGCTCACTAGACGCACGACAGCCTATCAGTTTCTGCGCGCAGGTTGTACGTCTAGCTCCACCTAGCCATCCATTTCGTCGCAATTCACTCTTTAAAAAATCAGCCAAAAATTGCGAAAAATTCAATAAAACCCTCTATTTTAAAAATTCGACCAAGGTCGTTCGATAGCTCATTTATGTTGATACCTCTAAAAAGCTCGTCACCAGTGCTTGTTATGGTATGCAGCATGTTCATCGTGCCTGTGTGCAACCGTTTTCACGCTAGACGAGCCAATAGCAGCAAAGTAACGTGTTTTTTGTTAGGGGTGCCCCTCGATCTCTACGCTTTCGTTCCAGAGGAACCCCCGTCACTCAGCAGCATGACATTTTGTCACGAATTACTAGAGACTCTAAGCTATTAGGCCTAGGCCTATATGGTAAAAACTAGAAGTCCTGTATAGGACTATCAGATGAGTGCAGGGGCATGGGTCGGTACCGGGACGTGACATCAGGACAGACGGACAGACAGACAGAATTACGGTAGCTAACACGCTCTCTCAGCACTTAACTATATAGGCCTAGGTGCTGTCGCACGTAAAAATTACACAGGCAGATTGTCATGGTTTGCCTCCTGTAATTTGCTGCAATTCACTGTTAAAATATGCGTTGAAACCTAAAATGGCGGAAAAAATCACTACAGACCCGTTTTTAGTTTTCAAAATCGTTTAACGTTATCAATGTTGGCATCCCCGGAAAGCTTATATTAAGCAGTGCATGTTGTCAACTTGTCATAAGCAGCAAGTCTAGTTTGTTAGCTGTTAGAAGGCTAGAAACAAAAGTTGCGCATTTTGAAGGAGTACCCAAATTTGACGCCCGTAAAATTTTCTGTAGATTTACTCAGACTGTAAGTCACGATAGAAAGGTAATATCATTTTCTCACCTTACTTATTTTCAGTGTAGTAACCAGAAATTTTAATTAGGGGAGGGGCTTGTCTCCCCTCCCATTCCTTCCCCTTTTCCCTTCTGTCCCTTTCCTTTTTGCCCCTGCCTTTTACCCCTCCTCTTCTTTTCCGTGCCCTTCCCTTCCCCCCTTTTTTTCCCTTGGAAGTAAAACCCCATAAAATCCAGCTAGGGGGTCTGGGAGAGCGCTGCATATGTGAACTCCCCCAGCGGGGTCTGCGGCGGAGCCCCAGCCGAAATTGAATTTGGTGCATTTTAGCTTTGAAAGATGAGATTTGGTGGCAACAATTTTAATTATTTTCCTTAAAATAAACTTACCAAATTGGCAAATTTTGTGCAGTTTATACGTATGCTTATGTTTTGTCTGAACGACTGGGGGCCTGGGCTCCCTGCCCCCCTGGCTACGCCACTGCCTATTTTGTACAACAGTACTGTCTAACTATGGAAAACTGCAAATGGCAAAGTGCTCCAATAGCAACAAGCTTGTATACACTGTGTCCGGAAAAAGTAACCCCCTATAGACATCATAATGAAAATGTCAACTCTGAAAGAATCTGGATAAGATTTTGTAGACTTAATTTCTAATAAATTGCTAAAATAAACGCCATATTTCGTTGAAAATATTACCTTTAGCGAAGTTATAATTGTTAAATAGCGATAACAAAACATTTCCGTTACCAACATAGCGTTAGATAAATAAACCTTTTTGTTAGTGTTAATTTGCGTAACTTTAACAAAGAGCATCTGATTTCAGCAAAAGCCTGCAACAACAATTTATTGGCAGCCAGAATACCGAATTTTAGTTAAATCTGGCACAACAAACAAAAGTTACAGCGGCTTTTGTGAGGTCACCCCAAAACACTGCAGTTTCTGGTCTTTGTGTCTGACATCACCCACAAACACTAAAAACCAAAGTGTTTTGAAGTTTGCTGGACGTTTGCTGGATCGTGTAAACACTCCATTTAACACCCCATTAGCTTGTGTCGGAATCAGCCAGCAAGCGTCGAAGACGTCTGCGTGACGGCAGGACGTAGGCGTCAGTGTTTGCGGTGTACGTCGGCTCTTCGACGTGTACGGTGTGCAGCACGAGGTCGCCAAGCATCAGAACTTCCACGATTCCCGCCGGCAGGGCCGGATGCTCGCTGTCGCGAAACGGAACGGCGACGACGGCTGCCAAGCGTCGATGAACGAACGGGTAGACGTTGCGGAGCTTGTGGCAGCGCATCGACACGCTCTGCCCGTTGGATTCAGTCCTGTGGTCGTAAAACACGGACGCGCAGTGCCGCTTGCCGGGGTATGTGGCGACGAGGAAGGCCAGGGTGTCGCGGGGCGCCGGCAGCCAGAACCCGGCAAACGGGCGCAGATGCGTCGGAAACACCATCGATTTCCGGTAGACGTAGAAGTCGCGGAATTCCAGCCCGGCGTCCCAGATGTGCGTCGCATTCTCCTCGTAGAAGCTGATGTCGACGTACGGCCAGTTCCAGGGCTGCCACGAGTCCGGCTGACGCGCGCTGCCGTCTGACGACCAGAACTTGAGCCGGCGCATGTACTGGAAGCACACGTAGTCTGGTTGGAGGCTGGCCAGGGCGGCTTTCAGGCGACGCCGGTAAGCCGCTTTGACCACGATGTCGACGTCGTCGTCCCACGGAATCATGTCGTGATGACGGTACGAGCCCAGCAGCGTTCCGCCGTAGAGCATGTAGACGATACCGAGCTGGTCGCAGACTGCCACCAGACGCGCCAGAGCTTTCAGCACCGACGACTGAGCAGCGGACGTCATCATGCGCTCGAAACGCTCCGGCAGTCTGGTGCGCGAACCTCTCCCACGTGACATCGTCGACGACTCAGATGATCTGTTCGCGTCGAATTCAACCAAACTCGCATCCTGCAAGCACAGAAACAGCAATACTGAGCAATGCATGCGTGAAAGTGGCGAAACTATGAAAAGGTCAGCAGCTATCTCAAGAAGTATAGCGAGCGTCGTCGTCACGTCGCCTAATCAATCCCGCTTTTGACTATACCACGTTCTAGTGCGTCCGTCCTCTGTAGGAAATCCGCGTAATAACGACACATACCTTACGCAAGTTACATTGTCACAAAATACACTACGTCCCAGAAAAGTGATACACCAAACTTATGTCTGTAACTTTCTTAATAATTTTTGACGGATTTTTTTTCTAATTTTTACTAGCACACTCTGCAGATAATTTAGAATGAAACTAGGCTCTGAAAACGCAACACTTTTCGGGCTAGTCTGTTATGCGAAGTTTTCGTCGAGAAAAAAGCGGCCAAACATGCAGCAATACAGCATAACTCTGACCATTTGATTTTGATGATATTTAGGTCCTACTCACGTGCGGCGACATGAAGCGTCGATGTAGTTGTACATCGTTGGCGGTGACAACGTACAGTCGCTGAGAAAGTGGAGCGGCGTACGAAGGGTACTTGGAGTTCTCGTCGCGCAGACAGAGGCTGCAGATAGAGAGAATGACGGCGACGGAACAGCAGACCAGTAGAATAACGTGTAAGCTTACTCGCCCTGTCGATACAATTCGTGTAAACATCGTCATTTCGTCATCACGTCGTCCACGCATGTTAAACTTGACTGCAGACTAAAGAGGGCCACTCCAAATTCATAACGTCCAATTCAATAGACGCGAAACCTTCATAACTGGACATACTAATGATTACGACAACTCCAAATAGCGTAAATTTACTTTTCATAAGTATACCCATCTTGTATAGAGACCATGATTGAGACTATTACGTCATCAGAGTTGCTATAGTTATGACGTAAAACGTTTCTATGGTGACGCTTATCGGTAGGCCTATATCTAAATCTTAGTACAGGTCGTAAATAGTCCCAAAACATCACAAGTAATTTAAGCATAGCTCACGTGACGCGCGACAGCATCGATCCTGTCATCTGGGTAATCGGTTTACAGCGTACAATAAAATTATAACGTGTCTTAAAAAGTACCCAATTTGATGCATCCGTACGGAAGACTTCTTGAACTTAAGAGGTAAAAACCCAGGTGGCTAAAATGTACATTCTGTGCTAAAAATTTTATACGCGCAGGTTGTCCGGATCTTCAAGTTTGGCGCAATTCACTCTTGAAATGTGCGCCGCAGCCAAAAATTGTAAAAAAAACATTAAAACCCCTTGTTTTGGGAGTTCAGGGTCATTCAAGGTCATCGATGTTGACACCATTAAAAGCTCGTCATAAGTGCTTGTTATGATAAGCGACATGTCTGCACCTATCTGCAACCGCTTTCACACACGAGCCAATAGCGGCAAAATAACCACTTTTAGGGGGTACTCCTCTTTGACGCCCACCTGCGCAGGCCTCCTTGAACTTACGAGGTCAAGACTTAAACTTCTAAAAGCTACGTTTAATGCTGAAAATTTCAGGTCAAGTTGTCTTGGTCTATCTCCAGCCATTTCAAAGCAATTTACTCTTAAAATGTGCGTCGCAGCCCGATATCGCGAAAAAATTCACTAAAACCTCTTATTTTGAGGGTTCAAAGATTGTTCAAGATCACTAATGCTAATAGCCATAAAAAGCTCGTAACTAATGTTTGTTAGCAGCATGTCTGTGTTTATTTGCAACCATTTCTACGCTAGCGGTAAAATATGAACATTTTAGGGGTAACCTTTTTTACATCCTAGTTCGATAAGAACCCCTTCACCCAGAGGCTTGAAATTTCGTCACAAGAAACTAGAGTTCTTGGGGCCGCCCACAGTAAAAATTAAAGATTTCGTGATCTTAGCTTGCACCGTTTTGATACAGATCAAGGGTGTGGCAGACGGACGGACAGACGCCTAAACGATGCATGCTAAGACGCGCGAAGCATTCTGCTGTCGCGAGTAAAAACTGACATCAGCTATTTTCCTTGGATATTCGTGTAGGCCTAAGCATATCCGCAAACGTTTTAAATCCAACACTAATTAAGTCACTGGCGGATTCAAGAGGGGGGCAAAAGGGGCGGCCGTCCTTAACGATCGGCCAAATTTAAGCAGTGATGCAACTGCATAAAATATTCAACGCAAACAAAGAAGTCACTACATGCGTGAAAATTGAGTACAGTTGATAATTGATACAATCATGCAAGCTTCAGTTGATATTAACTAAGAAACGGTCGCCCCAGTGCCGACATATTAATGATAATATGCAGTCGTCAATTTAGATATTAGACGGCACTTAATTATTTCGAATGTCATGTGCCATTAAAACGGGAAAACCGACAAGCAAGGTGTATAGTAGGCTATATAGGCATCGAATTCTGCCAATTGCTACAACTGACAATGAGCGCAGACGGCCCCGGATACGTGTAAGTAAATAAACTTCATAGCTCGAGTTTTGGTCTTAGTTCGACGATGTACGTAAATACATATAATTTTCATTTGTTTGGACCGCAGTGCGAATCACATGAAGAAATTAAGTTTAAAAACGATAAATTTGTTCTACAGCATTTTGTCCGAAAATTTCTACAGGTGCCAATAAAAAACTTAATGCTACGGGTTCCAGCCGACTTGCAGAACAACGGGAACTCGTATTATCAGCCAGTCTGATGCAGTATAGCCGAATACGTGCATCAGCTCGGTTGCGTCGTTTTCGTCAGGTAGATAAACGCCAGTGCTTGTCATCGTTCGAGCTGTCAGTGTTATAGACCTACAGTGCAGGCCTATAAGTTATGAATGACAGCTGAGAAACGCCGTTGGTCGTCGTCGCTCGTCTTAAGTCGGCCTGCATGACCCCACACACGATGCGTGTGAGAAGAGACGAGACGTTGGACACCGGCTAGTACATGATGTCGCCAGCTGCTGCAACATTCCTACATACACTATAGCTCTGTAGTTCGCACATTCATTAATCAGCTTGCCATCTATAGTTATGTGACACAGACTAAGATGTTCACTGTCGACTTAACGGTCTTGCTCTTGCAGTAGGCTAAGTTAGGCCTACTGCAGTTACAATGTCATGTAAGGTGGCGTTAAAATGAGGCCACTTTGTTCTACGCTTGTAACTATAAAAATTGGACAGATAGGGTTAGGCCTATCAGCAAAATTATCTTATTTTTAACACTACATCATAATCTATACAGGACACGGTAGGCTTTAGATCTACGGTTGATACTGATAATAGTTTACACAGCGACGCAAAATCGTATAATATATTTCTGCGGTGTGTTTTTGAAGAAAATTTTGCAAATGCACAATAGGCCTACAGCCAATCGACTGATCGTCAGTTAAAAATCTGCTGAATGTATTTCGTTCAGAGCATGGCTATACATTATTCCGAGTTGCTGCTCATCTAGCGACAATAATTAAAATACGCTATAGCAAACGCGCGCTCGTCGTTTAATGCTGCTATAGCTATACGTGGCCATGACTCGTTAAATTCACTCGGCTCGCGTGATTTATCGTTCGTTTATTGTCGATGTTGGCAGGCAGCGATATGGATCAGAAATTTCACGGCGCCAGGCATCATTACATCGAATCGAACTGTCTGCCCTGGATGCCAGATGGTTTATAGACGTGCATGCACGTAGGGCCTATATGGCGTGCACGTAGCAACTGTTACTGCTGCTGCTGTCAGGTGGACGTCAGACGACATGCACGGCGGACGTGTGTGAGCGGTCCACTCACTCACACAGGTGCGACCTTGCACCGACGTAAACCCGATTGACTCCCTCCGCGAGATCACGAACGGACCCGTGCTTTGGTGCAGCAGCTTCGATAAACGATGCGTTATGATGTAAGTCCTATGCCGGGAAGCTGCGTGACTGATGATATTTCGAGACGGCGAGTAGACCTAACTTATTTGTCATCAGCTGTAGAAGACATCCTGATTGCTGAGGACGAGACGGTGTGATAGGCCAGGTCGGTTAATCTTAATTCCACGTCTGTGTGTCCGTAGCCTGCTCAGTTGCACGATAATACCCCTTTCACACGATCAAGCAAACATCGAGCAATGATCGAGCAAACATCCAGCAAATCTATTAAAAATGCACGTGCACGACGTACGTGTTTGTTTGCTTGGTGATTGCTTGATCGTGTAAACGGGATATAACTCGACTGCGCAAGTTCCGTAAGTACCACAGGTTTGTACCATGTTATCTGCAGTATTGTAACAAGAAGTCCAGCTGTCGCTAGGATAGCCGACCGTACTGGTTTTCAGTGACCTTCAATATATCCAAGGTCGATGATTTTCATTTTATCTGAAAGCCAATATGCGACTTCCTATCAGCGATCAATAGCAACCGAGGTCGCATCACGTGACCTTTGCTCGACTTAAATGTTAGCTCTTACAACTTTTTTCTGTGTGCCAAAATTGACGAATTTTGGCAAGAAAAAATATACTTCCGATCAATCGTAGGGTGCTCACGAGGTTTACGATTGTTGACGTTATTTGTATATTTCGGTAAGACCGTAATAAAGGTGTGGAACTTTATACCAAATTTGGCAAACGTTACTCAAACAGCGTAAAAAAAACTTTCGTCGTGAGCGCAATAATTTAGTATAAAGTAAAACGGCTTGTATAGGCGATAGGCCTACAACGTATTTGTGATATTTTGTTCCAAGGTGCTTTCACCTTGGTAATCGGTTTACAACGTCCGTTAATAGCACTACCAAATTTGGCACTATCGCACCATGGCAAACAAGAAATCTAAGCTAATGCTCATGAGACGCGCAAGAGCCTATTGCAGTTCCGGTTCGCAGGTAATCCTGGTCTATCTCCATCCATTTCGTCACAATTCACTCCGAAAATCGAAAAAAGATAACTAAAACCCCTATTTTGGAGGTTAAGGTCATTCAAGGTCATCGATATTAATTCCACTAAGAATTACTGGTTGCCAGTGCTTGTTATAAGCAGCAGATCTTTTCGACGACTAACTACACAGCAGAAACTCTGTACTCTGTAGCGTGTTTTTTTGATTGAACAAGAAATCTGAGCTCACGAGACGCGCGAGAGCCTATGGCAGTTCCTGTTCGCAGGCAATCTATCTCTATCCATTTCGTCGCAATTCACTCTTTTGCAGCCAAAAATTGCCAAAAAATCAATTAAAATCAATATTTTTCGGGTTCGAGGTCATTCAAGGTCACTGATGTTGACATTCTTAAGAAGCTCGCGTCAGTGCTTGTTATGATAAGCGGCATATCTGTGCCTATCTGCAACCGTTTTACGCCAGACAAGCCAACAGCGGAATGATGGGGTCGGGACTTGGACTGCTAAAATCTATATTCAATGGCGAAAATTTCATGCGCATGTTATCTTGGTCTACCTCCAGCCGTTTCGGCGCAATTCACTCTTGAAATGTGTGTCGCAGCCCGAAAATCGCGAAAAAATTCACCAAAACCCCCTTATATTGGGGGTTCAAGGTCATTCAAGGTCATTGATGTTGACACCATTAAGCAGTTTCGCCATTGCTTGTTATGTTACGTAGCATGTCTGTGCCTACAATAAAATGTATCTGCAACCATTTTCACGCTAGACCATATATCGGTAAAACTGCCGTGGGAATTGGATTTCAATTTCCATACCCATCCCATACCCACAGAAAAACTTGGGAGAATTCCCATAGAATTCCCACAGAATTTCCACAGATTCCCTCTACCCAATGAACCCCGAAATTTTTCATACTTACTTAGGCTTACTTATACCCCCACACCTCCCGTCTTTTCGTTGGATGCATGTTTTTTTAATTTTTGCTAATTCTCATGACATTGTATACTTGAAGACTTCGGTGCAGTCGGTTTTTTGTTGTCCGTTGTAGAAGATAAGTCTATCCATAAACGTGGCGGGCTCCAGCTTATAAGCCTACTGATGTTTATTGAATTAGCTTGCTCCCCTTAACACCGACACAACTCAAATGTTTAATCTTAATTTCTGACACAACTCGTCACAATGTTGTGAGGTACAGAAACAGATGAGTTGTGGGACAAAGCATTTTATCTGGGATCTGCATTTTACGAAACACTTCGTCAAAAAATAACACAGATGAATTTATTATTAATGGAAAGTCAGTCAGCCTAGCCAGAGATTAGAATTTACAAGAATACTAGCAGTTAATTGTCGCCAGTTGCTGTACCAATAGTGCTAAAGTCGTAAAAGTAACGCCTAGAATGTCCGACAGCGGCTGCTGGCTAGACGTTACTCTGATTGCGTCACCATGCTGCAGCGACGGCGACATACAGGACAGCGGTTTTGGGCTCTCGGAAGACTATTATGCGTTTGCGCTTAATCTCACATCTATCCAAGAATTCCCACAGAATTCCCATAGAACACACGGGAATTCAGCACAGTTCCCATACCCATCCCATACCCATACCCATGGGAATTCCCATACCGACGGCAGCCCTGGTAAAATAACGTCCTTTTAAATATGTTTATTCGCCACTCAGGCAGAAATACAAATACAGAATATAAAAAAGTACAATACCACCAAAAAACCGGACAGACAAGACGAGACAGAACAAATACTAATATAGGCCTACATAAAGTTCAAAGGTACACATTATTCAAACAAATGACCAAAGTAAACGTGAACGAGTTGCTTCATTCTGCCAAT
>Ga0209454_1004355_pt1 | contig 10536 bp, 12 predicted proteins | sample WorMetHERISLAND1_2_FD_187400 | JGI IMG/M metagenome (GOLD analysis project Ga0209454, IMG submission 187400) | Marine gutless worms symbiont microbial communities from Max Planck institute for Marine Microbiology, Germany - Olavius geniculatus... | ecosystem: Host-associated > Annelida >...
GTCGAGTGAGCCCCGACTTTCAGTCATTTCGAGCTGACTTCAGTCTGAGGCTTTCAGTCGGCTTTAGCCGAAACAGCGACTTTCAGTCGCAACCCAGACTATGGACTTTCAGTCCATAGTGGTTGATTGCACGAGTCGGGGCTTTCGTTTGGTAGGATGGTGGGGTACATTCCTGATGGAAGATCTACCCGTTGCCCTATACCACCGAGTATTCACCTGATGCAGAAGATCATCTCTGGGCTTTGACGGCTCGACAAAGATCAATCGTTCTCGATTCGGTGGATAACCAACTCGCGCATCAGCCGGGCGTAGAGACAAGGAATCGAAAGCCCATGCGCCCCAACCCGGTAGCACCTTGGGAATTGCGTATCAGCGACCTCCGGGCGTACTATGATACTGTTGAGGAACCTGAGAAACGCGTCTTGGTGTGTGCCGTAGGGATCAAGGGCACGCTGTGCTCTGTGCATCCTCCCAGGCCATCGCAACTTGGGAATCTGCGTGGCATGATCCAAGCCTTGAGCCCGGCTTGCCGGATGCTTGCTTTGCCCATCCTACTCAATGTCAATACCGCTTAATTTCTCCGGTTGCCGCTGAACGGCTTTGTCCCGTCACAACTTCATGCGTTTAAAAAGCCGTTCCGGGATCGACCGGATGAGCGCCATAACCAGCCGCCAGAATAAGGGGGCATAGCTGACGTCGATACCTTTGGCGATAGCAGCAGCGATTCGATCGGCGACCTGTTCGGGGGTGGCCCACAGGACACCTTTTTCAAGCGCGCTCGTCATCGGTGTGTCGACGAAACCCGGCTTGACGGTAATGACATTGACGCCGGACCGGTGGAGCCGATTCCGAAGCCCCTGCAGAAAGATGGTCACGGCGCCCTTCGCGGAGCCGTAGACGTAATTGCTTTGTCTCCCGCGGTCACCGGCTACCGAGCTGATCACGGCAATGGTCCCCTGCCCTCTCTCCTCGAAGTAGCTTGCCAGACAGGTCAGGAGCGAGAGCGTGCTCAGTGTGTTGATCTCGAACGCCTGTCGAGTCGAAGGATCGCTCACACGCCTGCTGGTCCGGCAGGACCCCGTGGGCGATGAGTACCAGGTCGAGACCGTCGAGGGCCGCGATAGCCGTATTGATGACCGCTCGGTGCCGGTCGTAATCGAGCACATCGAGCGCCTGCACCTGGACTCCGGATGCGCCGCGGACTCTCAGGTCGTCGGCAATGATCGGGAGTCTGTCCGCATTGCGGGCGACGAGGAACAGGGCGTCTCCCGCTTCGGAAAAGCGCCTGGCGGCTGCCTGCGCGATGGCGGAGGTCGCCCCGATAATCAGTGTCTTTCTCATGATTGGGGAATGGTAAGTTTCCAAATAGGGCAGTGCATAACAAGAAGAGGGTAGTGGTAAATCTATAACTGACAGGGTGGTCGATAGTCCTAAGCGTAATCGTTCAGCCCCCACCTCGTCATTCCGGGTGGGACCCCGGAATCCAGGTGCCAAGGATGGCAAACCTGAGATACCCACCAGGTCCTACAGGCTCGAACCCACCCCGCCGGGGAAGCCTCTACGGCTCGTGGAATGCCGTCCCTGAACGACTGGATTCCGGCGTCCCAGCCGGAATGACATAGTGGAGACTGAAGGATTACCTTTTATCAGTTATAAATTTACCACCACCCAAGAAGAGAATGAGAAATACCCCCCGCCGGAGGGAGTCGCAAAAACGGTGGCATCAAGAGCCAGATTGTGAAGTTTAAACCACAGAGAACACAGAGAACGCAGAGAACGCAGAGTATTGGGCGATTCCTTTCTCGGTGTCCTCGGTGTCCTCTGTGGTTTGAAATAACTGTTGCGTCTCCCGCGCCGGGTGTGGGGCTTTTGCGAGATCCTCCCGGCGGGAGAGGGATTTTCGTGACACCCTCGGCGGGAGAGGGAGCGACGCACAGCCTGCCTGACCCACTGCGATCAGCGCTGTTTCCACTTGTCCTAACCGCTACCGATCAGGCCGTCACGCGCCGCCAGAAACCGGACGAAATGCGTGGATCCAGACAGGGTTCCATGGTCTTCCAATGGGGATAGCCGTCCCGGAAATCCTGCGGCCGCATGCGGGCGTCCTTGGACGGATTGAGGCGTCCGCCGACCGCTCCGGTGACTGCGTCCAGCTGGTCCAGCAGGCGCAGTGTCCGCTCGCCCTGATTGGGAAAGTCCAGGGCCAGGGTCGCGCCCGGCAGGGGGAACGACAAGAGTCCCGGTGACGGCTGGTCGCCGAACAGCTTGAGCACGGCAAGAAAGGAGCCGACACCGGACTTGGTGACGTGCTCCAGGATTTCCCGGATAGCGTCTTCCATCCGGTCGGTGGGCACGGCGCATTGATACTGAAAGAATCCTCCGGAGCCGTAGAGCCGGTTCCAGGCCCGGATCGCATCCAGTGGATAAAAAAAAGGCTCGTAATGCACCACATCCTGCACGCGGTCCGACGGTTGCTTGTGGTAATACAGGCGATTGAACAGCCTGAGCGTCAGGCCGTTGATCAGGCTGAACGGGGGATCGACAGGGAAGCTCAGCCGCCGGGTCGGTGGTTTTGGGGGTTTTTCGACCATGGACCCGGCGTGGTTACCGCGGATGAACAGGCCCCGACCGAGCCGGGTCCCGGTTGCCGAACAGTCGACCCAGGCCACGGTGTACTCGTAGTCTTGGTCCGATTCCCGCGCCAGCGCGAAGAACTCGTCGAGGTCGCCGTAGCGAATGATTTCCCGATCCAGGTACGGGTTGCGGATGCGCTTCAGTTGGAGCTCGGCCCAGGTAATGACCCCCGTCAATCCCAGCCCGGCAATGGTCGCCTTGTAGAAGGCCGGGTTGTCGTTCGGCGCGCACACGAGCCGCTCGCCGTCCGAGCGCAGGAGCTCGAAGCGGCGGAGGTGACGCCCGAAGGTACCGGCCCGGTGGTGGTTCTTGCCGTGGACATCGTTTGCAATGGCGCCGCCGACCGTCACGAACCGGGTGCCCGGCGTGACCGGTGGAAACCAGCCTGTGGGCACCGTCAGGCGGAGAATTTCCGCTAACAGAACGCCTGCCTCGCAGCGCAGGATGCCGGTCTCGGCATCGAACCGAATGAAGCGATCCAGCCGCCGGCAATCCAACAGGATACCCCCATCGTTCAGGCACACATCGCCATAGCTCCTGCCGTTCCCGAACGGCAGGAAGGTCCTGTCCCCGATGCTTTCCATCGGTAAGGGGGCATCCCGCCAATAGAGCCTGCATGCCTTCTGATCGGCTGTGGGGTAGCGTCCCCAGGATTGATAGCACCTGTATACCGCCGCCATGTCATACCGCCAGCCACAGCAGAATCGCGCCCATCCCCACCAGCCATTGGCCGTACCGATCCCGGATCATGAACACCACGGGATCCTCGTGCAGCTCGCCGCGACGGGCCAACAGCCAGATCCTGGTCATCATGTACAGCAGCAGCGGACACAATAGCCAGATAACCTCCGGGTGTGTGTAGAGATTCCGCCCCGCCTCGCTGTCGATATAGAACGCAAGCACCAGCACGGCACCGTAGGCACTGGCGCTGCCGAACTGGGACAGCGTCTCGCGGTCGGTGGTCCGGTAACCCCGTCCGAACCCGGTGGTTCCCTGCTGTTGCTGCATCATCAAGAGCTCGGTGAAGCGTTTGACCAACGCCAGACTCAGGAACAGGAACATGGAGAAGGCCAATAGCCAGAACGAGAGCGTGACCGATACCGCGGTGGCACCGGCCATGATGCGGATGACATAGAGCCCGGTCAGCACCATCACATCCACCAGGGCGACACGTTTAAACCATAGCGAGTAGGCCAGGGTGGTGACGTAATAAAGCGCCAGCATACCCATGAACTCGAGGGGCAGGAAAAGCGCGAGGCCGAAGGCGCCGATCAGCAGTCCGGGGATCAGCATCACTCCGTGAATGATCGAGATGGTGCCGGCGGCGAAAGGGCGATGCCGCTTGGTCGGGTGCCGCCGATCATCCGGCAGATCCAGCAGGTCATTCAGCAGGTAAACGCTGGATGCGCACAAGCCGAACGCCAGGAAGGCCAGCAGTGCTTGTCCTACCAGGAGCAAGTCGCCGAACCGATGGGACAGCAACAGCGGGATGAAAACCAGGAGATTCTTCGGCCAGTGGTGTACCCGCAGTGCTCTGAGGTAGCGCTTGAGTGGGCTCCCGGTACGGTCTCCGAAGACCCGCGTGACCTTGCCCCGGCGCTCTACCGCCGCTTGCACCCCCCGCTCGGGATTGACCAGCAGAGCTTCACCGGCCCTTTCCCATACCGGCAGATCGACCATGGCATTGGCCGCGTAGTCGAAGCCGCCGTCACCGGAGAGGTCTTGCAGACGCTCGAGCTTGCGTCTTGCGGACAGATTGACGGTGGCATTACTGGCCGCAATGTCGTGAAAGATACCGAGGTTAAGCGCAATGGCTTCGGCAAATTTCTCATGAGCGGCGGTAGCCACGATAAGTCTGCGTCCGGCAGCATGTTCCTGCTTCAGGTAAGCGAGAAAGTCACCATGATACGGCAGCAAACCGGCATCGATATCGACCCGCGCCGCCAGCTCGTGTTTCAGGTGCGCTCTGCCTTTCAGAAGCCAGAAGGGAAGCAGAAACACGAGCAGGACATTGCGCTTCAGCAGCGCGAAGACGGATTCCACCAGCAGATCCTTGCGAATCAGGGTCCCATCCAGATCCACACCCAGGGGTCGTGACGCGGCGCCGTGCACCCTTGTCGTGTCCTTGCGCACTTCTCTTGTCATCATCCGCCCTCAGCGTTCGACACCTGACGTCAACTCCAACCTTTCGGACCCGCGGGGAGCCACCGTTTCCGCGCCGGCTTGCTCTGCGCCTATCGCCTGGGCGCCCCTTGGTATCGCTGGATCTCTTGGCGATAGGTGCGGGGCGTAACCCAACATGTCGGATCCCTCAACCAACGCCAAACGATCCAGGGCCGTACCCGGACAAACCCGGCACCGAACGCGGCGTAACGCAACACGACACCTTCTCAGGCCGTGCCGAATAACGCAGGATCGCACAGGGCTTCAACTACCCGCTACCAGTTTAAAATTTAGGGACCTGAAAACAAGCCAAGCTCCGGTAAGGGGTAAGGTGTAGGTCGGGTTAGCCCCTCACCTAGCGCCATCGATCAAGCGATCGATGGCGCTAGGTGAGGGGCGTAACCCGACACGCCGGCTCCCACAACCAACACCAAAAAATCCAGGACCGCGCTCGGACAGGCACAGCGTCCAACGTAGCCTGACGCAACACGACGCTATTCAACCTAATGAAAGGGACCTAAATACATGCCAGGCCCCAGTAAGGGGTAAGCGTTCAGCCCACTTTAACGTTTTGCCATCCCTGGCGTCTGGATTCCGACGTCCCAGCCGGAATGACGAGGAGGGGGCTGAATGGTTACGGCGTTGTGGCTTCGGCTAGTGGATGATGGGTTTTGTTTTGGCGCGGCAAGGAGATTGACATACCCAAAGCTTAGTGGTGCACCTCTACCCATCCTACCGCGCTGCCCCGCACCTATCGTCGCCGACCGACCGGGCGGTAGCGATAGGTGCGGGGCATGTCCTTGCCGGTATGTCTCTGGGGGGGCTCTACGGTTTCCGGGTTGGGGCTTCGGGTAGCTAGGTATATTGATCCCAAAATTTACCACTACCCGCCCGCTTTCGTCAGAGACATGCATCGTGGCGGGAAATATAGGTATGATGGACAATTATCTCCCACGACAATCGGCTAACCGAAGATGAGAGGAGTGAAACATGGCCATTGACGTACAAGGTAAGACCATCGAGACCGACAACAACGGCAACCTGGTCAATCCCCAGGACTGGAGCCGGGACGTGGCCGAGAAGCTGGCCGCCGAGGAAGAGATCGAGCTGACTCAGGAGCACTGGGACGTGCTGGAGTACCTGCGCGACGAGTACCTGAACAACAACGGCAACCAGCCCATGGAACGCCAGATCAACAAGGACATGGGCAAACGCTGGGGTAAGAAGATCGGTAGCAAGGACTTATACAGGCTCTTCCCCAGGGCACCCAGCAAACAGGGCAATAAGATCGCCGGTCTGCCCTTCGTGGCACGCAAAGGGGGATACTGAGCGAACGGGACTCGGACCGGTCGGTCGGATCCGATAACAGGGCAGCGCAAGGCGCTGCCCTGTTCGTCTCCGGGGATCGACCGGGGCAACCGGGCGGAATTTTCAAGTGGTAGCCTGGAGAGGACCATATGAGCACTCAGCAGCCTGACACCGGACCCGAGGAAGTCGAAGGTCTCGGGCAGGGTGAAAACGCCGCGTGGCGCGATTACCCCATCGACACCCTGCTCATCAGAAACGAGACCCGCACGATCCATGATGTCCTGCGCAGGATCGAGAAGGGGTCCTTCGTCATGGACCCGGATTTCCAGCGGGATTTCATCTGGTCGGAGGATAAGCAGAGTAAGCTCATCGAGTCCGTGCTGATGCGGATCCCGCTACCGGTCTTCTATCTCGCGGAGGATGCCCAAGGGCGGATGGTGGTGGTCGATGGCCTGCAACGCTTGTCCACCTTCCAGCGCTTCGTGAATAACGAGCTACGGCTCAGGTTTCCAAAGCGGTCAGATCGAGAGGAGTTGGATCAGAATCGAAAGGAGTTGGATGAAAAACGGTTTCAGGACCTCTCGCCGAAGTTCCAGAATCGCATCGAGGACTGCAATCTGATCCTCTACGTCATCGATGCGAAGGTGCCCGAGCAGGCACGGCTGGACATCTTCGAGCGCGTCAATGGGGGCGTGCCTCTGAGCCGGCAACAGATGAGGAACTGTCTGTATATGGGAGAGGCGACCCGGTTCTTGAAAACGGAGGCAGATAGCCCTCTGTTCCTCAAAGCAACCGGAAAAAGTTTACAAACCAAGAAGATGCGGGACCGGGAGTTCGTGAACCGCTTCTGTGCCTTCCAGCTCCTTCCTTTGGAGGAATATCGGAGTGACATGGACGATTTTCTGGCCAAGGCACTCAAGAGAATGAACGACCTCGATCCACCGGATCTGCAACGGCTTTCCGCCGAGTTCCGCACCGGTCTGAGTAACAACTTCAAGGTATTCCGGGAGCATGCGTTCAGAAGATCCGCCGCCGGCGATCGCCGCAGCTTGCTCAATGCCTCGCTCTGGGACGTCATGACCACAGGGCTCTCGCGCTATCCGGAACCTTTGATCGAGGCCCGCGCGGATGCTCTGCGGGAGGCGTTCTATGCCTTGATGAAAGAAGAAAAGAAAGATGAGGAGAAAGACGAGGAGAGAGACAGGAATTTCGTATGGTCCATCACGTACGGACCGAACGATTTGACGAGGGTTCGGTATCGGTTCAAAGCCACCAAAGCGATGTTCGAGGAGGTGCTTGGTGCTCACCCGGCTTGATCTCCGACAGTTCAAATGCTTCGATCTGTTGCGGCTGCCCCTGGCCCCCCTCACCCTGCTGTCCGGCGCCAATGCGTCCGGTAAGTCGTCGGTCCTCCAGGCGCTGGTGCTGCTCCATCAGACCATGCGTGAGCACGAGTGGTCGCGGCGTCTCATGCTCAACGGCGAGACGATTCGCTTGGGTACTGTGGTGGATCTGGTCGATAAGGTGCATGGACGGCGCACCTTCGAGATTGGCCTGATCGATGGCGAACTGAGCTACAGATGGACCTTTACCGGGGAGCGTTCCGAGCTGTCCATGGCCGTCGATAGCATCCTCGTCGATGGTGCAACGATTGAAGACCCGGAAAGGTTGCGCTACCTGCTGCCACCCGAAGCAGACGGGGAAACGCTGTCATTGGCAAAACGCCTGCGGGGTGCAACCTACATCACCGCCGAGCGCATGGGGCCCCGCGAGGTCTATCCGCTCAGGGATCGCCAGAACGCGACTGTCATCGGGCCGCGTGGGGAACATGCGGTCAGCCTGCTCCACTGGGGGCGAGACGAGCATGTCCTCAATAACCTTGTGCTCCCGGAGGTGGCGCCGACCAGGCTACGCCAGGTCGAGGCGCGCATGGATAAATTTTTCCCCGGCTGTGTGCTGGCGGTGCAGCAGGTGCCCCAGGCGAATGCCGTGACCCTCGGTCTGCGCACCTCCGATGACACGGATTTCCATCGCCCGATCCATGTGGGATTCGGGATCACCCAGGTCTTTCCCATCGTGGTTGCGGCGCTCTCCGCGGCGCGGGGGGACATTCTGCTGATCGAGAACCCGGAGGTCCACCTGCATCCCGCCGGGCAGGCGCTCATGGGGCAATTCCTGGCGGACGTGGCCAAGACCGGAGTCCAGGTGATCCTGGAGACCCATAGCGATCATGTGCTCAACGGTATTCGCTGGTCGGTCAAGGCGGGGCGGTTGGCGGCGGAACAGGTCGCCATCCATTTCTTCCGACCACGCTCCGCCGCCGAGGAGACCCAGGTCTTCAGTCCGGTCCTGGACGATTCGGGCAACGTCGATACCTGGCCGGAGGGCTTCTTCGACCAGTTCGACAAGGATATGAGCTACTTCGCCGGCTGGGGGGAGTGAGATGGAGCTGCTGGTCAATGACCGCTCCCTCCACGGGCAGTTTGCGGATCTTGGCTCGTTCCGGGACGCAATCGAACGGGTGATGGAAATCCGGCGGAGCGCGCAAGGCTTCAGTCGGGTGCTCTATTGTCATAGGAACCTTGCGCAGGCTCGGGTGACGCCCAAGATGACCATGCCGCAGGCAGTGCAAGGGCTAGGGTCCGATGAGCGGCGCGCTCTTATGCAGTGGTTTACACGACACGGACCCTTTTGGGAAGACACACGTAAACACCCCCCGGGCGACTGGCTCGAATGGAAGGGGGAAGTCGTGACGGACACCGCCGTCGGCGAGGCGGGTTGGTGCTGTCTGAACGGCATTGAACGTGCCCTGGTGAGCTTCATCCCTTCGGATTGGGAGTTTTCGCCCGTTTCCGTTGCCTGGATCTCGGAGACCAGCGGCACGAGAACCGTGGACATCGGGAACTACTGGACGCCCGAGTCGTCCGTCGAGTCCGCTCTGCGGGATGCGTCGGCGCCGTTGGCATCATGGCGTGGGTTGTAGGAGCGGGCGAGGGCTCAGTGCACCGAGCTCAAGTTCACTGCGGATGCCTTCGTTTACCTGGAAGGCCATCCCTTCGTTTCGGGCGCCGCCGACCGCGTGCTCTTTATCCTCGACACCCTGAATCGCCTCAAGACCTGCTTCGATGCGGATGGCCAGCGCACCGCCGAGGGAAACGCGATCTACCAGAATTTTTTTACCGGCAAGAAGGAAAAAAAGGGACGCGGCGCGTTGTTCTCCGATTCGTCGGAGGGTGAGAAAAGCAAGTTCAAACAGGAGATGACATTCAGGCACCCGGAGAATCCCGATACAAGCATCTTCTGTCCATGGCACGGTAAGGTTCAAACGCCGCAGCTACGGGTTCACTTCTCCTGGCCGGTTCGGGCCGATGAGGCCCTCTACGTGGTATATATCGGTCCGAAGATCACCAAGAAGTAGCGGAATCCTCCGCGGTATCGAAATACCGATACCGGCGGCTTGGCTCTTCCATACATATCCTGCCGGTTCAATCCCGCTCGCGACGGAATTCGCCCTCGATCACCTGTGGGCCGGTCCGAGCCGAATCCCGGTCGGGCGACGGCTCATCGGCAGAAATATAGAAAAAGCGCGCGATCAGGAACCGGCGTAGCTTGGGCACGAGCAGCAGGAAACCCAAGGCGTCGGTAAAAAAACCCGGCAGCAACAGAACCAGACCCGCTACCAGCAGCAAGGCCCCACTGAGTAGCTCCAGGGTCGGCACCTGGTTCTGCTCCAGGGCGTTGCGGACCCGCATAAGCACCGAAAAGCCCTGGAGCCGAACCAGCGCGCCCCCGAGCAGTGCCGTGAAGACAGAGAGACCGATAGTCGATAGCGCGCCGATCTGTGAGCCCACTTGGATCAGGAAGTAGAGCTCGATCAGGGGGACTCCGACGAACAACAGCAAGAAAAGGAACACAAGACAGGTCCCGCTCAGGGGTAGCTCGGCATCTGTTGCAACCCTATATGGGGGTGGGAATCGGCAGCTCTAGCTCGGTTCGAACGCAATGTCAAAAAGTTAAGCATCACCTACCACTTTTTGATCTGTAGGGTTATACGGATATAACCGAATTGCCTCTCGATGTATGAAAGAAGCGCATAGATCAATACGACAACACCGGTCATTTCAAGCAGTTCCTCGATCGTGTAAAGAATGGAGTAGGTTGTGGAATCATAGCCGTGCAGCTCCGCCTCTCTGCCTCCAAACATATCGAAAGCTATGGCTCCCGTAAGATAAATGGTCCCGGACAGGATGAATAGTACGGCCGTGCTTTTAGGCAGCTCCAGGGTAAATTTCAGATAGACCAGAATCAACCACTATGGACTGAAAGTCCATAGTCTGGGTTGCGACTGAAAGTCGCTGTTTCGGCTAAAGCCGACTGAAAGCCTCAGACTGAAGTCAGCTCGAAATGACTGAAAGTCGGGGCTCACTCGAC
>Ga0209454_1004358_pt1 | contig 10535 bp, 7 predicted proteins | sample WorMetHERISLAND1_2_FD_187400 | JGI IMG/M metagenome (GOLD analysis project Ga0209454, IMG submission 187400) | Marine gutless worms symbiont microbial communities from Max Planck institute for Marine Microbiology, Germany - Olavius geniculatus... | ecosystem: Host-associated > Annelida >...
TATACCATGTACCATGGTATACCATGCACCAGTATTTTCTACCATTGCACAGTGACCACAGAGAAAAGTACCATGGTATTTTGGGGCGGTACTTTTTACCATGGTATACCATGGTAAAATAGGAAGTCGTACTTTTTACCATGGTATACCATGGTAAAAAGCACCGCCCCAAAATACCATGGTACTTTTTCTATGGTATACCATGGTATTTTTTGAGCAGGGTCGGTAGTGATTTCGGCACAATTCGCTTTCAAAATGTGTGTCGTAGCCCGAAATCGCAAAAAAATCTATAAAACCTCTATTTTGGCGTTTAAGGTCATCCAAAGTCATTGATTTCGGCGCCAATCGAAAGCCAGCGTACGACTTCCTATTAGTGATTAATAGTAACCTAGGCCCTATCTCGCACCGTTACTGAGATACAGCGACTTACTGGCTGAAAATCGCCAATTTTCTCTACCTCATTGTCATTCAGCGCCCTCACTCGGGGTGACCCTTTTCGAATTTACGGAAAAAGCTTTACGGATTCTGAAATTATAGTCTTTCAGGCAGCCGACGGTAAAGATTTGGTAATTCTAGCTTGCACCTTTTTTGACTGATCCACCCGTGTGACAGACAAACGGACAGACGGACTGCACTGCGATGGCTAAGACGCGCTACACCAGTAGCTGCTGTCGCGCGTAAAAACTTAAAACAACAAAGCATACTCAACCATCAACATTTGGCGTTACGGCAGAGAGGAAAAAGCAGGAGGCTAATGTCCCCTCCCCCCTAAATTTTGGGCTGTCGGAAAATCGTCCAAAAATGCAAAATTTGGGGCTGAAAAACCTCTCATTTTCAAGGAAATAAGATTAGTAAGATTATAATGTTCAGCACACATAATTTGCTATGTCTGAAATTTGTCGCTTTCTGTCGAAATTTTGTATGACATTTGCAGTACTTGTCAGAAAATTACAGCTTTAGCGCCAAAGAAACAAAGCATTCAGAGCTGGATCTATTCAGTCACCTAAACGCCATATTAGGCATTATTCCAACAGTGCGGTAGCTAGTACATACCGTCTACGACACCGATGCCGCGCTTGCTGTCGAGTACGATCACCGGACCAGAACCATCGAGGTTCACGCGATGAATTGTCCGCTCTCGCACATCGCTCCAGTACACCATCTGACAACATGCCAACGTTTATATATTTTAGGTTTCTTTAAAAACCTTTAAAAATTCTCGAAGTGCATATGTCAAGCTTTTGGACTTTTTACTTGTTGTGCAATTATTTATAATACGAATCAAATTTTATTTTTGTACTTTAATCGTGATTTTTGAGCTATGACGGCGTGATGTCATTTTTACAGCAAAATCAATGTGACATGGCGAATGGCGTGTAGGATAAAAAACGTTTTTTTTTCTGAGTCTTAAAATTTGTGTTTATTTTTTGTACACTAAAACCTAAAAACCTTTAAAGGTATTAGAAAGCTAAAAACCTTTAAAAAACATTTTTTTCAAAAACCGAGTTCTTTCTAGCCTTAGTCCATTCGCACACGAAAACTATTCGACGCTCCGCTGGTCAGCATTGCAAACCAAAAAATGCCAACGCCAAGTGGCGACATGACATGCAGCCGTCTACGTTATAATCGAAATTTCCCATCACAAGCATCAAACAATATTAATGAAGTTCCACAACTAAATTTGTGCAGACTGTTTATACACCGTGGCGGGCCACAAAAAACGTGGCACTTTACTTTTGTCAATATCTTCGCAGATAATTGACCTATTTTCAAAATTCTTTCACTGTCGCACTCTGCAGACAATTTGCAATAATGTGATTATTATATATCCCACCACGCTCCAACTGCGTTGCTACACTCCCGTGTAAAACACAGTATACGTAGTAGTAGTAGTAGTGTTAGTAGTAAGGATAGCGGCAAGATAGTGGTAGTGTAAACGTATGGTTATGGTAGCAATAGGGGTGACGTAGGTTATGGTAGGGGTAGAGTATAGCAATAGTAAAGTAGGGGATTACTTATAGTCGAAGTAGAAATAGGAGCAGCAGTAATTGTGGTGGTAGTTGTAGTGGTTATTTTACTGTCCGATTTTATTCAGCTCCAGATTACTTTCAACGGCAAATATTTATGTAAAAAACTGTTCAGTTTATAATACAATGTAAGGGTGACATCGTGGTTGTAGATATAAAACAGCACAAATCACAATTTAAAAATTCAAACATCACCATTACACAATGTCAGAAGAACTTTGCTGACTGTGTAATGGTAAAGTTTGAGTTTTTTACATAAATAATTAATTAACCTTGCGGACAGGATCGTAGGCGACAGCGACTGGTCTAAGGCTGCGAGCCACAAAGTACAGGTCGCCGTTAGCAACAGCACTGGGATCGAAGAATCCTATGTAACCGCTTCCAGTCAGAGTGTACAGCACTACGTTTGTCGGTTCTGAGTAGAACATCAACATTATAATCACACATGACACACATCGCGCACACGTGCATCCAGACTCTCTGTGTTCGTAGTGACGACCGCAATAATAACAACAGGCCTAAAATCAATCCAGCGAGTCAATATGACGCCGTCATGATCATCATACGCTAGAATAACGTAGTGTCAGACACATTTCAAGACCACGGTTCATACACGTACAGTACACGAGAATAAAAAATACGCTGAAAACCAAAAATTAAAAACCAACATAAACACACACACACACAGAGATTGTCTGGGAAGTTAGGCCTATGCGTAGGCCTATGTGGTTTATACTGTCATCAGCAATGTCATGCAGTAGCAAGAATGCAGGAACGACGAAACAGAACGTTGAAAAAAACGTAAAAGGCTGCAAAGAGATGGAGAGCCGAAACATCATGTTAAAAAGCCCGATATCTTAGTGCAAAATGTCGTATCAGAGGAACAACAAAAGCGAAGAAGTGGTAAAAAGAAAACAAACGACGACGACGATGACGACGATGACAGATGTGATAGTGGCAATAACAATAATTTTAATAACTGTTTTATCAGAAACTGAGAGGAGGTATAGTTACTGTCAGCATAATTATCATAAATTATATAATGTGGCCGACAATCATGCATTACAATTACAGCTTCGGTAATGTACATACCGACACACTGGTTGTTGCTTTTCAGCACTTTGCCTCCGTAACTTGGACAAGAACAGCGCGCTGTGCTCGTGCTATTCGGTAGGCAGAGAGCACCGCAACTCATTCCAGCACACGGGTTTTTTCCTGACAGTCACAAATACAAACACATTGTTGTTTCATACTACTCAATTCTCTCGCAAAAATTCCCAAATAAAAAAAATAATTCATTAGTTTTTGTACTTGTTGTGCATTTCTTTGCTTACAGTAGACGAGTTGTAGGTTAGCAGAAACTTTGTCATTGATTTGTTTCGTTTTATTCTTCACTATTTACTGTCAAACAATAGTGTTATGTTTTTTAAAAATTACAATCACGGCGTTGCTACGTGAACGCCGACATCGTACAGCAACTAGCAGAATTAACAAGCTTATTTGCCACTCCACTCAATAGCTTCAGTAGGCCTATCGTCATCATCAAGCGCATGCCCCGAGCTGGAGCGTAGCGGTTTCCACGAGGTGCTTCCAGTGTTCTCGATCCTGGGCGCATCTCCAAGCCGAGTTTAGACCATGATTATGAGGCTGGAGATCTGCTCCCAGGGTACGTAGCTACGTGTGGCGACGGCGTCCGGGAGGGCGCTTCTACTCTATGGGCAGACCTCGGATTGACTTTGGCCTATAGCACTGTTAAATATGATGCAGTAATAGAGTTGATCGTGAAACTAACTTGACGGTTGAGTTTTGACGTTCGCAATGCTGAACACAGCTCCCGTGGACAGGCCAGCTCTGTACACACGCAGTGCTCCATTAGACAGCTGGGCCTGTATGATGGAGGCATTGCTGCTCCAGCAGCTGACGTACGCGTTGCCATTGGATACGCTCAGTCCGAACACGTGTCCGCTGCCGGTGACGCTGGCTAGTGGCACTGAACTACGACCACCATTATCAGCGACATTCACACTCTCCAGCGTCTTGTACTTCGACTCAACCCAATACAGCTTCCTGCACACAGAGTATGTTCAGTGTGTACAAGTGTGACGAGTGCATTAGAGGTTAATTAAGAATATGAGATCTATAAATTCACATTTTACTTATTTACTTTCTTACTTACCATTCACTCGCTACCGATGCACATAAACTTTTTTATATCAGACAAAATACTAATACAATCATGCCCTGCGTTTGCAAATTAGCTAGAAAATATCCTAACAGATACTAAAATATATGCATAGCTAGCTAACCCGAAACACGTTCATGACTGTAAAACTAAGAGAAAATGAAGCACACTTGTTTCTCATATACAGGCTTACCCGTTGTCAACAGTCATCTGATTCGGCCAGTAGACGCTATTGCCTGTTCTGTTGCTGACGTGTATCTCCGGGCCAGAGCCGTCCAGGCGAGAGCGCATGATCTGATGGTAGCCTTGATCGTTCCAGAACAAGTATCTGTGACACACAAACTACACAATGCAGCGACATGTATAGCAGCGTCTACATTATTGACTGACGAGCGCTGGCGCTAGACATCAGTCTTTGTTGCACGCTGCAGAGTCTGCAGAGTGTGCAGCTGCAGATTTTGTCTGTTTGTCTGTTTGTCCGCTCTATTTATAGCTCTACGGACACTCCAATCGGAATGTTTGCTCGACCGAATTTGACGGACGGAAAGCATCATTAAACTCAGTGAGATCAACAGACGTTGCCGTTCCTTCCTATCTGTTGACTTTGGCTCAGCTGTGCGCCGATTCTGGTCGGTCGATTGTCGCGCGGCATAGCCGTGAGTGCAGCGGCGTACGTGCGATAATGTGGGGATTTATGTTACTTTCTGGATTGTGAAGAAAATATTTATTTACTTATATATTTTTTTATTTATTATATCCCCAGTACTCAATTCCTGAGGGCTGAAATATTAAGCTACAGAAATTATGTTCGAAATGGTTACGATGCGGGCTCGGAAATTGTGAACGTATCAGCTAGCTATAGGTATGTCGCGTTGAAGCGCTGGACGGTGACCGACAAACGCTCGAAAAAAAACGTCGTTTCGCGGGGGTCCGTCGTCACCTGGGTTAAACGTCTTCCGATTTGTGCCAAGAACATCTGGATGCTGACACTCATGGGTCCAAGTGTTTCCAGTGCCACTGAAAAAAAGTCGTGGGTGCCGCTGAGTGGACTGTACTTGGATCTTTTTCTGACAGTTGCAGTCTCAGCGGCACTGGCACTTGTGATGACACTCTGCTGCAAATAAGCATTTCCCAGAGTGTCGACCACTGTGACGTCCCAAGTGGCGCTGCGTCCAGAGTTCCATGGCAGCAATGTCAAACCGTCAGGCCGCTTGCCGTCGTCACGGACTAGCCCGTGTGGTTCCTTCATGCTGGAAACGCCGGCTCGAGTCAAAGCGCGCCAGATGACAGCAATGCTGTAGGCATCTAACACGGTTGTCGTCCGTCGTCCTCTGTCGTCCTCTGTAACGGGTGTATTGTGGCTAAACGGTGCAAGATAGGACCTAGGTTGCTATTGATCACTAATAGGAAGTCGAATACTGGCTTTCAAATGACATTAAAATCAATGACCTTGGATGACCTTGAACGTACTATGGTGTGCCAATTGTGCGGTATTGCCGCTACACGGTAAGTCGCAATAACCATCACAACATGCGTAGAGCGCGACAGTCTTCTGACCTAAGAGCTTGTCATAAAAATAACAAAGCAGCGGTTTTTAGCCGTTATGGGGTATGTAACATTAATTATTGCATACATAAATTATCAACAATCGTCAAAAATTCTGTTTTTCAAACATTTTCATATATAATTTAGGTTCGCTAACATACTTTTAAAGCCCTGAATGTCTCAAATTTGATGACCACTTTTGAGCTTACAGCGCTCCCGTACCTTTTTGTTTAGCTGAATTTGGAGAAAAGCCAAAAAGTAATAAGAAAATTAAAGCAAAGAAAACAAAAAAGAGAGACAGAAAATTGACAAAAACGTGAAGAAAACTTCTTCTAACGGTTTAGGGAAAAAACGACCCTGATGGCCATTTAACATGTCAAGTAACTTAGTAAGCCATAGGGTACCAATACCCAAGGTTTTAAGACTTGGACTATCACTGCCTATACCTGCACTTTGTAACAATCTTTCATTTTTATCGCTGTTTAATAGACGAATAAATTGACTGAAAATATTGACTGGCTAATTGATACAAACCTGTGATGACTGTAGAATGAGTTTTAAAAAGCATACACAGTTACGCCAGCCGTTAAGTTTTTGTCATAACATCATCAAATATTGACTGAAATCTTTCAGTGCATGAAAGTGAAAGCGCCCCGCCTTAATCCAGACGGACGGGCTCGTACCTGATTTACGTATGAAATGGAAGGCTGACTTGATTATTTACCGAGATGGTCTTTAACTGTCCGCAGACAGTCGCCCATCCAAATAGTAACCGCATGACAGCCACCCGACCGGGAGTTGAACTCACGACCTCTTGATTGTAAATACGAACAAAGCATGTTACGAACCCGTTGATAGGATCGGCGTAGACTGCACGCGGTTGAGACAGCTGCTCTGTGATGAGAATGCGACGGTTGCTTCCGTCGAACTCAGCAACTTCCACGGTGCGTTTGCGTCCGTCGGTCCAGTAGATGTGTTTCGATACCCAGTCCACGCTCAGACCATTTACTTCCAGCACGTCTGCACAGCGGTAGCCACTTGCATTTGCAAGCACAATCACAGCACATCTATTGTATCTTAAGGTGCGTACAGACTGGCATAACTGAACAAAACTAAAATGACATAACACCTCAGTTCAATTCAGTTCTGTTGCTTTGTACACGCCTTCAGCCACACATCAGCGACGAAGACGATAATCACTTAATAAATTGAAACACATTTCGGTCCAGTGCCGACAAATTATGTGGCCGTACTTTGACCTATGACCAGTTGAGCTAAAAATTGGTATACCGCGTTATTTCTGCACAAAAAAACCTTCACATCTACATTGTTTTTTTTTCGAATATTTTTCCGTTTTTGACTTAGGATTCCAGTCAGATAGACAGACGGACGAGAGGACGGGAGGACGGGAAAGACTAACCAGCCACACTAACCCTTCATTCCGTAAATTGCTTTTTATTTCGCTGAAGTTAGAAGGCTGAGTTAACCTGAGCAGCCAATAGGATAGCAATTTGCTCAAGATTGCTTGCAAATTATCCGCGGTGAGATTTGAACCGCAACCAAAAAGTTACGAATCCGACACTTTACCACTATAGAGCACTTGCAGTTACTTTATGATAGGGCTTATAAATCATTTTTCCGCATTTTCGTTTGAGAAACTACGTATGTAGGTTACTTTTTCAGTCTTTACCATTCAGCTGCCTTATAACCAAACTTGCCGTGGATATGGATATCCATGGATATATCCATGGATATTATGCTGGCGCACCTGCTAATCAAACTAAACATTTATATGTTTTGTGTTTCTTTAATATTTTCTTGCCTGTCGTTTTTACTCTGAATAGGGCTAATCAGTGACATCAGCAGGACATAATGTAAGGTTACATTGCGTCTAGGGTTCAACATTTTTGTTTTTCATCTAGTGGCTCACGGCATAGATTACTTTTGCAGAAAGTAAGCGGTCAAGTGAGGTCAGTGTCATATCCTTCGAAGCAGGGTCGGCAACACACGTCTTTATCTACTGTTAGTGTTATTATTTATAGCTTATTGCTGAAGACAAAAGAAAATGCATTCCTGTACTGACCATCTGAGACGATTCTGGTGACATTAAAAAGAGCCCCGGCAGAGTCTGTCGCAGCCCTGTAGATGCCACGACTACCAAGACTAATGTCCGACCAGAACAAGTAGTCAGCATAGATGTACGCCAGTCCGACGATCCGACCGTCAGTCTGAGTTAAACATTATCACGGGTATAATTATCATATATACTAGACTGGCGTCACTTAAGAACAATTAGCGTTCATTTCAAGCAAAATGTGCTGGTTGTAACCTAAATTTATCAATAAAACACTGAAGCACACTGCCAACTGGTCCATAGAAGCTTTGTACCACGACAACCAGGTGTATAAGACCAATGGCCTAGCTAGTATATAAAACACAGGAACTAAGGCAAATACAGTGTATGAGTTTTTTCAATTAAGTAGTTTGTGCAAAACTGTGCTAAACTGTTTCCAAAAGCATTAGCAAGGTTATCTATCGAATTCATTTGGCTACAGACACTTTTCGTACTTATACTTAGCTAAAAAATAGCCTAAATGATATCTGGGAGCCCATTTCTTCATTTAAAAATACGTAATAAACGCTTTGGTTTGTTACAACTAAATCAATAAAAAAAAGTTTTTGGTTACACCACTAAAAATGCACAAATGTTAGATAAAATGTTCAGTAAACCTATAAGTTAGTCAATGCAACATAGGCCTACCGATTCGTGCACAGAAGTAGCTTCTGACTGGGTTACTCTCAAAATGTTCTTTCCGTTGGTTGTGTACAATCCATCTAAAGATAAAGTCGCACCAACAATTATATTTATATTACAGATAGCATGACTACGTTAAACAATGTCTTGAAGTACCATTTTAATATGTTTATTCATTGTGAGTCAATAAAGAACACGTTACCATAAAGTTACAATCGGATCAAATATCCACCAATTTTTTTTGCTGGCACACAACATCAAAATCACAATAAAGTCACAAACGATCCTACCCGTGACCCAAACGCGTTCCTAACCAACAAAACTCGGAGATAAGACTTAGTAAATGTCAAACACGAACATAGTTATATTTGTTCCCCTCAGCGACTTTAGGCCTCTATTTGAGTCAATCGGATTTGTTCAAAGTTTAGGCACAGGATGTTTTTCTTTTGCACACGATCGTTTTTGATTTCGAGTTGTCGCAACAACGACGACGACGATACCAATTTTATGTTCGTATTTCCGTAACTAAAGGCCATGTACATTGTACAATTTGTGCTCGATTAAAAGCGGTAAACCGACCAGTTAAAGTGGCGTTCGCTGACAGTGCAGCAATCGACAGCGCGACGCAGACAGCGACGCTTAGCGTCAACTTGTTCATCATCACCGATCTCGACTTACTCGTTTCTCAAACTCCGCAAATATGTCGTCGACAGATTTTCTGGCGAATGCCACAATCCTTAAGCCTACAATACGTTATAATATACAGTCGTATCCGAAGGATTAGGCCTATACCGCACGGTGAGTGGCAGTAGCCTATAGTCGTTGAAATCAAAGTCAAAATATTTCTTTAATAAAACAACTGACAAAAATTATCGCAATTGCACAATGTAAAAGAACACAACGTAGACTCAGGCCTAAAAGCACAGTGAATACGGTACATTATCGTTGTTGTATATTAGCCATATATTATGTTGAACATTCTGTCATCGTTGGCAATCGTTGCATTCGGTATTGGCCTATCCCATACGTTCTGATACAAGCTACATAGACCCTGCCTATCATTTTACAGTAAATTGCTCTACTGATTAACGTTAACTTATATAACCGAATTCTACTTGATGGTGTAATTATGACGACAGCAAAATGCCACTTTCGAAAAAATTTGACATTTAATTACTGTTTTGCATACATTTTTAACGAAAATTAGAACTAGCCCCTTATTGTTTAAAAATGTCGTAATTAAAATTTTATACATTGTGATACATCGATGTGATACATCGCCTACAGCGTTATTTAGTTGGGTCTAAAAGCCTATACCTATTACCAGCGTGACGAATGTTTAATGTTTTCACCCGGAAGCATGCACAATAATTGTGAAATCAAAAGACACTGCACGGTCCGTCACAACACAGCAGAAAGCTCTTGTCCAGCTAGTACGCTGTCAGTGTTTGACGAATAAAGTTGTATATAATAGGCATAACGCTATACAGTAAATTCTTCCTATGCAGTGTTACTAAACTCTCAACGCTGCCGTCTTGCAATAGTGCACTGTGTATGGGGGTCAATGAATCGTTATTCTCTGAATTCGCTTATCCGTCAATTCTATGTTTGGTTCCATATAAGTAATAGTAAGCCAGTTATTCGACGGTTTTTGGGCGCATCTTAAAATATTTGAGTCGTAGTTTAGTTGGCCTACATAAACGTAATAAACGTTTTAACGTTGTTTTGTTTTCTCAGCGTTGTTTTATTTTTTTAAACGTTTATTGAAAACTCTTTGAGAAGCACTTTTAAAACTACAAAAACGAATTAATAGGTCATATAATGGCGGCAGTAATGGGCAACAGTTAATAAAAAATTAAACTTACTATCTAACAGTTTACCCCGCGCTGGTGGTACTATGGCGTATAGGGGCGCGTCCTCCGGCTGGCCGATGGAGGAAGCCCTTTGTGAGGCAACTCTGAAGGGTTGTGCCGAATAATACAGAATAAGGCACCGTGGACCAACAGTACCCAGTAGCTACTTCTAT
>Ga0209454_1004360_pt1 | contig 10534 bp, 5 predicted proteins | sample WorMetHERISLAND1_2_FD_187400 | JGI IMG/M metagenome (GOLD analysis project Ga0209454, IMG submission 187400) | Marine gutless worms symbiont microbial communities from Max Planck institute for Marine Microbiology, Germany - Olavius geniculatus... | ecosystem: Host-associated > Annelida >...
CATCCAACATTGTGGACTTTGTGGAATGGATCGAAAAAGATCTTCAAATGCAACATTCATCATTTCTACAAGGAATTTCTGGTGCACAACCTTCTGTCACTTACATGACATGTGATGCATAAATAAAGACAAATGCCACAATTTTTTCTCCCAAAGCGATTGATTGTGTCAAGTTGTTAACGTGTCCATGGACATTTATGTCTTTATAAGATTTTATATGTGTAACTGTGATTATGTTGTTTGATAATTGTTAAGTGATTATATGTTGGTGATTAAGTGTCGTGTGATTAAATGTCTGATTATGGAGTGTTTAATGATGAAATGTCTTTAGTGTTTAACTGTTGGGTGATTAAATGTCTGCATGTTTAAATGTCAGGTGATTATATGTCGGTTATTAATTGTCGCGTGATTAACTGTCGCGTGATTAAGTGCTTGTACACCCCTGTTGCTACTCAGCAACAGATCTGGTCATGGGCTGGAAATGTCTGCACTATGGTTTAAACAAACATCCACACGGTTTTTTTATATAAAAAGCCTAGTCTCGTGAGTTTTATTAGGTTTAGGTTTTATGGGTTAGACCTATTTAAATGGTGCAATTTAATAGGTTTTCCTGGTTATTAGCAGTTTTAGGTTATATTCGAATGAACAGTGCTAGATATTGTCTATGTCAAGAATGGAATTTTTTTGTGAAAACTGTGAAAAAAACGTTTATAAATGTGTGTGCTGGTGCTGTGCAGTGAACATGACCGAGTGCGAGGTCAAGATATTCGGCTGTTGCAGTTCTTCAGTGTGTCCTACATATTTGACTTGATGCTTGAAATGAAGAAAGTCAAGTTTGGCATGAAGTTCGTTTGACTCTTGTAGTATCTTGTGTTTCAGTTTCTAGTTTCCTTATATATCAGTGTCCAGCAATTTGACAGTTTTCAGGTTTGTTGGCAGGCTAGGCTGGGTTGCTATTAAGTGGTTACATTTTAGATGGGTGACTGTCTGCAATCTGCAGATGGGTGACACTCTTCGTGTACAATTTGCCACCAAGGTTAACTCAGCCTTACCATCCTTCTGGCTTAGGTAAATTTAATGGCTGGGCACTTTCGCTTGTGTCAGGTAACACTGTTGATCCTATTTAGCAGGTGATGCTTCATTGCTCTGAGGTAGGTTTCCATGAAGAGTTTAATACACTTAAACACTGTTTTATCTTTACAGAGTTGGAGAGTGATGATTCTGTCTTGTGCTTTAATGTCAATAATTTGATGCAGCATGCAATATGAAACTATGGACTTCGAGAACTTGGAGAGGCATATGATCTTGAGAGATTCAGACAGTACTTTGAAACAATCATGTTGATTTTTTACTATTGCAAATAGCAAGCAAATGTTCTTTAATGTCATCTACTATATCAGTTTGCTTTTTACTTACATATATGTTTACTTTTGCTCTGTAGTGTCACTTCATCGGAGAAGGTGGACAAGGAAAACCGTTACTCTGACTTTCTTTTGTCGTCCATCCCGTATCCAGGCTGCGAGTTTTTCCGAGACTGGAAAGAGAGCGGATATCGAGCAGAGGGTCTTGTGTTCGACTGGCGACAGGTAGTCATCATCATCATCATCATCATTATCAGTGTTTAAGTCACTGAAGCATGTGCAATTTACAAGCATGTCCAATGTACGTAACAGTATAACAGTGAAAACAGCAGGAACAACTAGGCACAGACTGCTCTTACAGTTTCTTGAATAAGAAGCAATATATGTCGCAGCATTAAGCATATGACAGTGGAACAGAGAAACCATTTATTTCATGTCAGACTATTTTGCAAAGTGCACCACTGAGGGACTTGATTTGAGTTCAGTTCATTTCTGTTGCTTTGTAACAGAAACATTTATTGTGCCATAACAACATGAACATGAGCATCACTACACGGGCACTGTATAGTCACAAAGCGGTGGGATAAAAGATATATGAGTTTTCAGATGAGTTTTCAGGTGGGACCGGAAAACCCACGTGAAAGCTGCGGAGGTGATGTGTTTTATTTTTAGCAAATTTTAATATCTTTTAGGATCGTTTTTTATATAAGCACGATAGTTGAAGTGCATCATCATGGATTTATATTTGTTTATTAATAGATTATTAATTTGCATTATTTGTACATTTCATAAACCACAACAAGGCATAAGGCATGTATTTGATGTTTTGCAGGGTTTTGTGGACTCGTATTTGGAACTTCCATCCAGACCATCACCACCTCAGCATGTTGACTGGTATACCTATTGTGTAAGATCAGCTTGTTTGTTTTTTCACAGTTTTTTGGACTTGGACACTTAACTCCGTGTAATGGACATCGCTTGAGTTATTTATATTTATGTGGCCATTTTAATTAGCCACATTACCGGTCTTGCTATCTGTCTGTCTGCCTTTTTGTACAGGCTTCTAACTGGAAAACAAAAAGTGTGTCACAACCAGTGATTAGAGTGGGCAACACACTGGAACTTAAGTGACCTACATGTGTAGAGTCGGCATGGGGTTCTTGGTGAGGGGCAGCAAGCCACCCCTCCCTATCAGCAGGGGGCTTGGGGAATGCTTTAGTACTGAGTTTAGGGTGGAGCACATTTCTGTAGAGCTGCATGTCAGCGAAGCCCTGATGACTCGAACGACATGTACAAGGATAGAATTAGTGTCTATTTTTTTGCAAAAGAGTTTATTACAAAGTGTTTGTCCAGATGTTGAAATTGTTCATATTGAATATTCATAGATTGCGATTGACTGTATTGTTGTCATTGTTCAGCAATGGGATCTTGTGACGTTGACACAGAATTACTTGAAGCTTTTGATTCACTACTTACGTGAAGGTACATTTACTCCACAACAGATTCCATTTAGTTTTGCTTTCTTTTTTGGTCTTTTAGAGAGATGAAGCATTTTCTTCATTCTCAGCACACGAATTAGAAGCTGATGCCATACTGGTAAAATCAGCTAATTTTTGCACGCCATGTTACAGATTGGCTGATAATAATAATAATAATAATCTGACTTGTAAAGTGCCAGTATGTGGTAAAAGAAAGACTTCAGTGGCATGGTGGTATGTCTGCTGTATGCTTTATGGGTCTAGTTATTCTTGGCAATGGATGGCCGCATACTGCGCCATGGTATCATTAGCTCATGGCAAGCAGTTGACACTTTTGAGATTTTAAAGTGTTTCTGGCCATGAGTCACTCATGCAAGCAGCAATGTAGCAAGTACCGGACTTTGTCTTTACCTGTATCAGCTAACAAAATCTGTTGTTAATCTCATCACTGTGGGGGTGGTGTAGGTGAGGGTGGCATGCTGGTGCACTGTATCTCTGGGTGGGATCGCACTCCGCTGTTCATCTCATTGCTACGGCTCTCACTGTGGGCCGAGGGCGCCATTCATCAGTCTCTATCAGCGCTGGAGATGCTCTACCTGACCGTCGCATACGACTGGTTCCTTTTTGGGTAATTTCTGCTTAGTTGTGTAACTTTTTGATTGCGGTAAATGGTCCATTTCAACCTTGCTTAATGTTTTATGTGTCAGGCTTGCAAAAGCTTGTTGCAACAGTTTCGAGTTTTGTCAAAGTGAGACTGATGTCTGATGCTGTCAAAATGTACACAGTGTCCCAAAAACGTCCCACTTTGTCATTATTCATATCTTCTCGGGATAAATTTTTCACAGAATGTGCTGGTAATAGAATGTTGAAAATCAGTCAACATTTCTGAAAGATTGGACGTTTTTAACTTTTTAAGATACTGTTAATGCAGTATAGCTAATTCTAATGGATCTTGAAATTTAAAAATTAAATTTTATGTTCAACGGTACTGATTTTTTGTTAGATTTTTAGTGTCAGATTTACGACTTACTGGTGGGGTATATTTTTTCTCCTTACTATATTTTCTTCCATTTGTGTTTTCTACCGGCCACTGTTGTAACCAGTTTTATTCGAGTTCTAAAAGTTGACAAGAAAAAGAGAAGCAAGTGCAAAATTTTATTCACATACTAATCGTTCAAATTTTAATTTTTCAGACCATTTTTGTATCACTTCCTGTAGGTTACTTATTGTAGTCAGTTACCATTTCTTCATTTCTAGATTTCAAATCATTTACGTGATTTCACCGAGTTCTTATGAGTTTCCTGTAATCTTTCAGCTGGTACTCATACTTTGTTGTGTAGGCACAATCTACCAGATCGTCTGAGCCGAGGTGAAGAGGTTGGTGATTGGCGATTATTATTGTGCACTTCTCCTCAGTTGCTAACTAGATAATTGTACATATAATTTTATAATATTATTCTTAGTAAAGCTGGGAATAGTTATCAACTTTACAGAAAATTAGGTTAATCTAGCAGTGGTAATCGCCATAGAAAATGCATTTTTCTTAGCAGGTTTCTCAGTTATAAAGTTACAAATTGTTCCAACTGACATCTAATTATTAGGTGTTTTAATCCAGTTTTGTACCGGTAGCCATTTTATAATTTGTACTTTGCATTGTTTTTTTTGGCAAAATTAAGAAAAGTATGTTGCATAGAGAAATAAAACTAGTATCGTTATTGTTGCTGTCAGAGACACTGTGATGACTACTGCAACTGGTACTTTTATTAACTTAACTTTTCTTACACATACTTTGTTGCCTATGTTTTATGGTCACAAAATAACCTAGGTTTTACACACGAGTTGTCATTTGTGTTGATAGAAATACACTGTGAACCATAACAAATGGGCCATCAAAGTTTTGTGCATATCTTTGTTAAATGTTGATCTATTATAATGATTCTTTTATTGGCACAATCCATGCAAAAATTCCATCATTGTTCAGCGATGCAGCTAACTTGTGATAGGGTATTTAATAGTCACTTTATTGCAAACTTTTTACACACTGTGCCGGTCAAAGAATTTGCAGAATTGTTTAATATTTAGCAAAGATATGAAGAAAAGTTTGGTACCATGTTTTTATGGTTCACAATGTAGAATAGCATAAATGTGTTTAGTGATGTGCTTTGATTGTTAGATCTTTTTCTTCTGCTTCGATTTTCTCCAACACATCACTAGTGAGGAGTTCAACATTACACACAAGTTTGTTTCATTATTTTTGTTCATAGCATCGCTAATACTCACTTACTGTGCTTTTCTATAATGCACCCGTTCCAATATGCTGCATAACATTTCTTGCCCATGTGTTTGTTTTGCATTAAACTAGAAAAAAGGCCCAAAATTGGTTCAAACGTTTCCCAGTGCAGGATTAACTGGTGTGCTAGTTTTCACCACTAAGGGTTGACGGTTAAGTTTACCAGACGTCAAAAACCTGCGAAAAATGCTGCATGTCTGACAAGTTTCTAAATAGAATGTCAAAAAATGTCATAAATTAGCAGAACAAATCAGTCAGGAATTAAGATATGTGCTAAGTTTCGTCTGCCTATTGATTGCATGTATTTTGTGGTTTTAGACAGAAAAGTTTAAAAGTAATGTTTTATGTTTCTATCTCTTTTTTGTATGTTTTTATGTATTTTGCTCCTTCATGTGAAAAAGACTGATATAGAGTTATGTATCACGAGTGAATCAGAAATGTGTAGTGGCAGAGACTAGGCTGACTGTTCACATTTACTATAGGCAACGTCAAACATTTTTTATTTTTAAACTATGCACAATAGTGCTGAGAAGTTTGGCAGATTTGCAGTTGTATGAGAGTTAGTTCTGGACTGAAGTTGTGCTAAGGCTGAAAACTTGCTGCTACTATTTGTGTTTGTCTAATAATTAGTCTGAACTGAAATCGTCGATTGTTATGTATAAATTTCAGAAGACATAAGCGAACAGCAAGCGGAATGGACCCGGATGGCATTGTTGCAGGTATTCTCTTTTGTCAGTTTCTGTCTTTAGTGTACTCAGTAGAATCTTGTGTTTCTGCTGCTGTTATTACTTCTGCCAGTATTCTTACTGCTACTGACAATAATGCAACACCATTGGCTCATGCTTCCACTTCTGTGGTTGTAAAGCACTTTGGGTCACAAGTCTGTGGTGCTGTAGCATCAATTTGTGTCAAGATAACAGGGATGGCTTGGTGGTGTAACAGTTAGGATGTTGGACTCAGGATCAAAAGGGCATGAGTTTAACTTCCAGTTGGGACGCTACCAGGTGGTTCCTACCTGGACAGGTGACAGTCTTCAGACAGGTAAACCATCTCGGTGTATAACACAACCACTAGGGTCAAGCTTCCATCCAATTAGTGTAGGTATATCGAGTACCGGCCTGTTTGGTTGGAGTTTAAGGCAAGTAAGTAAGTAAGTAAAGTGTAAATTTTTTATAGTGTATGCTCAAAAAAATCTCCAATACTAAGGTGGAACGCATTCACCTGTATTGGGTGGCAGGTAATGCAGTGTGATTCCACGTGGTAGGTGACGCTTCATAGCTCAGCAGTAGGTTTTCAGTAAAGAGCTATACAGTACACACAATTTTTAATTATCCTTTAACGAACCAGCTGCCTGTGTGCAGACTATGACAGTCATGTTGGCAGCAGTTCCAGTGTGAGCAGCATTGGCAGCACCAACAGTACACGTAGTGGCAGCAATGACTCACAGCCAGTCCACTTCCATCTAGCCGGCACTGACGACCAAACAGCACACCTGGACAGGTGATAATGATTGCTTTCGCTTTCAGTCATTACTTTCACTTTTCTACGCGATAATGTCTTGCTTTCACTGACTACTTTGACTTTCACAGTAGCACACCTGAGCAGGTGATGATAATTAGCTTAACTTTCACACCTGATTACTTATTTCAGTGATAACTTTTGCTTTTTTCACTCTCAGAGATAGAAAGCACACCGGAACAGGTAATAATGATTATGCTGTGAAAACGGTTTTGGTTGTGGCAGTTCGGACGTTGTTCTCCCAAGTTTTCAGTATTCTCGTCAGCTGATGTTCGGTTTTGATTAATGTGTCCATTTACCAGGAAAGACCCGCCATCCAAAGAACCACCGAAGGTGACGTAATACCAGCCGAGATGTCATACAATCTACTAGATAATGTTTGTGCATGCATGTGCGTTGCAGCATGGAGTCCAGTATAGCAACACTCACGTTGTCGTCAGTGAACGGCCGCTGTCGTTCTTCACCGTCTGTTGTTTATTACGCGTCAACACACAGAGGCACGTCCCCGTCCAGCGCTCCCACAGTCCGTCATGATGCCACGTGTACAGTCCTTCATGGCACCAGTCCAGTCGCAGTGCCTCTGAGGTCTTCACTGCCTCCTCACGTTCTCTCCAGTGACGTCCGACTTGCTTCGTCCGCTGCAAGCTGTGGCAGGTCAGTCACAATAGTCACAGTTGTGGTCGTGGTCTTAGTAGCAAAGTAGTAGTAGTAGTAGTAGTAGTAGTATAGTACTAGTAGAGTGTGGCCATCCATTGCTTGCGACAGCAATGGACCCATACTAGACATACCATTGCCCCAATCAGTCACATTAGGCCTTCACTACGTAACCCGTAAGCTACTGCTCATTTCCGATCCTGCTGAGGGTAGGAGGCTAAGTTGATCATGCCTCTGAGGTCCCCACTGCCTCCTCACGTTCTCTTCAGACGGTGAAGTCTGTCTTGCTCTCATTGCCAGCTATAGCAGGTCAGTCGGTCCACTGCATTGGCTTATTTAGGCAGTTGTCCCCCTCTGCCATACAAGATTAAGGAAATTTTTTGTCTTAAACTTCATGAGAAGTTGTAGTTTGGGGTCGTCTGTCTATCTGTACTTTGTATTTGGCAATTGATCATTGGAACAGGAGGACTTTCATCATCTGTCTCTCCGTCTGTCTGTTTCGCTGTACACTTGTCTATATGTCCGTTGCCTGTGTCTCACTGTGTTTGTGTCTGTATGTCTGTCTGTCTGTGTCCATGTGTCTGTAGTTGGCAGCTGGTCAGCAGTACGGGAGCACTTCCATCGTCTGCTAGTTCCGGTAAATCGTGGACGTCCGATCAGAGTCAGATTGACGCATTACGACATCAGTCAGCGATGGCCTTGTAAGTTCGCCTCCTCAGTCTGTCTCTCTTTCTCTGGCCTAGTTTCATACAACACAATGCAACGAATGCAACAAACTCAGCACTAGAATAGACATTAGACAATACACCGTTTCTATTCTTTCTTTTTGCCTTTGCATCAGCTGTGTCCGTTGTGATTGTTGTGTCCTTTTTTCATCTGATTTCCGTACTGTGATTCCATACGGCAAATGATGCTATGTAGCTCTGGGATGGGGTGTGATTAGGAGCTATAAAAATCTTTGACCTTTTAACCTTATTATTAGTACTAGTAGCAGTACTGAAATCAATCTAAAAAGTAGCGTATTACTTGTAGCAGCAGCTTTAGGATTACAACAGTCACGGTTAAGAGGGGCCAAAACGTCTGTATAGCTGTTTATGGAAAGCTGATTGCAAAGCTATGGTTCGCTGATGATATGTTCAGATCATGTCACGACAAGACTTCTCACGAGTCAATACGTCAACAACGGCTGGACGAAGTGCGTCGTACATTCACGCATCTCTATCGGCAATCCCTGGTCGACAACAGTAGCAGTACGGCTGGACTAGCAGCCTCAGCGTCTGCGCAGGACATCACCACATCAACTACCGCTGCTACTGTAGGCATCATCTCAGGACTGCTGGAGAGAGTCGGCCTTCGTGCTGTTCGAAGCGGCTTTGTCTGATAATTGTTACACATCTTTATGCAGCACGAGTCGTCGTAGCACAGTGCCTCTCTCTTAGCCTCTTAGTTCAATCTGCATCCCACATCCTAATGGATGCATTGGGCCACAAAAATTTCTTGTTTTCGTGTGGTTTCCTCACGTCACTGGTTTCTCCAAGGCAGCGTTTTTACTTTTAGCCCTATGCCTAACACCACTTCGAGGCTTGATGGTTCTTTTGTTGGGGTTTTTCTTTCCGTTAGGTCAGAGTGGACTGTTTACAGTGCCGTTGAGCTGCTTTGAAACCCCCCTCCTGTGCATGGCGTTACCCGTGCCACGGCGAAGAGCACAGCTGGATTGTGTGAACTGTGAACCTGCACAGAACGGTGGCATTTCTCGGCATTCTATATCTCAGTACAACCAAGATAAAATAGCACTTAGCTGAACTTGACCATTAACACTGTTTACAAATTTATATTAGTCAAAGAATGTAATCATTTCCGTGCCATCTGTCTTTCTGCCATTGTCAGTGGCATCCTGGCAGGCGACAGAAGAGGGGGGGCATTTGCCCCTACATTTTAGCCTGCCGGAAGATTTTCTTCTTGTCGGAAAATTTTTTTCCAAAAAAACATAATTTGCAGCTTTAAATCCTCATTGGTGGGGTGGAATTTCTGGCCAAAATTGAAAATTTGAGCACCCATCATCATTTCTCTTCAAAATTTGCAGCTGCAGCTATATGTTGCAGAGTTGCAGCTTCCTGCTCCGTCGCCACTGGCCGTTGTGATGTTAGTTTCAGTTTTTTTTGTTGTTGTAGGCCTATGTGCCATTTTAATTGCTGTTTTGGACAAATTAGCTGCATGTTATATTCAGTGTATATAATTTATTAGTGAATGGTCTTAGTTTATTTTATGTTATTCCGTATTTAAGGCCTACTTGTTATAATCAGTAAAGTCTTGTTATTTAGCATGATTTAGCAATTTTTTGTGTATTTTTCTGATTTGCTGTATTACCGGTACATGTTTTGTTTTTGATATATATTCAGTGTTTTTTCTCAAACCAGTTTTCACAAGTCTTGCACCGTCCTGTCTGACATTCGTTGATTGTAGATACTCTGTATATCTAGGCCTATAAACTGCTTTGTTTTCGGCTGCAATCTGGTTAAAAAGTAAGGACAGAGAGGAAATAATTTTTGTTTTCATTTTTATTTCATGACATGCCATGTAATAAAAATGAAAATTAAAGCAACGCATAAAAAACAAATTGACACACTGAGCAGTACACATGAGGAATACTGGAAAGAAACTGCAGCATAGCAGACCAGTTGCAAACAAGCTTTTCTCAGTGAAATTCTGAAACAAGCTAAAAAAAATATAATTCTAGGGACGGATGGAAACGGTTAGCAAGGGAATATTTTTACGCCTTGTTTGATCTGGATTTTGATCTTAAACTTCACCAAAATTCTTTTACTTGGTTCTTCGGTCACATTCCATTCCTCCAAAAAATAGCAAGATACGTCCACAACTTCGCCAGTTATTGAGCAGATAGAGAAACGGACAAGCAAGCTCACGCACACACGTACAAACATAACCTTTGTTTCCGTGGAGATAATAATTACACAGTTTGACGACAGAAATGTCACATCACTCATTTCCACGCAAATGATTGAATATACAACCTGGAAAAATTCTAGTTTTTTGGATAAAAAGTTATAGGTTTTTGTGAGTTTTTACGTGCGAAAGCAGAATGCTTCGCGCGTTTTTGCCATCGTCTGGGCGTCCGTCCGTCTGTCTGTCCGTCCGTCCGTCACACTCGTGAGCTGTATCAAAACGGTGCAAGCTAGGATCACGAAATCTTCACCGTGGACTGCCCCAAGGTC
>Ga0209454_1004365_pt1 | contig 10529 bp, 5 predicted proteins | sample WorMetHERISLAND1_2_FD_187400 | JGI IMG/M metagenome (GOLD analysis project Ga0209454, IMG submission 187400) | Marine gutless worms symbiont microbial communities from Max Planck institute for Marine Microbiology, Germany - Olavius geniculatus... | ecosystem: Host-associated > Annelida >...
TCGCAAAATAATACCTGCATTACTTTTTTGCATCTAATGAACCAAAATAAATAAACAACAAACACAATAAATAACTAAAATAAATATTTACCTTCCGTTGTAAACAATCACCATGGTAACATAAACCAAATTTGTTGACCGATATACAAAAAAGATGGCCGATTTTCTCATCCAGAATAGAAAATGTTCTATCTTGTACAATAAAATCGGCCAATCTTATCAGACGACAAAATCCGACGATTTTTGCAAGATGCACGACAGACTTTTGATGAGCGATTTTGTCAACAGATAAAGTCAGCTAACTTTATCGATTGTCTGACATACCCTTTAGCTGATCTACTGTCATCTACATCAGTCACATTTACCACTGGTTGATCTGGTATGGCTGATCTTTCAATTAAATTTGGCTAAATGTATCACTCGTCCATTTTTGACTGACTTGGAAATGACAAAATTATTTGTAGCAGTTTCTGCATGAAAGTGTGGTTCTTCTTCTTTTCCAATAATGTACAAATCCTCAAAGTTAAGTAATGTCGTATGGTAATAAGAACATACAGATGCAGATAACGCTAAGGGCAACTAGGGCTTGAGAAAATAGATCAGCCGATCAGCTCTGCTCAGCGGATTTAATCGACCCGTCATATGTCGCCGAAGCGTCTTGTCATACACCGTGTAAAAGCGTACTTCACCTGTCATTACTCCAAATCAATACTGGTACTAAATCTGCCACTGTAGCTGTGACACATGCTGACAAACAGAAGAAAACGAAATACACAAATTTCTCCATATCTAATATTTACATGCGCTCTATTTACAATTCTTACGTCACGGGCACCTGACTCAATAAATAAGTAAATATTACGCAAGTGGTTCAAAAATGCAAAAGCTAGATATTTAATATTAGTTATACGAAAACTGTATATTGAGCATACAAACTACAACGTGTGAACCACAATGTGCCTGTTGGGTGTGAACTGTGAAGTCGGTCCACCATGGTTCACACTTTGCAGAAGGATGGAATGGACTCACGTTATGTTATGTCGAGGTCAAAAACTGAGTCAGATCATGGACATTGTTGACGTTCTTGTTATTTTGTGATTAAAACTAATTTGGACGATAAACTGTAACGATAACGGTACTGCTGTATTGCTGTACTTGAATAAAAACGTATAATACGATTGTAGAAACAATATTTCTGCGTTTGCAACTACAAATAAATCGGTGTGATTTTCTAGTATGGGCCCTTGCCTTCTATCCAGTACCTTGGCTATCCAGTTCCAGATCCAGATCATGTAATGGATCTGCTGGTTTGAGTTGAGTCTTGAACTTATAATGGTGTTTTGCAGATTTTGTTAACTAGGCTAGTATACGTTCTTTCTGATAATTCTTGTCAAGAAAAACTCGTGATACATTGTTGTGTTTGCATATACAGATGCAGCCTGGTTATCCCGGAGCAGCTCAGCCTGGATATCCTCAGCCTCAACCGGGATTTTCGGGATATGCTGGCCAGATGCCATCTGGATACCAGGCTGCACCACAGTATCCAGCTGGCGCAGCTGGAGCACTTGTACAACCTGGGTGGCCTGGTCAACCTGGGCAGCCTGCTGAACCTGGGTGGCCTGGTGGTCAAGCAGGGTGGTCTGGTAGTCAGCCTGGTCCTCAACCTGGGTGGTCTGGTCAGCCTGGTATGCCAGCAGAAGCACCTGTCCAGCCTTCATATGCTGCAGGCGCTCAACAACAGCCGTTTCCACTTGGACTGGGAGATGTTAACGTCCAGCTGCCACCGAATGGTACACCACACCACTTTACTAAGTGTCTAGTTCTAGCAATTTCATATTTTAGCACTTTGTCTGACTCTATCATCTGCTTTCACTTTCCTTTCGGTTTTTGTTGTGCTGCCGTTATGTGTATTTTAGAACTGTTAACTGTTTAACATTGTGTACAGTGAATACAATTAGCCAGTCTAATTTCTCATATTGATTTATGGCCTTTGGCACATGCTGCCAATATAGGCTAACTGTGTCTTGATTGAACGGTTAATTACATGACTGGCTGTTTGATAATGATAATGCTAATGTTAGATGGCGATGACTTTCAGCAGAGCTGACTAGTTGAGCAATAAAATGCAATATTTACAATAAAAAAAATACAATAAAATAAATTATTGATTGACTGGAAGGCAGGTCAACTAAATACTGATGCTGTGTTATATTAGAATCTTGGAATGATGTGTGGTGAAAACTGTTTAGCAGTCTGTTTGCTTGTAATTAACTAAATACAGAGATAAAAAGGACAGCAGTTAAAAAGTACAGTGGTGCATGATTTATTGACCTGTGTTAGTTAATTGTCATGAGTCAGAGACAAAGAAGCATTTGGATTGAGTGAATAATTTGTCAGCAGCACATCAGCACATAGGAGGCCGTCTTGTGCCACAATAAAACTGGCATGTAAAGTTAACACTATGTAGTTAGAACAAGAAATCTGAGCTAATGCTCATGAGACACATGAGAGCTTATAGCAGTTCCTGTTTGCAGGTAATCTTGGTCTGTCTTCATACATTTCATCGCAGTTCACTCATCTGCAGCCAAAAATTGTCCAAATTCATTTTTAAAGCCCTATTTTCGGGTTCAAGGTCAATCACTTTCGTCGATGTTGATATCGTTAAAAAGCACGTCGTCAGTGCCTGTTATGATAAGCATCATGTATGTGCCAGTCTGCCACCATTTTCACGATAGACAAGCCAATAGTGGAAAGTGACAACTTTTTAGGAGGTATTCCTCTTTGACACTTGCGTGCGTAGGTCTCCTTGAACATAGGGGGTTGGGACTTTGATTGCTAAAATCAGCATTCAATGGCGAAAATCTGATTGCAGGTTGTCTTGGTCTATCTTTAGCCATTTTGGTGCAGTTCACTCTTGAAATCTGCGTTGCAGCCCGAAATGGCGAAAAATTCACTAAAACCCCCTATTTTGGGGGTTTAAGGTCATTGATGTTGATATTCCTAAGAAGCTCGTCAGTAGTGCTTGTTATGATAAGCAGCATGTCTGTGCCTATCTGCAATTATTTTTAATTAGGCGAGCCAATAGCAGGAAAATAACATTCTTTAGAGTGGGTGCCCCACTTTCGCCTTTTCATTCATGGTGACCCCCATGACCCAGCATCATGAAGTTTAGTCACGAAATACTAGAGACTCTATGCTATCATATGGTGAAAACCTGAAGTCTCTATCTCACCTGGGCTTGAATCGGTACTGGATTGTGATAGACGGACAGACAGAATTACCGTAGCTAATACGCGCTAGAGCTCTGCTTGCTGTTGTGCATAACAATATGACAGGGGGGAAAATGCTTGTGCTGCCTGGTAGAGATTGTGTTTAGATAGTAGTTCAGATATATTTGTTTTGTGTTATAGTTACGACTGACAAGCTTCAAATGGCCGATGATGACCAGGCTCCAATGCCTTCGGCTCCTGCGTCCACAGGAATGGACGTTATTCCAGGCTACGATGCAATACCGATGGATAATGGTGGGTGTGAATATTATTACGATTTATTCTGCTCTATTCTGTTGCTTATGCTGCAAGATAGGCCAATGTAGGTATCGGCTACACAGGAGTAGGTATGTGTTGGTAATCATGTGTGTCTATCTAATCTATTTGTCTGTCCGTCCAGTATGTCTGTTCGTGCTTATGTAATCATTACTTGCGAACAACAACAAAATATCTCGAAAAGTTCATCGCATTTTTCCAAATCACACCAGGGCAAAAATTTTAATTACGGGTGATCTTGCGGTAGTTAGATTTCCGTGACAGTTTAGTATTGGTGACATTCACATATGACTTTTTAATAATAAGACTTTTTTGCTAACTGTATGAATGATTGGCTGATTGTGCAGCTCATTTGCCTCCGCCATCGTACGATGAGGCAGTGCACGAGGTTGAAGCAGCCAGTCGACCTCCAGTCCACGAGTTAGTAATAATCATCATTTCACTCAAGGAAGAGTTATGTTTTTATTTCAGTCTGTTTGTCTCTTTGTCTGTCTTTCGTTTGTCTGTTGGACAGATTACTCAGAAAGTTATATATGAACTTTAATGTCATTTTGTAGGGTTGAGGCATAGCACAAGTAACAGGCAATTAGATTTTTCTTGTACAATTGTAATCACATTTCAGAAATTAGGAATTTGGTGAACGTGCAGCTTAATTTCAGTCAGGAGATGGCCAGCACCATTGGTAGTTTGTAAAGATCATTTTGTTATTTTGTGTGTAATTTATTGTTTCTTATGATATGCGTGGTTGTTGTTCTGAAATGTTGCTAGTATTCCGGTGATTTCGGAACAAGAGGCACGTGAAGCTCTGATAACTTACTGCGATAAGAAATGCTGCTATGGCAAAGGTGCAGCGGAATCAATGAACATTGGCACCATGGCGTCAACATCGGCCTTTCACGTATGTTGTCATTTAACACACGTTTAAGATGATATTTAGCAGAATTATCTGTAAATGTGTGTGAGTTTTTATTGTGTTGTCTAGTGATATTCTGTGTCATAGTCCACTTTATATTACTGCACACATTTATTTCTGTTTGTCTGTTTTTTTTTCTGTCTACAGATTTGCACTGGATAACTAGTGGGCAAGCTGCCAGTTTAATCTAGTATTAAAAACGTTGTAAACGGATTTTGATAAAAAAATTTTCGGAGGGATGTTGTGTGGTGGTGGTCTGCACATTGGGCCGAACTGATGTGGCCTTAGCTAGTGCTGGGCAGGCATAATAACCTGTCCACTTTGAAGATAAAGTAAGGGCATGGCTGCTAAATCATATTCTAGCTGTTATTGGGGCTGGCTTAAAGCACCTTAAAGAGATTGAGTTTCCACACCACAGATTCTGGTATATGTGAATTATTGTGAAATTTTCTGTTTTCTTTGTAATTGTGTGTAATTCATTGGCGTTGTGGTGTGTTGATGTTTTATATCAGTATGTGCTCAATACATTTGGTGAGGCTCGCTCTACAGCATGGACATGTCAGCCATACAGAGGTATGCTCTGTGTGTATTTTTTGCCAATACATACATATAGCTGCAACTTACACTAATACTGTCTTCAGACCGATGCTCTTAATTCTCTGGTCTAGTAGGCAATTTTATGATTATGCCTTATGTGACTAGGCAGTGGGGACGGTCAGCAGAGTCCCAGCATCTGATGGAGTGTGGATTGGCTATCGTCTATTATGCTTGACGTAGAGTTTTGCTGATCGATAGACTGCGATGCATTCTCTTACAGCTGGCGTATGTGGTTGACTTTTCCTCTGAAATGCTGTGCTAGGAGGAGTGTTGGACACGCCAGCTAATGGTCCGCCACCATTGCCGTGGGATATTCAGGTTGCTCCTCCCGAGAAGTTTAAGAATGCTACGGTTTCCGTTGAAGTGCCTCACACGGCATCCATGAAAGTATGTTGTCCGAACTTTGCAATTTTGGTATTCTTGGATTACAGTTTGTGTCAAATAACTTATAGTTGGTAGAATTTTGACTGACTTATCGGATTGATTTGTTGATCGATTCACTAATCATAGATAAACTTCTGACTTATTTCCTGTGCACAGTCAGTCAGCAATGAAAACATGTCGGTAAAGGTAAAGGTTAAGTCCACGTACTTATTATAGCGCTTCTTACATGCTTCTTCAAGACCAGAAGCGCTTTACAATCTTGGAAGTGGCAGCTGATTGGCATGAGCTAATGATACCGCAGCGCACTATACGGCCATCCATTGCCTGCGTGAACAAACAATTGGACCCGCGGTTTGAAGCAAGCAGACATACCACCGCCCCAATCAGCCACACTAGGCCTTCACCCCGTAGCCCGTAAGCTACTACTCATTTCCCATCCCACGAAGGGTAGGAGGCTGAGTTGGCCTGAGCACATAGTAGGTTAGCAACTTGCTCAAGGTTGCTTGCAAATGACGGCAGTGAGAATCGAACCGCAACCTGAAAGTTACGAGTCGACACCAACCACTAGACACTTGCCCCTACACAAGCAGGTAGGTGTGAACAACTTGCCTAAGGCTGTTACTTAGTAGTGCATTGGCTGGGCACTGAACCGTGAACCTTTCGGTCTCGTATCCAACACCCTAACCACTGAGCCACCAAGCCACCATTTATTCAAAAACAATATATTTTTTCAGTCTGTGTTACAAAGAAACAGATATGGCTTGAGATGGACTTTGATATAATACTGAATAAGCCTGATTTAAATACGTGACAGTGTCGTGGCATGGTACTATGACTATCAGGAACATAAGTTCTACCATGTACCTAATAATGTGCCTACCCGACCTACCTCTAGCAATTTCCCAGTGCTAACAGCAAGATCGCCGATCTACCGCTAGAATTATTGTTTAAAAATTGTTTGAAACGGGAACTGCAACCGAAAACACATAGTTAACCTTAGTTATTTGGATAGTAAGCGTTATATGGCTTTTGCCAGTGCTTACTTAGGCCACCAGTAATTCTGGTGGCTTCAATGAATTCGGTGAATTCTACAAAGTATGGAATTGAACGGTACCTCAGAGAGTTTGTCATACGCAGAGCCCTCGTTTACTGACTGAGTAACATTTTCACGCCTTTGTACAATGCTTTCGAATTCTGTTAAGTACTGTTCCATAACGACTTTTATAACTAAACAAATTATAACTCATCCTCCATCTTGTTTTCTAAATCTGCAAAGAATAGTTAGACAGTCCGTCAAATAGTTCCTGTTTACTTATTTATTAGTGGAATGCTTGCCAGTGACCCTGACCTTAGAATGTAAACAATGAACATAGTTGGATCGTTCATCGTTCTTTTGTGTGTCTTGTTTAAAAGTTTCTGAGAAAATGCAGGCAAGGCGTAAACACCAGTTTGCCGGTGGACGTAGCTTTGGAAGTGATGCTTCTTCTGTATTATTGCAGACGATTTTACGACAAGCAAGAAAGAGTGGTCAGCTCAACCTGTCTAATCGCTCGTTCACTGAAGGTATGTTGGTTGATTCATGGAACTTTCGTACCCCGGTAATTGTTTAGAATAACTATGCCACCTTAAACGGCTGTGTACATATATGACAGTAATGTGCATCAGTAGAGTGGCTTTCCTTATGCATGTTTTAGGTAACATCTTGGCAAATAGTGTTAGTTGCCTTCTGATGACCGATTATAAAATTTAATGTAAACGTTAACGCTAATGTAATAGACGTTCAACAGTTTGTTTATTTTTTCGTATTATGTCGTGCTTAAATAACGGGAAGTACCGAAATTGGTGTGAAAATTGGCGATTTATAGGTGTCTTTATAAAAATTTTGTTTCTATGTTGGAAATGTGTGTGGCGGTCAACGGTTGACACAGGTTGTTGATGCAGCTTATTCAGTTATAAAATTGTTGCTTTATTATTGAGTTTAGTACGTTTTTCATTCCCTAGGTGGCATCATTAGTGTGTTTTTTTCGTGTTTTCTTTGTTTTTCCCCTAAAAGACCTTGCCTTTTTTTCTTTATAAGCCCCATCAAAAAATCCCTCTTTAGAATGATGGAATTCAAGTCAAAACTGAACTTTGTTCTCGGGTCTCAATAGTCAATTTTTTGCAGTTTTCTATAATTTTAGTCTGAAATATGTATAACAACACTAATTCTACCTAATTCAGTCACTTCTGAAGCAATCTGGGGTGGTGGAGCTAATGTAAATTTTTTACGGAACTTTTATTCCCAAAAGTAAAATTAGCATGGAACTTCAGTTCTTTGACACTGATAATTACTGAACCCCTAAGCTTATCTTTACGTAGAGCTTATATTTCAGCGAAAAAAGCTCCAATTTTGTGTCACTTGCTAGACGTATATACTATATAGCTAGAGTTTCAACAGGATATAATAATAACAAGGAAGCCCAGCCTGTTGCTAGACAAGATGCACTACTGCACTACAGCTTATTTTTGTTGCAGTACTGACATTCAAGGTCATCCAAGTTTGATGATTTTTATCTCATCTGAAAGGGCGAGATATAGCTAGTTTTTCATTGAAAAAAATGCACATTTTCTTACCCTCGTCTATTCAACCGCAAATTTGAAAAGTTTCCCTTGCACTGCATCCTTGAAAATGTGTGTGCAGAGAGCATTGACACAGAACTATAATTATCTATGCAAAAAGTTTTCCTCTATGACCCAACGCTTATCCACAATACATCCGTTGTGGACAGACAGACGGACGGACGATCAAGAGACAGACGACAATGGTACCATCGATGCCTACAGCATAGCTGTAATTGAAAAAGCGCATCAAAAATTTTGTACAGCATAGGTCTAATAATCAATGTTAGGGAACAAAAGCTCTAGGGAATGAAAGTTCTCAGGTACGAAAGTTCCAGTTACCTGTTGGTTTGTTTGTTTTGGGCATGGTGGCACTTCCCCTTTGTTGATTGAGCTGTCTGGTTTTAAACTGCTGCTTGTTTTGTGTCAGGTTCTGTTAATGTAGGACGATGGAGTACAGTGAATTTATTTTTTTGACTATTTTTAAAATTATAAATTATAACAACTCCAAGAAGGACACCATTCACTAGGTTTCGACTTCGCTTGTTTTTGCTGCTATTGATAACATTCTTAGAATTTGTTGGTGAAAATGGACCGGTGCTACATGTCTGCCATGTTTTAGTGCATTGTGTGATTGCTGTCTGTTCTAGTTCCGTCGGCAGTATGGCGAATAAACATTGACACTCCAGAGGAAGGCAAGACAATATCAATGGACGATGCTGATGATCGCTGGTGGGAGCAGATCGACTTAACGAAGCTTATTCTGGCTTCAAATGCACTTGATCACCTGGCTGAAGATATCAAGTTGCTGCCGGCTCTTGTGGTTTTAGATGTATGCATCAATTACTTGTTGATTTGAGTCATGTGTGTTATACATGAGGTTATTTTGTTGACATTGTCATGATGCTCACTGTTAAAGCATGCTGATTAAATTTTGTAGGATTAGCTTAGACTTTGGTACATTACATCTACAGGTATCTGTTGAATGACAAAGTATTAGAAGTTAATCACAGTTCTTATATATGATGCAATCTGTCTTGAAAATTATTTGTGACAGTTTATGTTGTAGGAATCTCTAGTTCAATTTCTTTAGTGCCATAGCTGTTGCTATCAATGTAGTAACTTGTTGTGTTCTCACAGCTGCATGACAATAAACTTACTAGCCTTCCTGAAGCAATTGGTGATCTCAAGAATTTGCAGCGACTTAATGTTGGGTAAATATTGACAAAATTTATGAAGTACAATACTATGTAATTTTAATTCAATTATTAAACATTAATTTAAAGTGAAAAGTATTCTTATCTGTGTGTGACATTTTGACATCTGTAATAGATTTGGCTAATAACAACAACTGGACCCATGCCATGTAAAATTTTATATGCTTTGATCACATTGCCTCTATATCTTGATGTGAGAATATTGTAGGATAATTAACTGCAAGATGGTACCATTGTAGATCATTTCATCCAGTGAGATTTTGACAGTAGTTGTAGGTGTTAAGGTGACGCATTGTGGAGAAGTAATGTTGATTTATTGTGTGAATTGTGTAGACATAACCTGCTGGAATCAGTGCCACTGTCAGTGTTTCGTCTCAACCGACTTCAGACTCTGCATATTGAAAACAATGGCCTGGCTGTGCTTCACAATGATATTGGATATCTCGATGAACTTGAAGATCTTGTTTGTATATGCGTTAAGCTATTGAGTTTTGTGCTGATTATGCAGCTGTCTTAATAAGGCCGCACGATAAGGCTAGCCTGTTCATCTGTTTGTTACATATGGGCTCTGAAGTTGAGACAAAATGAAAAGCCATAAAAAAAGCCAAAATGATGTGGACATTTTCCAGGCTAGGAATAACTGGTGTACCAGTTTTGTACTCAGAAAGTCAAAGGCTAAGGTTCTGGTTAGAGTTGTGCCATGCAGTGGGTGAGAGCATGCAGCTATTCAGACAGCTGCAATGCTGCACATTTGTCAGAACTGCACTGGCGTCATCTATTTGTTCGTGTAAGAACTTTCAGTTCTGTCAAGTATTGGCTACTGTTTATAGCTATTCATATATTGTTCTGCATTCATTCCTTATATCGGCCATCGGTTGTGGGTATTAATAATAATTTATATGGTTATGTGTGACTAGAATCTGTCAGGCAATTCCTTGACATCATTGCCAATGACTGTTGGTCATCTGACACGGCTCACTAAACTGAATCTGTCCAATAACTGTCTGCAGACGTTGCCACGCGAGATTGGTCTGCTGCGCAGTGAGTGCAGTGTTAATCATCTAGCCAGTTGTATTGTCATTGCCATCTGGTTGTTGAGTCTACACCGTGGGCCATAAAAAAACGTGGTGGCACTTTACTTTTGTCCATATCTTTGCCAGTTATTGACCGTTTTTTGAAAATTCTTTCACTGGCACACTCTGCAGACAATTTGCGATGAATGCGATTATTATGTATATGACCACAGAGTAAATGCGTCTTTACACTACCTTGTGA
>Ga0209454_1004369_pt1 | contig 10528 bp, 6 predicted proteins | sample WorMetHERISLAND1_2_FD_187400 | JGI IMG/M metagenome (GOLD analysis project Ga0209454, IMG submission 187400) | Marine gutless worms symbiont microbial communities from Max Planck institute for Marine Microbiology, Germany - Olavius geniculatus... | ecosystem: Host-associated > Annelida >...
GTAGACCCCTCCAGCCCCCCCCCCTAAATGACACCCATGCTAAACACCAAAGTAACAAACGATAACGATAACGAAAATATGAAGCAGTTAAACCAATGTAAGCAAACACTGCAGTTCTCGTGCAAATTCTTATACAGATCATACAATCCCCTGACGAAAAAGAGGGGCTATGGATCTGATTAAACCCCCTCCCCACCAGCCAAAACCACGAAAAAAATTCACAGAAACAAAAATGTGATCATTTGATGCAATTTTCGAGCTAGAAATGCACAGAAATGGGTTTGCGAACCCGACTGGGCCAATGCGCCTCAGACGCCTAGCTGGATTAATGGAGGGCCACTACATGGGCCCTGGATTGAAATCGAACCCCCCCCCCCCGTTGGTAAATTCTGGCTATGGGCCCAACATACTTGCATTGAGACAATGTGTACACATGTCTCAACAGAATCGTGCGTTTGGGGAGTAGCTGACATTGATGTCTGCACGCCTTGTGCCGACATGTACGCGGACGTCCGTCTACAGTTGCCGGGGGTAGTACGTGCCCACTCCAGTGCACAGCAACAAGACTCTTGGACCGTCGTGTCTCTCTTAATTCAGCGCATGTGACTGCTAGGGTAATGACATAATCTGACGGGCGGGACATTAAACTTTACTCACTTCTCACTCGCTTAATTCAAGCTCTGTTAACACTAGACTTATATGCTAACCGAAAGTGCGCCGAATGCGGGAGAACTACTTTTGGCTGAAACCGAATAACTGCCGAAAGTGCTCGTTTTTCTACATTTCAGGGACGAAACCAGATCCGAAACTGAAACTCGGTCTACGGTTACTGATCAGCGTAAGAAAACTGGCCAGCAGCAGAAAGGTAGACACTGTACGCACTTTTGCAGGCGTTGGTTTTGCCGCGTCGTGCGGGCGCCCAGGGCAGGTCGTTGTAGAACTCCTGGCATCTCTCGCAGTTCAGACCCATCGTGTTGTGCGTACACTGACATTTGCCGTACACCTACACAACGCCAACATACACAAACGTGTATGAACCGGGAATGACCATAGTTCATCATCATTTGATTCGCCAAAGCAGGCATAAATAGCAACACAATGAATGCGACAGAAACAACCAAGCTGAAATTGCGCTTACACCATGTCTGGAAAAAACATCCCGAACATTATCGATTGTCACTTGAAGAAGGAATACCCATTTTTAATAATTTTTGGTAAGAATATTTCAGGCACAACTGGCCATCAAATGATTGTTCAATATTCCACCTCACACAATGCTTCTTTCTGCACTACCTGGGGAAAACAGAAGCAACAAAATAGGAGTTACAAAAAACGGGAATACGTCAAAAAGCATCCTCAACACCTCTCCAAATGTCTGCTTCTGCACTACCTGCGAAAACCCGAACAGGCAAAATGTAATATTTCGTTGATTTTGTTTCCCCAGGTAGTGCAGAAGCAGATAATCAGTGCGGTGGAAAATTAACCAGTCATTTGATTGCCGGTTGTGTCAGAAATATTGCTGTCAAAAATTATTAAAATCTGATAATCCTTCATTAAGTTACAATCGAAAATGTCTGGGATGTTTTTTTCCGGACACCGTGTATAATTGCCCAGGCTTTAATGATAATCTTTATTTCACCAAACAAACATTGGTAGACAAAAAAATAATAGTGATGGTAAAAATTTAAGAGATTTATACAACTATCTGGTAATAGGTCCTATATTTCATGTAAAGTAAGTAACATTTGGACAAAGAAAGGTAAAGTCAGCGGCAGTTGTAGTAGGCTAAATGAATTGTCAAACAAGGTGTCGATGGACAAAGACCAGTAGTCCACCGTACGTACCGGTTACGTCAAGAAGATGTCAGCGCTAAAAGGATCCAACGATAACCACATGCAGACAGCTTCGATGACATTCGCGCACCGAGAATTTGAGTGACGGGGGTCCAACCGCTCAATCTCAGTAGGGTGGCGCTTGCCTTCTTTGCTCTCAAAGGGCCGGACAAGAATTCTTCCCCGAAATCTGTCCCAAGTTAGCTTCGAAGCACATCGGTTTTGCACGAAAATGTCAGATTATCATTGCAGCAAAAGTGTTGCGAGTGACGCCTAGAATGAATGGATAATTTGGACCCCTGGGGAAGCTTACAGTGCTCCAAAAAAACCCTGGCTGGTTAAGAGGACTCGTTCAAAAACCCCACACCAACGGAGTTCATGCTGTTGCATGCAAATCCTATGTAGTGCGCCCCCTTTCCATAATGAGCAGCAAAACCATCCTTATCATTCTTATCAACATCAGTGGAAACATGACGCAAAGATGGTATTGGGTTAGTCATATCAACAGCATCCGACAGCAAAACCAGAAGTGGATCTGTTTATTATAAAAGACAAGAAACTCAACTATAGTATATGCTGTATAGAGAAACCAAGCCTCCAGACATGTATATACCGGTAGTGCAGTCAATATAGAGCCATGTTCTTGCTACAGCATTGCTTTTATTTCTGTCTTCTGCCGGAGAAAATGAGGAAATGTTTTAAGCCTGTCTGTTTCTGTCGGTTTGTCTGTGTATCTGCAAGATTACTCAAAAAAATTCTCAACGGATTACGTGCATTTCCGTATCGTTTTACTTTTGTTGATCAGCCGCTAATCCGCTACAGCTTCAACTAAATAAGTAAAAGACGGCTGGAACTGTCTGCACGGTTCGACAGGCAGGTGCGGCTGGTGCTCGCTCTGATTCAGCAGTTAGCTATTTAGCACTTGGTCTCAGGTCAGGTCAGCTTACCTATGAAGTATGGACTCCTCCTATAAGCTACCAGGCAGAAGTTCATGGTTTACCTATAATACTGCCGGGAGGCGCCTGCTAAAACAATTGACCGATGGTCCACAGCTGTTGCTGAGAACAGCAGCTGCACTTGGGCCTCGGGCCTAAACGCCATTTACTCCGATGGCTGATTCGGCGCATAAGCGGATAATGTCAAACGCATAAACTTTGCTAAACGCTATACTTTCGGTACAGGCACTTTTGTTTTTTTTGCAATTTAGCTTATACAAACTGTTAGTAATATTGCGAACTTTAAAAATCTGCCGCTGTTTCTCTACTTGTTATCCATTAAATACAATACGGTGATATTTTCAACGAATAAAATAAAAACGCAGACGCGAAGCAAGCTGTACAGCAAACCCACAGCAAGTCCACAAAAAATTTAAGCTTTACAACAAATCCAAACACCTTAAGATTGCCCCCCTCTGAAAGCGAAAAATAACGAAAACAGAAAAAAGCACGAAAAGTAAGCCAGACCTAACGTAGAAATGTGTTCTCCCTTCTGCCTTTTCTTGCTCGATAGCTTTAAGTATGAAATGTATAGGCCTACAGTGAAAACGAACGCACCATGTCCGGGTTGTCAACTTGCTCCTCGGTAGGAACACAATGTGAGGCGTGACCGTAACACGAACAACTGCCCCGTACGACCATGTTGTACATGGCGTAGTAGTACTTCTCTTTTATCTCGGGCCGGTTATCCAGCAGGTTGTCACCTGAAACAGCGAAAATCATAACTCCTGATAACTAGAAATTACGCTAGAATGGCACAAACACGCGCCGATATACTTTTTTGCTATCATCGATAACTACAGCACCATCCGGCGAATCACTAGAAGTTCACAACGCTGAGAATCGTATGTTCTTTAAAAGAGACTGTTGTATGCCTACGTCCGATAATTCTGGCCGTTTTCCCGAAGTAATAGTGGAGAAAGTCTGTTGACAACTGCTTGGCATTTCGCTGCCATCGTAAAAACGACATCACTCGGCATACGGCAACATTCCTGCAATTTTACAAGGCGCCCTAATGGCGCATATGATGGTCTAAAAATGACACATCTACATTACATTCTGATGAGTTATTATGACAGGAACTCAGAAGCTAACTTTTTATTGGGTCGCATTCTGTACATGAATGCATGCATCTTTTCTTTGTTTCGACAGTGATTCTTATGAGATCTAGCTCGCTGCAATGCAGGTAAAATCACGTGAATACAAACCGAGAGTGTGCAGCTCGGTGAAGTTGACTCGTAGATTGGTCATCTTGAGCAGGTCCTGAACCTCTTCACTGTACGGGTCCTCGATCACTACGCTAGGCGGCAGCACTCGGAAAATCACCTAAAGAAAACACCGTAGAAAAACACGTAAAGCGAAGTAACTGAGTAGATTTTGCGGCCGCTAGATTCCACAGCCGCATCCTTTGTACATTACCATTAAGTTTTATCTTAGCTTTTAAACACTTGTTGTGGTCGTACATCACTGGTCATTTTTTGACTGATTGACGAAACGTCGCAAACAAGGTGAAACTCCGACGATAAAAAACGACCCGTTTGAAAAGATCCTGCGCTATGGTAAAATCTGATACTTTGAGCCATGCCGCATACATTTTTTGGCTCAAGTGCGGGGCCTATCTAAACACGGCCCTTGCAGCAGTGACCCAGTTGGCATAGGCTATGCGACGCCTGACAGCGACCGCAGATTGGCAACAGTCAGAGAAAGGAAACGAAGGAAGGAATAGCAGCAAAGGAGCAGCATGTGAATTGACCTTGAACAAGAGAGACAGACAGACAAACGGACAGACGGCGAAACCGCGGAATGCGTTAACCACGGATAAATACACTGCCACCCGCTGTGCGACTTTGATGTGGTCCTAGACTGGAGTCCGGACTTAACCCCGCATAGGTAAACCCCCTCTACAACAGAAACCGTTTCCTTGAACAGAACTATGCATACTCGCAGCACGAAGACACAAACCATATGGCTTGGCGGCGTAAAAACAGGGTGTCAGACTTGCGATCAAAAGATCGTGGGTTCAACAATGGGCCGAGTTGCTAATTTTGCTATCAAATGGTTATACTATTCAACCACCTAAATCAACTCGGCTTTTCATCCCTCCGGCGTACGTAAATGAGGTACCGGTTTGCTTGGCTTGGATTTAGGCGGGCACGTTAACCTGCGTCGAGTGAAAAGTGAAAACGTGTGATCCGGAGACCCGTATGGCAGGTGACGCTCAGTAGCTCTGAGATGGGTTCACACGACGAAGAGCAATACGTGACGCTAACCTTTTTAGCGAAGACAGCGAAATTCTGCCGGTCAGTTAGAAGAGTTGCAGCCCAGAGAGGGAATTCTTCGCTCCCTGTCGGCAAAGGGGGCTTTAACCGAGAGGGTTAGGGCCAGGGGTGTTGGTTCTCATTGGTGCTGAAACCCGAAACTCACAGTCTGCTTTTAGACGCGCTGCGGGGTATGGTATGAAAGCAAACAGGTTGTATTATGTAGCCAAGCATCGGACGTACACTGCGCGTATAGTATAGCGTACACTGCTTCTATCGTTGATAACCAGCATAAATTATCCCGCGGAGAAAGTTGTGCGTGCGGAATGCCAACGGAGGATTTGTTTGCTGCGGAATCAGATCCGCAGACTCAGATATGCAGCATGCACTGCTGCTGCATTGCATACGGGAGCCACACAGTGTATGCGGACTTTCTTTTGATCATCTGTGAACTTCTTACTAGAAAACGATACCTGTAACAGTGTCGCCATTTTTTATGCAGCTCGTGATGACCAGCGGTGCAGCACGCAGACACATCATCGCCCCAATCAGCCGCGCGAAGCCATCATCCGAAGCTCTTAACTTATCTGTCGTCCCGCTAAGCGCAGGAGGCTGAGTTGGCTTGCTCTCAAAGCACTGCAAATGACTCACGGCGTGATTCCAACAGCAATCTCAAACTTACGGGAATCGTGCACTTGGAAGTAGGCCTAAGCATTTTGTGCTAAAAAAGTTACGTCACACGGTCGGGATAGACTGCCGAATATAGCGTAGTGCAAATAAACTCGGCGGAACTGAATGATTGACGGCAGATCGGCAATATCGAATATCGCGCATCACCAGGTAGTCACATGGCACATTAACAGAATGATGGCATATGTCTATGGCACCCAGTGATGGGCAAATCTTGAATTAAATCTCAAATCTCGATCACAGTTTTATTATCAAGGCTTTTACCGAAGCAAAATAAAAACGAGAAAGCATGTCCAGTTGTGTCCATCAAAAACATAAAGTCATTTTCATCTTCAGAAGCAAAATGTTTCGGCAATTGCACAACAAAGACATACACGTTGAAGTGACGGTCCAAACGTCGGCTATTTCACGTCGAAACTCGAATCAGAATCAAGTAGCGTCAATTTGAATCGTATTAAATCGCAGATCGCGAGCACTTTAAAATCGAATTTGAATCGACTCGTATGGAATCGCGATTTGACTTTGCCCATCACTGGTTACACTCTGACTGAGTGCATGTCGAATGAATACAAAGTCGCTATATGCATCTGTACTCAGTTTGCCCATCAACGAGTTTACACTTAGTCGCTCTCTCACAGGCGCTGAAACCGCATCTCATAGCGACAGACATCTTAGTTCTTAGTAGGTCGCTGCGCGCAGGGTCACATACGACAACGTGCATGTGAACGATCCTTCGCACCACAGCACACAGTTTGCTGGGGTTCAAGGAGGCAAGCGGTTAACTGAAAATATAAATAAAATTCAGCTCCTATTTCAGCCATTATGCCGAAGGGGTCAAGCCCTTCCCCAACTGACAAATTTGCACGAAATTTATTAATTTAACACCGAGGAATCGTCTCGCGTACGTAATTAACTGCGCCAACTTTTTTCTCAACCAGATCAAATTTGGGTGTTTCGAATATGTGGGGGTCAAATTTTTGGCATTCCCATAGGAAAAAGAAGTCGTGGTCAACACAGGGCTTGAACTACTGTTCGGTTTGAGAAACGTTCGAAAAAAGCAAAGATGGCACGTCACATGCCGACGTGTATGCGGCCGTCCCGTCCGTCCTGCTGCTCAGTATCCTACATCACAAGCACCCGCTGCCTCTGGACTTAGTGTGCAGCGAGCACTGAAACCGGTTAGCGTGCGATCCGCCAGCTAAGACGATGACACTATCGTGTTAAAGTCTAACAAAATTTAAATGTTTCACGCCTCTCTTATCGCAGAAAAAGACACCCGCGCAGTTTCAAAAGCATCCGTACTGCTTAACAGCGGGGTCATCGCAGCAACATCGGATTACCTAGCCAGTGTGACATGGGCCTAAGAGCTATTTCCCACTTAGAGCTGCAGCGGCGAGTAGCGTGGCCCTCAGCATGCCTGGCTCATGAGTCAGAGGAATACGGTCAAACTCAACAGAATGGAGAAGGCGACACTTTGCCTGCCATACACAAAGTTCGTCAGGTACACGCACATGGACAGCACTTCAGCTTATCTCGTGGACAGAGACACGCCCGTTCGATTTGCACGGCAAGCCATATGGGCACCACACACAGGCGCATGCGAGGTTCTTGTTTGGCTGGTCTGATTTTTCCTCGAAATTAATCTTGCAAATCGTTGTGTACCGGATGCCCTCGCCGTCGCTGCACAACCGACGGCATCAAGGCATGCTCACTTTTGGATCAGTCTTAAAGAAAAAGATGTCCGATATGAAGAAAAATTGGTGACTTTTTACGCTCTGAAATCTGACACACCGGCTGGACCTACTGCTGGTCTAGGGAACGTTCAAAGCATGCAATTCTGCTTTTGATGCGACTTCTTGTTCAAATTAGAAGCCCATACGGAATCAGCTTTTACAGGTGCAACTGAGGTCTCTAATGATACACTGTGTCCCCGATTCCCTCGACCAGCGAAAGAAAAGACTTTGGGGATCGAACCTTCAGCCAAAACATACAAGCATCTCAGCTATCGCTAGGGTGGGGCCGACCGTACTGGTTGTCACTGACCTTGAAAGTCATCCAAGGTCGATGATTTTCATTTTATCTAAAATGGCGTATGACACTTCCTATTAGTGGCCAATAGAAACCTAAGCCCTATCTTGCACCGTTTAGCCACAGTACATCTGTGACAGACGACAGACGGACAGACGACAACCACGACAAAAGGCTTACAGCTTAGCGGTCGGCCCAAAAATTGCAAATTGCAGTCATACAGTCAATCATATAGGCTGCCACCAGGTGAATACGATCGAATTATAAATAACGAGCATTATTAAAACTTGGGTAGAAGCACAGATGTAAAAAAACGTTCCAGAAAAAAATTTTTTTAAAAACGTTAATAACGTAAAAAAGTGACACAAATAAAAAACGTTTGAAAACGTTGATAAAAGACGTTAACCAAAATTTGGTTTAATTTTTTGCCTAAAACCTAATCATGTAAGTGGAGTTTAGCTAGAACCAGACAAAGCAAAATAATTTTATTTCATTTTTATTCTACTGTGTGGTCGTAAGGTCAAGTATCACTAGATTAAGTAAGCAAACTACCACGACTATAGCCTATTAATTCGTTTCAGTGGCATTAAAAGTGTTTCTCGATGCTTTTTGGCAAAATTTTCAAACTTTAATGAAAGTTTTTTTTATTTAAAAAATAATAAACGCTGAAACATATAAAAAACGTTAAAAACGTTAAAAACGTTTTTTTACATCTATGGGTAGAAGCAAGACCAAAATAATTTGGCAAAAGGCAGATGATAATGATAACGATGATGTTTTTTTGACTGACCTCGCCCTCGGTAGATGGCGCCACGTCCGAGTACCGTGACGAGCAGACGACGTCCCCAATGCGACGGATCGGGACGCGGGCAGCCTCCGGCACGCCGGGAAACGAACCGGCGCAATCGTAGGCGAAGTAGCGATACACTTTCCAGGTCTTGCCGAAGTCGTACGATCGCTCGATGAACATGGCCGCCGGTCGGAACGTCTTGAAGCGCATGATGAGATGCGTGAAGTGAAACTCCGCCTCCAGATCGAGTTGGATTGAGACTTCCTGCTCACCGTTCTCAGCCTGCCACCAACGCTCTCGCCAGTCTGGCCTACAACAAATATCAGAAATTGATTTAGACATCTTCAACATCTTTGGCGAGCGAATAAGGGTCCCCGAAAAAGGGGCCCCCCAAAACCAGCGGCGTAGCCAGAAATGTGAATTGGAGGCCTCACCTCCCTTCCCTTCTTTTCCCTCCTCTCCTCTCCCTTTCTTTCTCCTCCACTTCCCTCATTTCCCCTCCTTTTCTCATTCGTCCCATTTTCCCGACCTTTAGAAGGAGAGCCCTCAAATTCTAGCTAGGATGTCTGGGGGAACACTGTGAGCGGAGCCCCAACCAAAATCGAGTTTGGCGCAATTATAGCTTTACAATATGAGATCTGGTGGCAACAATTGCAATAATTTTCTTGATTCCCTAATATCTATTAACAAAAATTCAATATGGGGGCTGGGTCCCATAAGCCCCCCCTCTAGTTTACGCCACTGCAACATGCCACAAAATGTCGGGCAGCAGTGCGACATTCTGTGGCTTGTTGCGACATATGTTCACTTGCTGCAATACAACATCCGCTGGCTGGCGTCTCTGTATATTGCAAAATCTAAACTTTACGACGTGACTTGTTTACAAAAATGATCAACTGGGCATTAAAGTTGCACATCTTTGTGCATTTTGTACAAGTTAAAATAGCTTCATCTAGACTACAGCGTTGATTCTAATCTTATAAATAGTCCCGTTTGCGACAGCGGGTCCTTCCACAGTTCCACTCAAACAACTCGTCCTCTAGAACACAGAAATGGGTTTTAAACCCTGATTCTAATTAACCACAGAATAAAATCCTGCCTGAAGGTGGAGACAATGTTCTGTATATGATGGCTGGCGCGGTCGTGCGCACTTGAACTGTAAGGACGCCGAGAGTCACAGACGAAGCATTTATTGTTTTCGTCTTCTAGGTGACTGACAATACAGAATCGCTCTGGGTGGTCCAGACCGCATGTGGATGTCGCCGAGAGGTCGTTCTCTCGACCAATCAGAAGATCTCCTGTGGCCGGGTAGCAGCTGCTCTCTTCACAGGTACTCGTTCGAGGCCGGCGTTGTCTGGATCTCTGACCCAACACTTCTGCACAGAACACACCAATTAGCATCATCATCAATTAAAGTGCCCTGTATACGTTTCATCACAGTCTACACTCTACAGCATATTATGCGAGTGATGACGATGACGATGATGATGATGAGTCGATGAAGTAAGTGTTCGTCCACTCTTGCAGTTCAGAAACGAGTCCGCTCGCAAACAGTTCAGTTTTTAGTTCACACCGGAACGCGGATGATAGTTCAGAGTTGAGTAGCGATGCCGGTGGCAGCGAGTTCCAAATGGACGGTCCTGCGACGGCGAAGCTGCGAGGACCGTAGCGGATTGTGCGTGTCACCAGAACGGCGATGTCAAACGTGCAGCTGGGCGCAGATACAGACGGCTGGCGTTACAGAAAACCCGCTGACACATAGTAGAGCAACGAGGCATAATTAATAAACTCTAAACGGCGTCGAAACGTCCAAATACGACGCAACAGGAAAGTCTAGAAACGCTTCAAACAATGAACGTCATCCTGTCATAAATCGCTTATCTGCAGCCGAACCCCCGTTGGAACTCTGCATGCCTTGTATGGAGTCTCCCCCCC
>Ga0209454_1004371_pt1 | contig 10526 bp, 4 predicted proteins | sample WorMetHERISLAND1_2_FD_187400 | JGI IMG/M metagenome (GOLD analysis project Ga0209454, IMG submission 187400) | Marine gutless worms symbiont microbial communities from Max Planck institute for Marine Microbiology, Germany - Olavius geniculatus... | ecosystem: Host-associated > Annelida >...
ACTTATATACTGTCGTTTGTGGTTAATTATTTTGAAACACATTATTGCTGTACCTGACGAATAACAAAAAATTTGAGCTAATGCTCACGAGACGAGCGAAAGCCTATAGCAGTTCCGGTTTAGTATTTTAACTGAAAATTGGGGTGTTCACGCTAAGTTAATATACAAATACTAAATTTTCTATTTGGATCGCATAACGATAGTTCCGTGGTGCCACCTTGTGAATGATATAGACTTGTGTCGCAGTCCGAAATCGCCAAAAAATCCATAAAGCAGACTATTTTGTATTTTGGCGTTCAAGATCATTCAAGGTCATTGAATTTGGCGCCAATCGAGAGCCAGTGTACGATTCCTATTAGTGATTAAGGAACTACTCAATTACTTACTCATTACGCACGTCTCTCTGTATAGTTCCTAGTACTGATTATTGCAGGGCACTGAGGTCAGTTTTCCAATTTTTCTGTATTTAAATCTCGGTCTTCCACTTTTCAATTTTATAAGTCTTTCTTTCAGTAATTTAATTAGGTTTTTAATTAGGTTAATTAGGTTAAATATGTAAGCCTATTTTGGTGTTTGTTTGTTATTTGTATAATTTTCTTTGCTCTACTACATTTTGCTATTCAGAGTGTGATTTGTTCAGTTAACTGCACAGCAGGTCAGTGGCGTGTCATGTCGTAGTCATGGCACGTCTCTTAACCACTTTACTGTAAATCGAGATGGCATTTAATCACTGATTTTTACCAACTTTGCCTGGGCATAGCTGCACGCGTTGGCACTATAAAAATGAGTATGCCATGTAGGTCACGCTCGCCGCTAGGATAGAAAGGGTTGTTGTACGGTGCAGTAGACTCTTGGTACAGTACTTCCAGTGTATTTTTGTAAGTGTTTACTACCTGCAGACTTTCAGAGTGAGTTACACGTCGACGTAGAGCGTGTTGCATAATTCAAACGTTCCAATAGCTGTGGTTTTAGGCTGTTGTTTTTAGAACAGATTCGACTCATTTTTTGGCTGGATGTCTCAACTTTTAAGAGATGACTCAATCACGTATTTTTTGGTTTTGTTAGATTTAGTTAACGTGTTTTTTGTTTTTTTTTACTTTTTGGCATAATTTGTCGGTATCACAGCCGAGGCGAGAAAAAGCCTTCAAGAAACTTTTCATGAATCAAGATTATCTTCACACAAAAGTTGAACAAAGCTGTGTAGTGAGTACTTATTACCTGCTCGTATTTTATGTTGTATTGTTTGCTAGTTCGAACTGCATTGTCATCTCTATTTGATAACTTGTCAACCGTCTGTGTTAAAACTTTTGATAGTGAATAAACATTTTACGAGATGGGGCCTACAAAAACAGAGCGTTCACCCACGACAAAAATTTGCTTCGTGGCTCAGACCCCGATAAATTTTGTGCGTGCTTTAAAGGAGCGAACAGAGTGATTGTGTTCTCACACCAGGCATGTGGTTTTATTTGTGCATTCTGTTGAACATGTAGTGTTAGTGGTTGTTAAATGCTTCGCTGAATGACTGACTCGGGTATCGTGACTTGTAATATTTTAATAAAACTTGCGCTTGGCTGCAGTAATAATCTCCGACGTTAGACTTTTAGACTGCAGTTAGTTTAGTAGTATCTTCATATTTTCAGAACTTCGTTACGTTGTCGTTAGCATTTTTCTGTCTTTAAATTAGATGTACGCCAGTGAATAAAATTTTGCACGTTGTCTTGAAAATCTGCAAATCTGTTCTCTGAATTTATTCTTGTGTTTTTCAAAACATCTACTCCTTAATTAATTACTATAGGCTAGTTATCAGATTGCACAATATATCACCATTATGTCATTTATTTGAAAAAGTCTTGACGTAGCATTCTTCCATTTTGGGGACCATAGTCTCCAGATTGTTTTCGTTCTTTATTCTCTGAATTAGTGTTGATTTAGCTGTTGCGAGATTTCGGTCACTGCGTATATAAAGAATTAATAATTTTTTAACTGGCCACGACATGAGCTACAAACCTTTAAAATGCAAACAACACAGCTGTGTTTCTGTTACACGTAACGCTTATGGAACGCTTATACCCTGTTCGACCTCAGTGAAAAAAATAATTTGAGCCGATCTCACGTGAAGCGCGACAGCGTCGTTGCTGCCACCGGCGGAATTAGCGTACTTTAACGGCATATGAGCATATCTGTAGTGCTGATGAAATGATGAAATACAGATACGAAAGGTCATTTTTTTGCCAAAACAATGTCAGTAGGGCTTATACCTACCACAAAGAAAAACCATGCGTATTCTATACAGTTGATTAAAATCACTTATACAGATAACTGTTTATATTACAGCTGCCGAATAAGCGTGTTAAGAAAAATGCATTAATTTGTTAGAAAGTCAGTCGCAATAAAAACATTAGTGCCACTAAAAATTTTAATGCAGTGACAAAAAATGACCAAGATGTACAATGCGGTACCACGCATATTGCTTCTTTGACCACATCTAAAGAGTTTGTCCAGTTACTGTGGACCCTGCAGGTCGCATGACAAACGTTCTCAAAGCCAAGGAGCGTCACGTGCCATATGGTATCATAAAGTGCTACCTGTCAGCCGACATAGACCCGAAATGAGCGCACCCCACTCACTATAGCAGTAGCAACGCCTGCTGAAACTGCCGTCACCCCACATCACAACCCAGCGTTCAACAGCAACGCAGCTTTCTGTCGAACATTTGATGACGCCTGTCTTCAGCAGAAACAAGACGCGTTATAACTGCGATTAACGCGTGAATACAAATAACCGAAGAATTAAAGCGATTAAAAACGTAAACAAACGGTAATAAAACACTCAATAACCTCTGATGAACTTCAGTATGGTTACTCACTAGGATTCCGTTTACACAACTACAGACTGCAGTTATCCAAGGAGTGGTGCCGTGGGCTAAAAAAACTGGCGGAAAGCCAAAAAAGTTGCAATTTCCAACAAAGTTCCAACAGATTTCGAAAGACAGTTGCAAATTTTCAACAGCGGAAAAACTCAATTTTGCCTCTAAACGCATCTCCCAAATGAGGAATTTCTAGCCCCAAATTTTGTACATGTGAAAGACAATTTTCCAAAAAGATTACAATTTGGAGGAAAAGAACTGCCCCTTTACCCCTGCCACGACAGCATTGGTTTAGCAAAAACAGAACAATTGCAGCAGTGTGACTAATGTAAGAGCACAAAAATAATGTGACGCAATTAGAGATATTCAGTTTTACCGAAAACAGACGACTCGATATCCTAAACTACAGTATGGTCAGTCACTACATACAGCGACGACGTACTATCAAGTGAGTTATGCATAAACAATAACAGACTGAAGATATATGCCTACAGTCAATGAGTCAATGCTCGTTGACAATAAATGGCCATATCACAGTCGGTCAAAGCCACAACAAAAATAATCAGCACGAACAAAAACCTTACACGTTATCAAGCAGCATCAAAGCACAAAATACGACAGAGGTGCCTGCTTTTTTAAATTACCTTAAAAATTCTTACACATTGTGCAAAAATACGATGTACGTTGTTTTAGGAAGTTTGAACTTTCGGCTACGTATAGGCTTACAAAACTTGGAAAAAACGTAAACTAAGATCCCGGAAAGTATTCTCACACAAACCACTCAAAATTGACAACTAAAATCAACAACACAAACACAACATTGCCACGTCTTCACACCATTTCAACGACACTGTTTTCACTACTGTCACTAGTAAAATATGCAACAATGTGTGAAAAACACTTTCAAAAACTTTTTCAAGTTTTTATCTTAAAATCTGTTGTTTTACATGTACACCTAAGTAACTGTAAATGGTGATAAACGCTGTGTAATGCAGTGTGCACTGTGCAACTAGAAAAAATACGAGAAAAACTTAACAAAATCACAGACCGTGCTGATCCATATTTTGATCCTTATCAAATTAAAGTAACCCACTAAACAATTCATAAACTGCATACAAAGATCATACCCCCCGTATCTTTTTTTTATATTTTAGGCACTTTTACATATAAATCACCCTTTCCTGTTGTGCACTAAAGTATTTTTTCTAAGACTTGCATAAACAATCTTGCCAATATATATAGCACAGTGTAACAAACGGAAATAGCTGCAAATTACAATTACCGTACCTCCCTCATCTTGCGGAAATTCAGCCAAGGTCGATATTCGTCTCGACGCCGTTTCAAGCTTGAAGTTCGCGTGAGTAGAGCACCGGGTTGGGAATGAGAGCGGGTCATTCGCTGGGCCTGCTGTAACGACGACGACACCGTGCCAGTGGACACCTGTACATTGTGTACAGGCTGCTGTTTGACGAACGGCATACACGACCGTGAAAATGCGAACAGTCCAACAGCAGGTTCAACGTCAGGCTGTAACGATCGAATGGAAAATGGAATGACGATAAATGCAACTAAGCGAACGAACTGCGAACATCAGACGAACTGGAAGCGGTGAAATGAAACGCAGGTTGGCAGACAGCAGAGGTCTGACGCATATCATTTTCTGTGTTGGATGAAACAGCAGTGGGATGTGTCACGACTGACGGTCGTATGGGAACTGGCTGCAGCAGACCACTGCTCTGCCGATGACGAGCTAAATACCGGTGCATGCGACTTTCGGAACGCGTTCCACCCGGTATTGAGGCGGAACGTCGGTGCCGCTTCTTTGGTGGCATCAGTGAGGGACTCAGCGCATTCTCCTGTACTACCAGTTGTGTCGCAGCACCATCGCACGATTCACAGCTCACCCGGAGTGTTGTACACGCTGACGAACGATCACATCTTGACGTTAGTGATATACGACTACGACTATCTATACATTGACGGATTAACAAATCACAACATAATTAGAAATCGTACTTTATAAACAACAAATCAAAAGTTACAGTCAGATGGTTGAAATAGGCTTAACATTATTTTTTTTCAAAATCAGACACACATCGAATGTAACAATATCCGTTCTGTAGCAAGAAGAAATCATGTAATCAAGCAAAGAGATCAAGATTCATTTTCACGCGCGACAGCTATGCTAAGCACGTTATAGCTATCGCAAAGGTGACGGCGTCCGTCTGTCTGTCTGTCCGTCTGTCACACTCTGCAGCCCTATCAAAACGGTGCACTAAGACAACAAAATCTTTACTGTGGGCTATCACAAAGACTTTAGCTTTTCGTGACAAAATTTTGCCGCTGGGTGAAAAAAATTTCCCTAGAACTAAAGCGTCAAAGAGGGATAGCCATTTAAGAAGTCGTTTGTTTACCACCATCGACTTGTCTTACGTGAAAACGGTTGCAAATGGGCAGAGATTTCAGCTTATCATAACAAGCACCGCTAAAGAGCTTTCTGCAAATACTAACATCGATGACCTTAAACAACCTTGAACCCCCAAAATAAAGGGTTTTGCTAATCTTTTTGCAATTGTTGTCCGTGGCGCATATTTTAAGAATAAATTGCGCCAATATGGCTGGAGATGAACGGCCAAGTGAACCTGCGTATGAAATTTTCAGCATTAAACATACATTTTAGCTGTGTCAATTTTAGCCCCTTAGGTTTAAGGAGTCCTCAGTACGGGTACCCTTTTAAAATGCACGATTTCTGTCAATGTCAGCCAATTTAGCGCGAAAACGGTTGCAAGTATGAACATAAACTTGCTGCTTACTGCTTGTTGCACTGCTGACGAGCTTTCCGCGAGTACGATGACCTTGATGACCTTGAGCGACCTTGAAATCTACAAAAGCGGGCGATTTTAGGCTGTAGCGCTTATTTCAACCGTGATTTACGCTGAAATTACTGGAGACAGACCAGGACAATCTGCGCACAAAAAAAAATTTTTTAGGAAAAGCCGAGTTTTTAACCGTCTGAATTTGGACCTCCTAAGTTCAAATATGAAAGCGTCAAATTTGAGTATCCTTTCAGAACGCATTATTATTTTATTGCACGTTGTACACTGATTTCCCAGGTGGCAGCAGCGATGCTGTCGTGCGTCACGTGAGCTTTGCTCACATTACTTGTTAACGCACTGTGGCCTCCCCAACAAAATTTATTTATGATGGGTATGTCAGCCAACAGTAACCTATGCATGATGCATACCTTAATCCGAATCACCTTGAGTGCAAGCTTTCACATTTAGCAACTAAGTCTACTCAACGTGACTGTTTGCAGACAAGTAGAAACGACCATGCCTAGCAACATCACTGCTAGCAGATAACTGCATGTAGTTAATACACACATACCTGAGAGCCGTGTCTGAACAGTTTCACTGTGTCCTTGCAGGGATAACTGAAACAAGCAAAATATTGCTGAATAACACTGTGCAGCATGACTCACAAACGCACCATAAGTGTGAATGAAAAGACAGAGAATGCAGGTCTACATGAAAAGCATGCTTACGGCAGGTTAAATTTGTCGTTTGTAATAATAATAATAATAATAATAATAATTGTGCGCATTGAAAATTCTGTGAGTTTGCGTTATGTAAAGTTACACGTTACACTTTACTATTGAATCTGCTCTTCAAATAATTACGAAAAACCTGAAGAATGCTATACTGTCGATCAGGACACAAGATGAATATGAATGAATATGTCAATTTGTATAGCGCCCAATTAGAGAAGACCTCAAGAGCGCTCAAGATCTTGGCAAGAGCGCCCTATAGGCCTACTGTCGTATTAAACCTATACCGCGCAATGCGCTGATTCGTGTTTGCAATCGACCTTGCCGGCGACGTCAAACGTTAGTTACGTTGGAGAAAATTAATAATGCGCAGGCAATGCATCCTAACGAAAAATATGGGCTTTCGTCAGTGAGCTGGAGGTACTTCAGCAGCCTGAAGTACGACTGAGCACCCCCAATTTGGGTGCATAACACAATAACTGATGCAGGGAATAGTTTTACTGGCTTTTGTTTCCCTGCAGCTGCGCGACTGAAAGTGAGAAAGTAAAAGCTAATTTATGTGATGAAATGCTGTTTGCAGCAATTATCAGCGTCATCGGCTAGAATAAAGACATCACACAGTGCGTTCTACTGCTGCAGCACTTCTCTGTAGTGCTCAGAAACAGGGTTTTCAATAGACCGGAATTTTCAGGACGTCATGACTTCCAGGCTAAAAAATTTGGACGTCAGTGCTGAAAACCTGGAAGTCATGCAGTAGGTCTACAAGAAAACTCAAGCAATAACCTAATGCAAAACAATACTTAGGCCCTAGTACATATGTGTCACTTACGCACCAACAACATAGGTCGTGGTTTTTACGTGCTATAACTCAACTGTGCTGTATAGCGCGTCTATAACACGATTGTCGTCTGTCTGTTGGTTTGTTTGTCATGGATGTATTGTGGTTAAACGGTGGGAGATAGAGCCTAAGTTGTTATTGTAAGAGAAAGTCGCATATTGGCTTTCAAATCACATGAAAATCATTGACCTTGGATGACCTTCAAAGGTCATAATGCACTATGGTATGCCAACCGTGCGGTATTGTGGCTAAACTACGATGATACCATCGGATAGGGCGCTAGCAACTTTCTATAGGCTGTCAGTAGTAGTCATGTCCTTATCTGCAGCGGTTTGGCCGCAATTTTTAATGGGAAGTTTCAAGCTATAAGTGACCGTATCTCAGAAACAATGAGAAATATGGCCAAGATTACTATTAATCACTAATAGTCACATAGGCCTACTGGCTTTTAAATGACGTAAAAAAATCATTGACCTTGGATGACCTTGAAGGTCAGTAGTGGAACGAACTATAAAGGCTAAGCTTTCTTGTAAAAACAAGCAACATTTAATTCTACTAGCTTTATGCAAAACGAAGATCGCAGTTTCTGGATCAGAACTGTTCACATAAGAGGTCTAAATTAATACGGTTGCGTGCCTCGTCTTCATGAAATGAAGTATTCAGAAACACGACAGTCAGCGAAATTTTTTTAAACCAACGAAACATTCGAAAACAGATTCTGACGTCAATTCCCAGTTTATTATAGTCAAATAAACATAATATGAAGCAGATTGCTTTGGACGTCGTGACGTCCACGTCTTAAAATTTGGGCGTACGGGCTGAAATTTTTGGGCGTATTAAAAAATTTACGCCCAAACGTCTGCTATTGAAAACCCTGCTCAGAAATACTCAAGGTGAAATTGTCTCAAGTCACAGCCGAGAGAAACGATGTGTGGCATGTGCCTGCGTGTTTTGGGCTTCTACTGAACGTCTTAAGATCTTAACTAAACTATGTGTTATGCATTATACGCATACAGCATTAAATATTAACCATTACTATTACCAGTAATCGAATTAGTGTTGCTCCTTTTCTCTTGTTCTACTTCTTCATTTTTATTGCACGACTAGCCTATAACACAAGTTAGCAGTTAGAAACAGTCAGAATTTGTGAACTATTATCACCAATAATATGAATAAATGAATAAGCTAGTTTTATGTAGTTTGAATGTTTATGTATTGCAGACGTCACGTAAATACAAAACTTTTAAGCAGTTCAATTATGTCAAAATGCTGTGTGTACAGTGTGTTGATTAATTTTAAATCTGTTATGTTAACGATTTGATGTTTAATGACAGCAACCATTTGTGTTTAAATGATAATAACATCAATTTGTTTCACATCAACTCCTTATCTTGTGTTCTGTGATGTTAGTTTGATGGCTTTTCAATATATTATTACTTCAAGCTTATACTATAGAGTTACTATGGCATAGATTGTACCGGGTGTTAACATTCAATGTAAACAAAGTTGTACAGCTATTGTACCTGTATTGAAATAAGTCTTTAAAAACTCAGAAGCTGTACAATTAATGAGAATGCTAGGCTCTGATCGACAGTACCAAGAAGAGCAATCTACTTTATAGAGATAAAAATGTCAAAAATAGTCAGACAAAAATGTTCAAAACTGGGCTATAAAATAGCACAGTGGACAATGCAATTTTCAAACATAAACATTTCAAACCAACTAATTTTGTCAATGTTCATCTTTTTTTTCACAAAAATACCAGTGCCAAGAAAACATTAAAGTCTTTCAAAATCAGAATGACATGATTTGAGATTTAGTGAAGTTTATCACTTTTTATTTAGGAGTCATTTTCTCAAAATACCATGTAGATATGACTAGATGTAACACGTCCTAAAAAACAACTGCATCAAAAAATAACTTACAGTGTACATGAAAAGTTGAATGGTAAATAAAGATCAGGCTAGTATCATTTAACATCCCAGTGAGAGTAGGAGGCTGAGTTGGCCTAAGGTTAGCAACTTGCTCAGGGTTGCTTACAAAATTACCTCATTGAAATTTGAACATTAAAGTTATTAGTCTAATACTCTAATCACTGCACCACTCGCACCAGTATGTTAGGTTAACGAAACAGCAACAGACAGTAACTCCTAACACTTCAATATAGGCTACTAAACATCATCGATACTGGAGGTGAAAAATAACAGCATTGCTGAACGCTGGCACAGCAGTAGGCTGCAAGTTGTGTTTGCGTATTGGAGAGCGAAATGGATTCAGAGTTGGTTCTGACACATGGACCGCAGCAGCCCCGGCTGTACATGTAGTACTAAGCTGTTCATTGACAATGTCCATCTGTAGGCAAGTCAACTCATAACTCTTTCTACAGTACTCTGTGAAATATGATGGAATCCTCGATACCTGCAGCAGTTGACGATAACATGCTTCAGTGCAGTCACAGTTACAGTATTATCAATCTACCATTTATATAAAATGACATTGTATATAAACTCGATGAGGCAATATCATGCCAAATGCAGGAAAAATTATTACAGTATTACAGTAATTACAGTACAATTAAACCACCTGAAATGGGAAAAAAATAATTAGTCAAAACTAATCAAAAGACTATTTAAGGTTAATTTAACGCTATGCGCTATATAAATTCACATTTTACTTACTTACTTACTAATAACAATAATGACCTCTGGTCATTCCAGTAGTTTTTTAACATTTAACACAGAGCTGTCAAATTAATGTGTTACTTTAATGCGTTAACAAGTTAAAATAATAATGGTCATTAAAAAATTAATGCATATACATAAATTTACTTATTTCTGTGAAGCAGGAATTCGAATATTCTATTAAACTATGTTTATTTGACGATCAAATAATATTCAAGTAATTAAAAATTGTTTTGTTGCCATTCCATCACTACTGTCACAGTCCTGCAACACAGGCACGACTTCAACTTCATGGGCTTCATTCCACTGATCCTGTCAATGTATCCACCTACAATATCAGCAATATTATTGACAAATTAACGCTTGCGTTAAAATAATTAATGCTTCAACAGCTTTAATTCAACATGGTTTTTAACCTAAGTGATCTTTATAACAAAAAGTAAAAAAATAATATCAACAACAACATTTCTATAAGGGCCTAACGTCCTATAAAACAGAAGCTCAAAAACTATAAACAGTAAAACAAAACTAAGTCAGATTATGAAGTCACAATTATTGAATATTCAAAATGCAGTAACAAAATAAACAATATTT
>Ga0209454_1004373_pt1 | contig 10525 bp, 7 predicted proteins | sample WorMetHERISLAND1_2_FD_187400 | JGI IMG/M metagenome (GOLD analysis project Ga0209454, IMG submission 187400) | Marine gutless worms symbiont microbial communities from Max Planck institute for Marine Microbiology, Germany - Olavius geniculatus... | ecosystem: Host-associated > Annelida >...
GACTACATGGATGAGTCAGATTGTGCAGGACACCGGACTCACTGCTGCCGACGCATGGGCTCTTGCCGACGACCTGTCAACGTGGAGGGCGCTACGACCCACAGCTGGTTACGCGCAGCAGTGAGTGAGTGAGTGAGGTTCAAAGTGCCGAAAAGGGGGATGAGCTAGCTGTCGGTGTGAAATTTTCCTTTCTCCTTCTTCTGCTTCTGTCATTGTGTGCTGATTGGATTTTGATGTGCTTTCTGTGTTTGTGGTTGTGTTAGCCTTTATTTCCATTCGTTAACCTGCCAGCCAGTTCGACCGTGTGAGATTGACGTCGACAGTGAAGATGAAAATGACCCAGAGTGGCTACGACAGAAAACTCAGCAGGTTTGCCTGTCTCCGTCTATATGCTGTAAAAGAGGTGAAAGGTAAAGGTAACCCATAGGGGGCCGGAGCTGATTTCGGTCTCCAGGCAGTCAGCCCGCCGGTTACATAGTCATAAACTCAGTGGTAGGCTGCCATTACTTTCCACCAGGTCCGCGGTTATCATCCCAGCCAGAGATCATCATCGCCCATCGATCGGTACCACATTATACTGCTTGGTGACAGAGGCACGTGTGTGAACAACTTGCCCAAGGTTGCACCAGGCGAGGTTTGAACCAGGGACTTTTCGCAGACCATTCTGACCTGTCACCGTTACACCATCAAGCCACACCCATATGATTAATTAATGGTAATTTAACAGTAGTCTTGAGGCACGTAATTTATCAGTGCAGTAGCTTAAGAATAACTGAATTTTTTTTATCTATATTCTCTAGTGTTACAATAGGCACAACTTTGGCACATTTAATGGCCTACAGGCTGGATTTAGTTGTGTTAAGAAGTATCGTTGGTTGTATTTTTGTGGTACCACCATTTTATTGCAGAAGGATGTAATATGTTCTTTATTTTGAAGTTGGATAAGTGAGGATTTTGTCATTTGTTTGTATCTGCCGTTGTGCCTTACCTTACTTTCGGGGTGGACAGGTTATGCACCTATCCAGCGCTGGGGCCGTATCATTTCGGCCCAATGCGCCACCCTGATGAAGTCACAGATCATATAAGCCTCTTACTCTTAGTTGTTCTTGCAAACCATATAAAGGGTCTTTGCTGAACCTTACTTAGTTCTTCAGGCCCTAGTAGGTATGATCCAAAAATGGAATCTTTGATCATGCTGTTGTGCATTGGGTGTTGCGTCTGTGTGGCAGTTGATCGACGAGTTCACGGATGTGAATGAGGGTGAAAAGGAACTGATGAAGCTGTGGAACCTGCATGTTATGCATCACAAGTAAGTGCATTTAGGCCCGGTTTCTGATTCTGACTGGCCAGTTGAGTTCGATGCTAACTGACAGATTTGCATAACTTGCGTTTCCTGTGCCATTAACCAATGGTCAAAATGGCCAAAAAATTTAACTGGCCAAAATCAGCCAGTTAGCTAACCGTCGTGGCACAATAGATGTTTGATTTATAATTATGACAAAAAGTCACACGTTATCTCTGTAAGCTTCAGAGGAGACACTGTGAAGGTGATTTTAAAATGCTTGATTCATTGTCGGGGGTTTCAAGTGATATTGTAGTATCAAAAATAATAATTGCATTATTTCATTTTGTAAAGTAAATTGTGTTTGTAGCTTTCTGGGCATTAGTGTTAGCTTGTTCCTAGAATAGTTGGCTTGCGGGTTTTGCGCACAGTTACATCGGCGACTGTCGATTGCCAGCGGCTTGTGAGTCCTTCGTGCGTGAACGTGGAGCTGAGATAGTTCGACAGAAACTTGGGCACAATCTGCTGCTTCATTTGACAAACCTGTGTGACTTTGGACTGCTGAGGCCCGAGGTTGTTTATCGCACTGCAGTGCAATTCCTTCATTTGCGTCGGCAGATAGAGGACAGTGCCACCGACAATGCTGAACAGCAGTTAGCCACAGCATCTTGAATTGCGTGTATTACGTTAAATTCTGTGTCAGTCTAATCAAATTGTAACATAGGCCGTGTATTTTTATTTCACCATAACACCGTGCGATGTCTGGATGGGTCTGTTGTCTAGGTTTGTTGGTTCACTTTCTTCTTTACTGCAACAGTAGCGTATGCCAGTTGTATAAATTCTTATTCTTTACACGTCACGATGTTTGCATTCTGGGGCAAAATTTACAGAACATCGTAAGACAAATTTACGACAATGTTACGACATACGGAAGTTTTACAATAGATTTATGCTAAAACGCGATTTACAAAAAAATTGTACGAGAAAGTTATGACAATATGTACGAAAGCTTCAAGCACGCATGCACTAATTATTTCGATTTTTCATTAATATATAATATTCACATAGTGCCGTAATATGTATAAATTTCGTTTGCGGTAATTTAAGGCAGCGAGTTTGCCGCGAAATCGGTTCATTTCCTGTTGTTTACATTGGAACCGTAGGCAACGGCTGAAGCAGACGATTAGCGTGCAGTGCTGTGCGCCACCTGGCTTAGTGACACTGTGTCGCAGTTGGTTGAGATCAATGCAATGGTGGCTGATTGGCTGGCTAATTTCAATTACGACAGAATTGCGAGAAAGTTACAAAGTCGTAAAAGTACCTTTCAAAATTCGGATATGAAGTTTTTGCAACAATCTTACAACGTCGTAACTTGTTGATTTACGACAAAGATATGACAAAGTTGCAAAGATTTTACGATAATTTTAGTATTGTTTTACAATGTTTTGTAAATTAGGCTCCTGATGTGCATTTCTGACAATAATATGAACCGTTTTATGATCTCTGTGTCCATCATGGTTCGATACACAGGATTCTTTTCTCTGTTCGGGTTGGTTATATGCTTCTCATCTTTTGCCTACCGTTGTTCTGGCAGTGTAACTGTAAAGGAACTTTGTATGATAGTGACTGGGCGTTTACGACACTGTTGTATTTGTTACAGTGTACATTCTGATGACTGTTCGATAATGAAAGACCCTATGTTAGGCATTGTAGGTTCGTAGCCTTTACGTAAGCCGTTCGTGTTTTGTAACGTTTTGCGCTGCTGTTAACGAGATCGTAGAAAGTGATCCAGTGCCACTGCGTGTAGCGTGTTAGCCGTGCTGGTAGCTGTATGCTATGCTGCACTCGTTTACTCCGCAGTCGGGGTTGGCGTTTTAGTATTTTATGGTTATTTTCAGTGAACTGCAGAAACTTTTTACAGTCCATGGGTTTTAAAAGAAGTGGAATAATGAGTTAACCTATGTGTGTACGTTTGTTCGGCAGAAACTTGTTAACCCTGCTTGCAGCTTCAGGCTGATGTTACATTTCCATTCATAATTGAACCGGCATTTTAACATGTCTGTCTCGACTGTATTGCACATTTGTCTGTGCTGAGCTGTCATAGCACCAGGTCATGCAGTGAATGCGGAACGTTTTGTTGCATGTATGTGCAATTGTACGCACAGTTTAATGACTATCAGCATTACTGCAAGTGACTACTGCAGTCTGAGAAAACTAAGTGATGACTGTGTTAATCATACCTATGTAAGCATGGTGATTTGATGATTTGGCCTACACATATTACTGCCGTAACCTTCCCGGTTGTGAAGCAGGTACCAACTTGTACTGCTTGGTGAACAGAGGCATGTGTGTGAACAACTTGCCCAAGGCAGTGCCCCGGCTTGGTGTCGAACCTGCAACATCAGGGTTACAAGTTCGGCACATTAGTGTTGGACTACCAAGCCACCTACTCTGAGTGCATTGCTCACACGCATGAGCTCATCAATTTACGATCTTTATATAACTTATTAGTTGCTGTTTCAGCCTATGAGTCTGTTCGAAGACAATGTTGTAGCAGCTTTATTTAATGGTTGCATTGTTTTATGTATGACGTGGACAAATCGCAGCAGGCTTTTGATGATATATCTTGCTTGAATTGTTTGCTCATGCTGTTGTATCGGTAGTGGCAGTGATTAGTATGGCCTAGTGATGTGGATGCATAGTGTGTATTTAAGGTGAATTTTTGTTCATCGAGCAGATGCCAGGACTTGCAATCAATCTAACATTGTCACGTCTACACTCTTCGGCCCCTGGACAGTGCGGAGTGCCATAGATATCAGTGGTGTAAGAATAGCAGACACACATTCACTGTGTCCGGTAAAAAACTGACCCCCTCTACATTGTGCAATAAAAATGTCAAATCCGAACGAATCGGGATGAATTTGTGTACACTTAATGCACAAGAAATTTCTGAAGCGATTGCCAAATTTTGTTGAAAAATATTTTTTACCAAAATTATCAAATGCTGAATATCGATGAAAAATATCTTTGTTACCAATATGGCGTTCATACTGCGGTCGCTCAAGCAGAAGTGACGTTTGTTTACGCAATCAAAATAATGTACGCAATAACAAAATGGTGTTTTTTGCAGATGGTCGTGTTTTAATTAAACTGTTGAGACAAAAGAAAGAGTTTGGTACTAAAAAGTTTATCGCGGAATTTCCCTGCAAGCCGTGGACACTCTCAGGATTAAACAAATGGTTGCCTAATACTGGACACATCACATTTTGAAGTGACGTTGCAAAAGCTGCTGTGACTATTGTTTGCGTAGATAGATTTAACTGAAATTTGGCACTTTGATGGCCAATAGATGATGCATTTTTGATGTAAAATTTTGCCAGAATCAGGTGTTGTTTAAGTTACGCATGTGTACACAAGAGTTTACTTATGTAACATCATATTGGTAACAGAGATATTTTGTTATCAATATTTGACAATTAATAATTTTGGTGTGAAATAATATTAACAAAATTTGGCAATTGCTTCAGGAATTTATTTCGGATAAAGTACGAAACTTTATTCGTTTATCTTGTGTTCTGCCTGCCAGCTTCTCTTTGACAGTTGCTGTATGAATGCATAGAGTTTACCATAGAGTGTGTCAGATTTGATCTCATGCTGTTTGCTTTCTTGTCTCGTAGGCATAGCTAGGAATTAGTCTTGGCAGGACTCCTGAGACACCTTCCTTGCCTTCCCATTCCTTTTTACCTTCTTCACTCCTCCCCCCACATTTAGTTAGGGTATCTGATGGAGTGCTGTAAGCTCTCCCGGTGGGGTCCATAGTGTAGCCGTTGCCACAAATGCTCTTTTACATATTTTGGGGGTGTACTGATTCCCATTCTGACAGCCAATACTCCGACGAACATTGTTACAGTTATGGGAATAACGTAAAGGTTTGGGTCCTCCATAGCCAGAGATACAATTTTCATGGTTTGTAACCCTTGGGCATGACGTTAAACCCTACTCGCTCGCTACCACTGACCCTATATAGGCATAGGCAGTGTCGGAATATGAATTGTCTCCCTGTTTTTGGCTCTCAAAATGCATCTTGTGGTAACATTTTAGACTTTCTCTGCAATGCAGATGACTGTTAAGTGTGTTTTAGAGGTGGTTTATGCGGCTGCAGACAAACCTAAATCAGTTTGGAATTTTGATGCTCTGCAAATCTTGGGGGTCTACTGCTCCCCCAGTCTGTCTGTTCTTATGAGTGAGTGAGTGGAGTTTTACGTCCCGCCCGACACAATATAGGTCATTTTGGGGATGGCCTTTCCAGGCAATGCACGTACACCATATTTACGCAAGAAAAAGTTTAACCTTTAGAGAAAGTTTAATCGTAAAGGTTAAACTTTCTGTAAAGGTTAAACTTTTTCTTGTGTTATTATGGTGTACGTGCCAGAGATGTGCGGATCCTGAAATTTTTGAGTCCGCATCAGTCCACAGATTTTGACCAAAGATATGCTGTCAGTCCGCATCCGCACCAAGAGAGAAATATTGGATCTGTGTCCGTCCGCATCCGCACTGAATAAGCCTGCCTCTAGTCATTAATACGTACGGTAGGCCACTATGCACCTAGGCTTGTAGCAGATTACAATTTACCGGTACCAGTGCTTCCATGCTACGCACGTCTCAACACATACCACTTCTATCTGTTTTTAAATTTTATTAGGAAAAAAATACACTCGTCACAAAACAGGATCTGCGTCAGTCCACATCCGCAAATTTCGTTACTGAGCAAGATCCGCGTAAGCAAAAAAAATCCTATGGATCTGGATCCACGGACTGACTCGTCCGCAGTCTGCACATCTCTGGTAGTGCATTGCCTGGAAAGGCCGTCCCCAAAATGACCAATATTGTGTCAGGCGGGACGTAAAACCCTACTCACTCACTCTTATGTCTTGTAATTTGTATACTTGTTATACATAACGATGATGTGTTGATTCCTTTTGACATACTGTTGTCCTCTGTTTGAGGGCTTTATGTGCCCACCTATAGCATCAGAACATTTGTGTGTCTTTCCTGGTACTAATCATTGACTTAAGCTGTGTATAGTTTTCATTCGGATTAAACCCAGGCAGCCTGTGTTGGAGAGATGGCTGTTTATTACTTTGTCCACTGAACCCAGTCTTGACAAACTAGCATTGTGCATATTGATGAATATGGTTGATAAATTGTTACTTGCATCGACAGTTACCCCAAGTTGTTGTCTTGTTCACACTGAATTCATTTTGTACGGTACGTAGTTGATCGTGTAGTTAGTTGATATCATGTTTACGTGAAAGCCGGTGTGCCTTGGATGACATTAGTGTTTAATGATTTGTGATATACAGTCACTGCCGGTTTGTGTGACTTTCCTGTTGTCCAGGAGACAGACAGCAGTTTCTCTGTGACCGTAGCTTTTTCTTACCGATCTAAGTTATTATGATACCCATTGCATTTACCGATGTACTCTTTGTGCAAACGACAGATGCTCTAATCAAGAACTGTAGATGCCAGTTGTGTGCAAGTCATGCTTGTATTTTTTTCTATATGTATGCTGCACTGCAGTTTGGCATTTGTTGCTGATACTGAGAACTTTTTTCCTATCTTGTTGTTTGTAGTGAGGAAATGTAGACAGCTTTAGACGTGATATGCGTAATAAAAAGAAGTTTTGTTGTCATCGATTTTCACTTAAGAAAGAAATACAGCACCAGTTTATGATATTGATTGCTGTTCATGTTTATTGTGACAATATTATATGATTGGTAACGTGCAGGGTTCCTGCAGGTCAGGGAAAACTGGAAAAAAATCACGGAATTTGTGTGGTCAGGGAAAGGTCAGGGAAAAATATTATTTTGGAAAAGTCAGGGAAAATGATGTTGGATCATGCACACTGCAGATTTCAGTGATTTTTTGTCTCCAAATTTTTAAAAGCAGGCGAATTTGTGGCTTCCATAAAACGTCTAAAAGCTAGAAGTGTTTCAGCTTCAGGGGGGCAACAGCGTTGCCCCCCCCTCTTTGACCATCCGACCAGCGCTTTTGTCGTTTGTATATTGCTTCATTAATAGTGTTTCATTAACTTATGATATAGTGTACCATATCTGATATTTTGTGCAATAGGTTATTGTTTTCATAAGGTCAGGAAAATTGTCATTCCATGACTGGAGAAGTCAGGAATTTTGCTACAGAAGACCTGTAGGAACCCTGAACGTGAGTAGTTCAGTAAGGCAACATCATGCTGGCTGCACATGTGAAATACATTATAGGGATAAATCTGTACATTTTTGCTGAACCTAAGAGCGTGTTTCCATTGTTCTCAGGTGATGGAACTACATTGCGTGTACATGTATTCCATACTCAGGAGAGTCCTTGTGTATTACTGTAACAGTTGCAGTTATAATAAGCATTTTGTTGATATGTTTTTCTTGCATAGTTGATGGCAGCTATGTCCTCTGTTTGTAATAATGTTTCATTAATACTGATATGTCTGTTGTACTTTTAATTAAGTGATTTGGCTAAATTTAGTTATTAAAACAACGAAATTATAGGACGAGTATGGACTCTTAGTGTTGTGTGGGCTGCAACTATTTGGTTTTTTTAGAATCATCATTACAATTCTTGTTAGTTAGTGAACTGTGAATTGCGTCGTCTGTCGTAAGCATTAAGTTATCAGACGTCATTTTGTTACATAAATCTGTGTCAGTAGTTGATCAGTTTAATAAATGATACTAATGTATTAAGTGTAAGGCCTAAATTATAATACGCCTGCAGTGAATTTGCATAATCATTTATCATTTCGAATATTACTACATGTGCAATATTTACGTGGACAGATGAACGGTAGGTAAACAAATAATAAAAGACAACGCGACATTTACAAAATAAAAACCATGCAATAATCTAAGTCATTTTGTCGATTTGCATCATGATGTTGCAGTAGGCCTAAGTTTGCGGATAGTATCACATCTGGTATTCAACGATGTATCTACCATTGGTTCTTCTGACGCATGCCGTTGATCGCCTACAATATGCTGCATTAAGATGTGCAACTTATCAGGTGTTCTGACCTTAACCAACCGAGAGAGCACAGTGTTTACAGCCGCATATGTGATATTTTGCGGCTTCACTCATCTGTTATACACAGTGCAATATGAGACGTCAGTTTATCGATTTGCGCCATTCAGGCGGCTAATTAATCGTCGGCTGAGAGGCAGTATTTCTGGCACTTTTGATGGAGTGCTACCAGTGGCGTTACCATGGACGGGCAGCCCTCCCTCCCCCAATCATCCCCGCAAGACAAGCACACGTTTAATCTGCCCTAAATTTGGTCAGCTGATTCTTAGGAAAATGATTAAAATTCTTGCCACCAGATCTCGTATTTAAACATATAATGCACCGAATTTGATTTCGGCTCTGGTTTCGCCCCTGACCCCGCTGGAGGAGCTCACAGCGCTCCCTCAGACCTAGCTGGATTTTAGGGCTCCTACTTATGAGGGGAGACGAAAAGGAGGAGGCAAGGGGGGGAAGGTCCAGGCCCCCTCAATTCAGATTTCTTTGGCTACGCCACAGTATGTTTATATAATCTTCCGTAGGCAGACCTCACCTATGGCGTCTGTTGTCCCGGTACTCAGCAGGTGTTTTGCGCCGTCAGCCCGGCAGATCTGCCAGCAATCGCTCTCTGCACCGGCCAGTGGCGTCGAACTTGCGCCAGTCTGCGGCCCACCGGCGTCTTTCGTCTTTCAAGGCGCTCGTCGACCAGGTAACGTGATCGCCACTCGCCAGGCCTACTGCCTATTACCACCGATGCTCGCCGCCGGTTTCTCGGCCCGACTGCTCTTAAGTCCCGCACGCACACCCACACACACGCAGTCACACACTACAAACTTGACGCAGATGGTATTTTTAGCGGATGTCCAGCTGTCGAGTGCACGGTATCACCTACCTTTACTACTGCTAAGACTGGACGTGGACAAAAGCAGTGTCGAACTTGCCAACCAAGGATGTTCAGCTTTGCTGCCAGTCAAATCAGCGTTATTATTGCGAGGTGGTTGCACGGTGTAGACAGGCCTTTAGGTGTTGGCCAGTCGTAGTCGACGCGGTACATAGCTGCTGGTGGATGGGCGTGATCAGTGGCTCATGTGGCGCGGTGATATAGCACTTCCGTCGTCAGACTGAGAGCGTGGGTGGACTTGACGCTTCGTGGTCTTTCGCGTGCTGGCTGAGAGACAGGACTTTCGACATCATGGCTGCTGACGACTTGTTTACGGTCACACTAGAGGGAGGCCGGCCTTGGGGTCTCCGTCTGCAGGGAGGCTACGAATATGCCCAGAGAATTCGCGTCGCAAAGGTTGGTGAAATCGCTAACATAGAAGCCTAATTGTGATCTGATCGCAACGCTGCATTCTCACTCAGACGCTGCGGTGCCATGGTTGAGCCATGTGCGTAATGCGAGCCTACACAATAGATGCTCAAAATTTCAATTAAAAAAACCCTCTATTTCCCCAAAAGAGAGGGGAATTTTTGGCCCCAAAGTTTGTATTTGTTGAAAAAAATTTGCTGAAAGACGAAAATTTTCTGACGGTCTAATATTTTTCGGTGAGGGGAAGCAATAGTCCCCTCCACCTGATACGACGCTACTAAGCTGGTACACATATAGTCGAACGTGCAACGTGTTGATCACAATCTGACGCCGTAAGCAGAAAACTCGACAGTGCACCACCACCCTGAAGTGAGGACTTATATTATAGCGTGGGCCCAAAAATGCATCATCGTTTTGTACGCCTTAATTTCATCAATTAATCATGAACTAATAAGCCGAAACGATTTTCGAAATTCATAGTCAGAATCCGTAGAAAATTTGTAGTAACACTATCACTAAAGATTTCGCCACATCTCAAGTGCGTGACAGTTCTGTCACAAAATTTCGCCTGATTTTGACAGTGAAAAAAATTTGAAATCGGTTAATATTTGATGAAGTTGAAGTGTGTGAAAATGGTATCATTCCTGGCCCACCCTGCAGGGTTCTTATTTCTTACGAGTGGTCATCCACCTGCGACATACAGGGTGTCCCCCCCCAAAATGGGGCCACTCTGTTATATAGCTTCTAACTTCAGAAATACTGCTTAGATCTATACGATTTTTTTGCAGAAATCAAGGTCGTTTCATTCTCAACACGAAAACATAAGTTATTGAAATTAATTATGTGCAACAGTGGCGCCACCTGGCGAATAC
>Ga0209454_1004376_pt1 | contig 10522 bp, 5 predicted proteins | sample WorMetHERISLAND1_2_FD_187400 | JGI IMG/M metagenome (GOLD analysis project Ga0209454, IMG submission 187400) | Marine gutless worms symbiont microbial communities from Max Planck institute for Marine Microbiology, Germany - Olavius geniculatus... | ecosystem: Host-associated > Annelida >...
TTCCGTCCACTACGAACCAAGTTATAAGCGTTAATGTTGACCTACCCTAAGTCGCATTTTTCGGAAGACCATATTTCGGCCCCTAGGGGGTGCTGCGCCCCCAAATTTTTACACACGCTAGAGAATGACCAAGTCTAACTAGCGCACCCCCCACCGGGGGCGGGGGCCCCCCTTACAACTTTTTTCAAAGGAAAGTCAAAAATTGGCTTAAAATGCAATAAAGGAGCACTTATAACTTCGGAGTTAGGGGGTGTAGCCCGACGAAACTTTGGCACTTGACGTGTCTCTAAGTGGGGGGGATTAACGCAAGTACAACTTTTGGAGGCACCGCCCCCCTTAAAATTTGGGAGGGCAAAAAACGTGCAAAAATCGGTGCGATTTACAACAACTTAATAAATTACAGCTCAGTTACAGCTTTACCTGTTGCAACATTTGCAGATTTGCACATCCGTAATAAGCATTTGGAGATATCTGTAAAAGTCGCAACAGGTAATGCTGTAATTTAACTGTCTCCAAACGCTTTTCCTAATCCTAACCCTGACATAACATCTGCAGATCCGCACATCTGCCGATCCGCTTTTTATTCATAGCCACCAGGAATGTCAAAATGTTAGTGATTTAAGCTTAAAATTAGCATTCATGATAGGGTTAGCCTTTTAATTAGGGCTAGCCTTGAAATTCGATTGGGGAAGTTTTGCGATAGCAACAGCACACAAAACTAATGCTACTGTATTTTTTTATTCACGGCACAGGTCTGGACACAATGCCTTCCTCAGTCGTACAGATGGAAGCTGGGGCACCAGTATCTTTATTCCTCAACAAAGCTGTGAAAAGGAAACCAGATGATGAAGCTGCTGCAAACTGGGATCAAGAGTGTAGTCAAAAGGTAAGAATTGTTGGTGGCTGTGCGTGGGGCACCGTCTGCTGCTTAAAAGCATAATAGCTGTTATAGTGCATGTGTGCAGTTTTGTTTAGTTGAATTTTTTATAACAGTTGCCGTGTTCACATGTTTCCAGGACTGTAGGGCAAAGCGACCTTGCAATGGCCTGGATTACCAGTCATCTGCCAACGTGCCTTGGAATGCCCCATACCACTTGAACGACTGCACCACGCAAAGTGTATGTACTGAAAGCATGAAACTTTTTTAGATTTTATGTTTTAAATTTTGACATTTTAGTTAGTTGGAAAACTACAAAAGCTAATTGTGCAAACTACCCAATTTTCGTAACTTTTAGTAAAATTATCATTTTGTACTACTTACTGTACAGTGTATGTGACTGTGTTTCAACTATTTATTTCCACCAAGGTGAATGTAGTTCACTGGCAGAGATAATGTAATCGCTTTGTCTGTGTACCTGTGTGTCTGGCTGTCTGTGCACATCAGTGGTGCCATGGCATGATGTCACAAGGTTTCAGCCTATTAGTAATGTCATTTATATTTACCCTTGATCGACTCCTCTTGCCATGGCAATGAAATTTGAGACAATATGGGCTATAGTTTGGCTTGTATAATATAGATATCTCCAAAATCTTTTCATCTAACAGGTGGCTTTGGGGGACTGGCTATCAAATGAGACCAATCTAATTTACCACAACCGACCCCTTGTTGCCATGGAAACATATTTTGAGACACAGTAGGCTATAACTTGGCATGTGTATGAAATATCTCTGAGATCTTTGTCAGTCAAAGTTTACATGGCTGACTTTGGTTGCCATGGCAACGACATTTGTGGAATTTGGCTAAAATTTCATAGAAGTGGTAGGTGTAATAGTAGCTGCAGCTGCAGCTGTACTCTGTAGGTGTAGTAGTAGTAGAAATGTTTAATTACTTCACTTGCTAGAGATATGTACTCTCATGAGCGTTTCCAATTTGCTGATGTTGAATCTGACAGAACAAACTGGTGTCACTGAGACCCTGACAAGAGCAGTTACTCCATTAATAAAAGTAATAGTATGGTTGGATTGTCTATTAGGTTGAAGCTGTAACTTGTAAGTCATGTAAATTAATTGAATTGCAGCGTGTTATTAAGTTGTTGACATAGCCCACTTTCCAATATCTGACATTTTGTTCACTTTGGTAACTTCTAATGGCATATGAAACTCGTTCCAAGGAAGGCAACAGTGTTTGCCTTTGATGTATTAACAACTTTACTAATAAAGATTGCAATTTGTTGAATATATTTAATATTATATAACTTACTAAGAAGGTTGGATTATATTGTATTTAAAGGTCATTGTTGGATGGCTTATCACTGGGAAAGATAGCTCTACGTGTTAAGTTTTTACGCGCGAAAGCAGCTACTGCTTTCAGTGTGTATTAGCCATCGCAATTCTGTCCGTCTGTCACACGGGTGGATCAGGCAAAAACGGTCCAAGCTAGGATCACCAAATCTTCACCGTTGGCTGCCTGGAAGACTCTAGTTTCAGGAACCGTAAAGCTTTTTCATATATTCGAAGGGGGTCACCCCAAACAAGGGTGCTAAATGAGAGGGGGTGGGCAAAATTAGCGATTTTTGGCCAATAAGTCGCTGTATCTCAGTAACGGTGTGAGATAGGGCCTAGGTTACTATTAATCACTAATAGGAAGTCATACACTGGCTCTCGATTGGCATCCAATTCAATGACCTTGAACGCCAAAATAGGGCGTTTTGTGGATTTTTTGGCGATTTTGGGCTGCGAGACACATTGCAAGAGCGAATTGCGCTGAAACCAATTAAGATAGACATGGACAAGCTGCATATGAAATTTTCAGCATTGAACGTAGATTTCGATGGTCCAAGTCTCGATTTTGCAGGTTCAAGGAAACCTGCACACGAGGGCATCAAAGAGCGGTACCCTCGTAAAAGTCGCGACGAAATGGCTGGAGGTAGACTGACAGTTTGCGAACAGGAACTGCTATAGGCTTTCACGCATCCCGTGAGCATTAGCTCAAATTTCTTGTTCATCTGTGTTGTAGCATGCGATGCCGACAGGTGATCCAGTGACAGCAGCGGTTACTGAGGAGAGAGTAGAAGATGAAAACTGCAACGGAGAGATGGAGTCGATGGAGATGGATACGGAGCCTGGTGTGGATCGTCCAGCCACACCGTCTGCTGCTGATGTTCCGTGCACTCATCCTCCAGTAGTGGTTGAGCCGACCACGTCGACAACTCTACCGTCGTCCAGCTCTGTCAACAATCTCACATGGTTTGTGTCTCACATATATGTTGTAATAGTAATATGATGTGTCAGTAGCTGTGACAGTGTTTATGATGCTGTCATTATGGCACTTTCATTGCAAGAGCTCACCCGGTACATTTGGTGAACGTAGAACAGCACCATAAACTATTTGTATGGTCCAGATTTCAGTTTTAAAAATCAGCCCGTTTGGTTAGATTTCCATCCAAGTATAAATTACGAGGGACGTTCAGAAAGTTTTGCAAGTTGATATGCTAGACTGAAAAACTGTTAAAAATTCATACATTAATAAAATGCATGTTTCTTCTAAACACATACGAGCCTAAAGGGGATATGACGTCATTGCAATGTATGACGTCATAGAGCGTTAAACAGGAACGATTTGGAGTGCCAGCGCAATCGGCGTAAAATTGGGCTCGCTGTTGCATGATATTTCTTTAGTCTATCGTCGGATTTTCCAACGCCCTAACAAGAACATCCGCGAATTTCTCATTTGTGATGATAAATATTCAATGGCCAAAATCTGTGCTACCTGTGACAAATTCTATACATACTAGGGAAATTAGATAAAGTTTGCAACTCGATAAGCTCCCGTATATTAGACTAAGAAATTTTTTTAAAATTTAGTGCACCAGTAAAAGTTATATTTCTCTCATACTTGTATAAGCTTAAAGCAGATGTGGCATCATTTCATTTTATGACATTATAAAGCATTAAACAGATATGACGTGTGGGGGCCTGGGAGCGAGGCCCGCAGATCTTCTCCTAAATCCGGCACTGCATTCCAATCCCAAAGTTACAATTACCCAGCAAGCTGTTCGCGACTGGCTTTGTACAATTAGACCACTCTACTTACAGCAGCGACCTGACATACAGTAACTATTATCTTTTTCTAAATTTAAAAAATTTTCTTGGTGGTGTCCGCTGTTTGAACAATGAATGACTCAAGTCTGTGGTGGAAGCCTGGCTGGAGGGATCGATATAAAACCCTTAAACTCGCATGACTTTAAAAGAAATGTGCATTTTATCGGTGTATAGATTTTGAAAATGTTTTCAGACTTGCAAAACTTTTTGAATGCCTCTCATAGTTGGGCAGTGAATTGCCGTATAATCTTTGCAGTACTGGTACCGTTAGTGCATGTCAATCAGCTGCTACTTTTGACATTGTACACAAGCAGAACTCAGGATCTTTACCATTTGCCTTTTACATTTTAGTGGATGTATCATTATTGATTGGCATGTGATGTCACTGTTGGCTGTTGATGTGACTACTTATTATGATCATCATCATCATTATATTTGTATAGTGCCATGTTGTTATGAGATCAGACATTGGATGTCTGTTGCTATCAATAGCAATATCTAGAGATTTCTAAGTTAAAATCATTTGAATCACAGATGTAATAAATGTCTGTTACTGTTGCATTCATTGTTCAACAGCAAAAATGTCTTCTTGAATGTTTTTTTCTCATTAAACAATTTTTAGGAAACAACATAAACACGAGTTCTTAATCTTTGTCTGAATAGTAATTTAATATTTGTGCTTTGCACTACAGCCAAAACACATCACGGGTCATGCATACATCTACAATGTATTTTCCCCCATTTGCAAACACTCAGATTCGGCCACTGGCCGATGTAGTCCATTCTGAATATCAGTCTATATCAGTGCTGGCCAACCCGCGGCCCACGGGCCGCATGCGGCCCGCGAGGGGATTTCATGTGGCCCACCATCGTCCCACATAAATTGTAGTTTTAGTCCGGTGATTAGTCAGATGAAATCAACTTGCAAAATTCAACAATGTTTGATGGTCTTTTGCGTTTCCAAATTTCAGAAAAAATGGGCGAATTTGCGGTTTCCATTGAACATTCGGAAGCAAAAAGTGTTTCAGCTTCAGGGGGGCTTTGCCCCCCCTGAACCTCCGACCAGGGGCTCTGCCCCTGGACCCCGCTGGAGGCTCCGCCCCCAGACCTCCTTATAGGCTCGTGCTCCACGCGCTCGCCATGGCCGCCCTTGATTGCGGCCCGCCAGCTGATGGAAAATTGACTAAGTGGCCCGAGGTGTCAAAAAGGTTGGACAGCACTGGTCTATATTTTACGGCTATAACACTGTCACTAGTCCTTTGTAAAAATGTGTTTACAAAATTGTTTTTCAGAAACTCTGTTTTGATTGAACATTTATTACATCGATGATTCGAATGATTGTTTAGGTTTGATTGTGGCGAGTATCTGACGGAATTAATTGCTTCATGATGGTGTCACTGTCAACTGCAACTATTACAGTAATAAGAGCTGTATTGATAATGTCGTTACTCGTTAGATTATTTTATGATTAGGCTATTGCTGGATGGCTTGTGTAGAGTGCTGAATCATGTGCTGGAACAGATAGCTTTGTCAACATCAGTCAGTGAGAGAGTTAATTTCTGAGTCAGTGTTATTTAGGCAATCAGTGCAATGGTGCAGTACGTCATGCTTAGGCACAGACATTTAAAGAAATTGTAACAAAATAGCACGTCTGCTGTATTGTCAGTTTCATTATCTAGGTGTCTGCACTAGTCACACGGTTGATGTTTGTAATCTTTCTTCTAGTTCTGGTTGAAAACTGTCATGAATTCTGTTGTTGTGTATGCTTTTTGTGTTTAGTGACGAGCCAAGAAATCGTTCCATGCTGCCTGCACGTTGTTATTGTCGGATGTCATTGGACCCATCTTTACTAGATCTCATTCCGTATGTCTCCGATATCTACTGACTACCGAGTAACTTACGTCAAAGTCAGTGCCGCCAAACCATCATGTCCTCGTTTCCATTGCTATCTGAATGTTACCAGTAATGTTCATTTTATGATTACTCCCTGCTGAACTATGCACCAGCCATAATTATTCATCCTAGCCTGTTGATTTTTCTGCCCACACCGGCTAAGTTAAGTTTTGTTGCAATTTATAAAAATCTAGAATTCTGCAGCTGAAGCAAACTGATATCGTATAAAAACAACCATTCAGATAAAAAAAAATAACAGTTTAGTTAAGGTGAGATTTTTTTTGCTGAAGTTGACAGTTTGCAAATTTTTCTTCCGTAGCATAGCTTTGATTAATTGATTGTTGATTTTTGCCCATCTTGGCCAATCCAATTTTGACTGAGGTAGTTTCTAGACCCGCACGTCTTATGCACACACACATTGAATGCCACTGTGCATTGTTTCTTTAATTGATTGCCATTGTGTGGACTTTGAAATTTAATCTAGGACTGTTAGCATCCCATTGATGGGCTTTTCTTTAATTTTTGCAGCTGTCTTGTTTCTTGTTGGCATTTTATGGGATATGTTGATGGCTGCAGATAATGCAACCAGTAGATGTTTATTGTTTTTGTTTTTTTTCCACCCATATTTGCCATTACAGACATTAAGCATAGCGACAATTACATCATTTTTATCACAGTAATTGACATCGTCCACACTGCACAAGTAAAAATGTGTGGAGTTTTCTTTGTAAATGGCTGTAGTCATAATTATGTCAAATTGCACTAAACGTCTATCGTCGTTTTGATGATTAGTTGAAAGTTAATGACTTCTGCTAATACGTCAGTGACATGCTACACAGGCACATTTCCTAGGTTATTTTCTTGTTGTTCAGTTTCACTCTGTGCCGTTCACAGAATCAGAAATAGTGCTTTTGTTGCACGTGCAAATACTGTTTTGTCTGTGTTAGTTATATTCTAGTAGCTAAGAATAGGGCACATCATATTTGATCTAGGTGCAGTGATCCTTCTGATCCTGAGAGTGTTGTAGTTATTGATGTTGTAGTTGTTTCTTCATGTCATAAATGCATCATCACTTTTTATTGCTCTAATAACTTTGTCAGATTTTGGCCATTTTTGTTAAGTTTTTTCGGTGTGAAATTTGCGGTAAGATGATCTATCATTATCTGTGCTTCTTCGTGAAAGTTAATATATAGTTATAGTAAGACCTGAATAATTGGTAGATGGTGCCAAAGTTGGAAGAGTAACACATGCTAGTAGCATGTGGTATTGGAAAAATGTGATAAGCCAAAATGCAACTAAATGCAAAAGTGACGAATGACTCACGAATTGCTAATTGGTTGTTTTAAGAAGATCTTGCGAATATCCTAAGATAATTCCTGGGAAGATTAATGAATTAGTCCGCAAGCATCAAAGCAAAAGCAGTGGAAGTTATCGCTAACAATGTGTTTTTATCCAGCAATTTGTTTAAGTGTTTTTTTATCATTATTATCTCTTTAGTTTATGGTGATTAGTTCCATTTTTTTCTGGTTCAATTGTGTACAAAATCAGGCGGAGATACTTGAGCCATTGCATTTATTTTACATCCTGGTTCAGCGAGAAGTTGGCCTATAAGTTATTTGTCATGACTGTATCAAATATTCACATTTATTGCGGCAGCGTGGGAAAATTTTTAAAAAAATTACATTGCTTGGTGTGTCTCAATAAACAGTTAGTCCATTTTCATTATATGAACTATTCACATACTTTTCTTTCGCCAATATTCTGCAATTGCAATTGAGTGAATGTTAAAGGTCACATCACACATCACAGCCCAAATGCATCAGTGTAATCATTCTAAAGCTGACTGAATTTCATCACATATTGGGGTGTGGTGGAATCAGTAACAGTGAGTGTTTTTAAAATTTGTCTGGCACGAACATTGCCAGTGGAAGAATTGTGAAAATCGGTTAATATTGCTGCAGTTATAGATGTGTGAAAGAGGCTTGGTTTATGGACCACTTGCATTTTTTACATGACTGGGGTCAGAACAAATCACAGAAAACCAAAATAATGATAATTGTAAAGACTTTATTGCAGTGTACATGTATGTATATCTTAGTGCAAAATATTGCTGCTTCATGAATCAAGACTCGAGCCCAAAAGCTGGCCGACCCCACTCTTACTCTATTATTCTACATTTGTCCAGAAAATGTTTGGGTAAAATATAATGGTACATGACATTTGGCCAGTTTAAAAGCTGGCTTTTGGGCTTACAATTATGTAGTAGTAATAGTTGTAGTTTTGTTATTTGCCGTTTCTTCCAGTATTTATTGGGACTATTTTGAGTTATCATGTATGTTTACTAGACATTTACTAGACACTAGGCTGCCTCATTATCTAACTTAGAGCTTCCGTTAATTTTATTGGAATGGTGTGTCGGTGAATTTTAGACGAAAACAGTGGCTGGCCATTTCTGTAGCTGTAGACATGTTCCTGTGAGGCAGTCTGATCATTCAGCAGTTTGAGTTGAAAAATTTTGAACTTGTAATATTTTTGCATACTTGTGTGTCCGATTTTATCACTGTTGTTTTTCTGGAGTATTGTAGCCATTGTGCTCTGGAGCATCAGAACTCCTTATTACCTTTCTCTAGATTTTAATTCATTTTATCTGTTTGTTTGGATTTGTCATGATCATTTTAGAGCTTTTCCTGTTATGACTTATTTGTACAATGTCCTTGCATTTCTCTCGTCATTTTTGCACACCATCAGCTTACGTCTCATTGAGTGCTGTGCGATTAGTTTTTATTCTAGTTGCACCAGTGCACCACGCTTCAAAACAGTTGTTTGCAGTCAGTTATCATTGCCGGCTAGTGTGAATATTGGTTGTGTTTTTAGACGTAGTTGTTTTTGTTTTAGTCAAGGAGTCATAGATAGGTTTTCTGTATAGATCTCCACAGTTTGTTAACAGTTAGCCCATGCTACCAATGTGAGCTGAAAGCATACTGCGGTAGGGTGGGGTCTCAAGGTGGGGCACCTCGGGTATCAAGTGTAGTGGAAAATAGGGGGACCAAAGTTTAGATGTATTTGTTTTGAAACTAAATTTGACATTTTATCTGTAAAGCTTTTATTTCCTGATTTTATTTGATATGGAGCAGAACAGTGTAAGTCCAACCTTGAGCAGAGTATGGATCAAAATTTAGCCAGATTAGCCCAAATCAAGTCAGGGCTTACTGCCCCCACCCTTCAGCACAGTCCCAAGGCACCCCTCATTTTGAACATTGCCCAATACGATTGGTTTGTTTTGCGGTTTTTTTGTTTATGCATATATCTGTTTTCATTGCATTGGATAGGAGTATATCTGAATAAGAATCAGCTATGTTGTTCTTTATATAGTATAGCTTGGCAGCTGCACGAGTTTATTGCATTTGCTAGTCATTGACTCTGTTTAATTTATGTTTATTGCATGGAAGGTAGTTCTGAGCGATTAATTGCGTTTTTATTTAGTTGTGACTGATTGTTTGAAACAGTTGCAGTTGTAATTTGGACATGTTGTACGTTTTCGTTATTAAGATTGCAGCTGGCGTTGAAGCTGTCTCTCTCAGTAGAACATTTAGCGTACCGGTAAGGAGTGTGTGTGCTGTAATAATTGTCCGAGATTGTCTTTTCGTTTTTAATAAAAGTTGTTTTGGACTGTTCATGCTTTTATTGCAATTATTTTCTGGCTTTATTAGTTAATAGTCAGTATATTCATTGCATAAAAATGATGTTGATGCACATATTGCGGTGGCATGTCAAAATTATTACTGGAAGTTGTTTGAAGATCCAGCTTGAATTTTCATTCATACGCTACTCTGGGCAGTAAATGTCTATTTTACAAGCATATGGTTAGGCTGCAGATTTTAAAACAAATAAACCTGGGAACCATTTAACGTTGTCTTGAAATAGCAGCTAGGGTTGCACTGAATATTCTTTTCATATTCTATTCTGCCCGAATAGTAGGCCAAATAGTGTATTCGTGTTCAGCCGAACAGTAGCCAAAAAATAGACCGAATATGAATAATAAGCATAATGCCGTTGCCACTTGGTGCTCCTGCATAATAGCCTTAAAGATAGCTGCTGTCAGCCGGCAGTCTCCGAGCATAACGCCCACACATGACGCTTCAAGGCTTTCCCTTAGCAGTTTAGTATATAGCATGTTTCGTTAGTGTCAGCAATCTTTGTTAGTATCATTCGTTTAACACGAACACAGTTAAGATGACCGACTTGGATTTTTTCACAGTATGTGTGAGCGTTAAATCCAGGGCATCGTGCATTGCATTTGAACCTGCATCAACTATTCGTATTCGGCCGAGTAATAAACTGCATTATTCTTATTTGGCTGAATAGTAGAATCTGCTATTCGGTACAGCCCTAATAGCAACTAGTTCATCTACGAGGTGGCAAAGTTGTACTCAGGTACTGGTTGTGGCAGCGTGCTTTACAGTTTATATGTACGCAGAGATATAATGAAAAGGTGTCAGACAATTGTGCTGTGGCTGTGAGGCCGGCGACTTAGCATGGTTAAATCTACATAACTCGATTACACGAGACGGCCTAAAATAGTGTTTTC
>Ga0209454_1004377_pt1 | contig 10520 bp, 9 predicted proteins | sample WorMetHERISLAND1_2_FD_187400 | JGI IMG/M metagenome (GOLD analysis project Ga0209454, IMG submission 187400) | Marine gutless worms symbiont microbial communities from Max Planck institute for Marine Microbiology, Germany - Olavius geniculatus... | ecosystem: Host-associated > Annelida >...
ATTATACAACTGTGTGGCATGTCTGTTGCTCAGTTAACCCTGTATACATTTGCATGCAACCGGTTCGGGTTAGATTTTGGTATAACCGAATAAGGAGATCATTTGTTCATCTTTTTCTTTTATGTGTTTGATGCTCTTATTCTCCTGTTTTGGTTGACTGTTTATAAGAGTATTACTAGACATAATAGAGAGCAGAGATGTGCTATTTTTATGCGGATCACAAGGTTTTACTACTAATGGTTAATTATGTAACACACAACAACGTCCGTATACTAGAGGCATCTGAGGTGATGCATTTTCTGTGAAAAGCTATGCACACATTTAACGCAGTAGATTTGAGAAAGTATGTATTTAGCAACAGTAATTGATCGCTGGAATGCACTGTCTGACGTGTGCATAATTAGTAGTACAAGTAATCAGTTTAAAAATTGTTTGAAACGGGAACTGCAACCGGAAACACATAGTTAACCTTAGTTATTAGGATAGTAAGCGTTATATGGCTTCTGCCTGTGCTTACTTAGGCCACCAGTAATTCTGGTGGCTTCGGTGAATTCGATTTACGAAGCAATTATTGTGCTATTTCTCCAGTTGTTTGTATAGAGTGCTCTTGCTGATGTGGATGGGATGTGACACAGAATTGTTCGTTTTTACCATTACATAATTTTCTGTATTATGTTATTATTTACTGCTGCATGTTATGCTTTCTGCACTAAGTGATGCTTTTATCAGACAGGCTGTGGTCTGTGTACATAAGGTGTATTTTTGATCTTCAAACCAGTTAACGCATAAATCTAAGACAGTTTGAAATGTTGCTGTATGATACAGCTGTCGGTTAATGAGTGTCAAGAAAATCATTGTGATTTTAAAAAGTTAATACTGTTAAACATTTTAATGCAGTGTCAAAGTACATGTAGACCTGTAAGCGATTCACCAGCCATTTTCTCGCTCGCTTGTAGGTAAACCTCGCTTGCTTTTCTCGCTCAGTGAGAAATTCATAAGTTTCGTTGGAAAATGCTTATCTAGTTGCTTAAAATTTTGCAAAATACGACTGGGGATTACTATTTTGCCCCACCTAGCAGATTGGGTAGTTTTTTTTATTTCATGATTTTCAGCAAGAGATGTGATCTACATTAAATCACTTGAAAGTCCATTCCACTGTTGGCGTACGTACTTCACATTTAAGTGTGTGACACCAAGGTGTAAGTGACGGGAAGTCTCCTTAAACCTAGGGAGTCGAAACTTAAACTGCCAAATCTACGTTTAATACCAAAAATTTATTTACGCATGTTGTCTTAGGCGAAATTTACATTTGATAAATTATGTGCGCCGCAGCCTATAAAGATGCAAAAAATCACTAGGCCTAGGGTTTTATGCACGGGCGAGGGTTGACCATGAGGTTAACTCGGAAATCAGAGAATTACCCGTGTTAACTCGTGGTGCTTTGTTTCACTGTAAAATTTGGCGTGGAACAATGTGCGTGAGGCTAACCTGAGAGGTCAAGTTAATTTCTGGCTAGCAAACCCGTGAGTCAACCTAGGCATGGAATAGTCGACCTCAAACTTTCTATGTTGGTGTTTCAAGGTCGTTGATTTAGGTGTAAACCGAAAGAGTTTATGGGACTTCTTAATGGTGATCAATAGTAAAATCGCACCATTTCTGAGATAGGCTACGGTGACTTATACAGTGTATTTAGCTCAAAATCGCCAGTGTTTCGTACCATTCTCATTTAACACCCTCGATTTGGATGATCCATGTCGAATTTCTGGAAAAGCTCTGCGGATCCTGGAAGTAGAGGCCAATTTGTGGCAGCCGACGATAAAGATTTTGTGATCTTGGGTGTTTTGATACAATCGAAGAGTGTGATGGATGACGGATGGACAGATGCCTCGACGATAGCTAAGACGCATGAAGCATTTGATGCTATCGCGCGTAAAAAATCGTGCCGTTTTTAGATTTCGCTCGCTTCAACTCGCTGGTATGTGTTGTCGCTCGCTCAAGGGAAAAAACTCGCTCGCTCGCTCGTCCCGTTTCTCGCTTGCAACCGCTCGCTCTCGCTTACAGGTCTAAGTACATGCATTCAAGAGTTTTCTGAGCACACCTATGTATTCAGCAGTTTGTTCAGTGACTAGTGGCGAAAATGGACCGACTTTGACACCAGTTGTTATGGAGCTACAGTGGTAGCAACGTGTGCAGAAATCGTGGTCAGTAGTATTGCTGAGGGGCATGATCCCCCTGAATTTTAGCCCATCTGAAAAAATACAAAATTTCAGCAGGAAAATCCCCATTGTGGGGTAATTTGGGGGCAAAATTGAAACTGAGCACCCATAATATCCCTCCTCAGAAATTTGCAATGTCTGTCGAAAATTTTTCAACCGTCTCCCACCCTCACTTTTTTAATGCATGACGTTGCTGATTTTGGTCGTATCACATGGTTCACTTTCCTGCAGTGTGATATTGATTTAATTGTGTGATTAACATAATATTAAAAAAATTTAATCTTTGGACAGATGGTAACATACGAGATATGTCTAGATGTTATATTGCATGAAACTAGCAGCAGTTGAGACTCTTTGGTATTTTATCATGACATTTTGTTTGTGGTTTGTTCACTGTTACGAGTTGGTGCAACATCTGGTAATAACTTTGTGTAATAATTAACTGATGAGTTGACAATATTTGTATCAGTCGATCTTTTCTGTTCGTGAGTTATACAATCTGTTCAGTTTTTTGCGCATGTTGCCGGATTTTAATTCAGTTTAAGAAGAAAACTGGCACCATTTTTATTAGTCATGGCTCTTATCTCCTCTAGAATGACCTAAAGTTGTGAAAATTGATTAATTTCACTTGCTATTAATTTTTAATTTTTACTCAATCATCGCATACATGTAGTTAATTGTTTCATGTCCGCCACTGTATACGATCAGCTTACTATTCAAAATCTTCAAACGGTCTTGGATTAATAATTTGTGTACAGCGCATTCCACCTCACAACAAATGCAAAAACGGTTCCAAATGTCTTGTTCGATATACTGGACCTCATTAAAGTACCAAACGACACGTACACAGCTTCACAAAGTGCCAGCCACAAGAAATGGTCACTTTTCACTGCACCACGACTGCTCACAACAATAATGCGCATGAGCACAGGCAGCGACACCTGCACAGCAGGGGACCAAAACTGAATGGTCAGGGCAACGGACAGCAGAAAATGCTGCCCTGAAATTGAGCTGAAAAGGAAATAAAAATGATGCATGCAGCACCAGCATCGTAGACTACATCTGTGATCATAGGCTTATTAGTCGGCCTGCATATCTGAATGGTGGCTGGTTGGCCTGACCCGGCAGTACTTGGATGGGTGACCGTTTGCAGTCGGACAAACCATTGCGATATGCAACCAGCCACCAAGCTCAACTCAGCCTGGCCATGCCTCAGTGGATAGGCACGAACAAAGGCCATCCTACAGTTGATAGGCACAAGGAGTACAAACTAGCACTGGGATGTAAACAGGCACACCACGCGATGCACTAGCCCTGTATCCGTGGTCTTGCAGTGCGAACTGATGTCTTGCTGAGGGCTAATGAAAGGGAACTGCCAGAACTGTCCAAAGTGGCTGCCTCGTGGAACTTGGCTCGGGAAGGACTTTGCATTTACGTGTTTTCACGACATATCTTAAGCAGACTGTATTAACAGTAGGTAGAGCCATGGCTACTGTACTCCCCCGACCCTACTCTGTCGCTATGGCCACTCGCATTTGCTGCCCCCAAGAACAAAGAGGTGTCACTGCCACCGACGATGCTTTGCAATACAAGTATTGGTCAACAAGAAGCACTTGTGAAGTGAATAAAGGCACACCTCTCTCTAACAGACAAGACAATAACATGATGCCACAGCTAACAACAGATACAGAATACTACACAAAATAACAAACAGCTTCGGAAAAAATAACTAATATAAAACAGAAGTTACAATTCTTAACAATAACGCTGCATTTTATAAGCAATCATCCGGCTGTATCTAAGGTTAACCTGACAGCAAAAATAAGCAACGTTCGGTATATTTTGTTACAGATTTGTAACGTCATTAACAAGATTTGTGCAGTTACTCGCAAAATTCTCTCTCACTCGATAGCAATCTACTAACAATTGAAACTGACTCAAAAGATTTGACTATAAAAACACAGCTCATTCAGGCACACTCTGACAGCATGTGTACAAAGGGACAGAAATGCCCAGAACTGTTATGAAGTCTCAGTTTGGTTCAGTTCAGTTGCATCAACAAGAGTGTACTAAGCAAACAAACTGGCAGTTCACTGCATTTCTACATCACTTTGTGCACAACTTTAGTGCACAAACTGCCACGATAAAATCCTGTAGTCGGTTTATTAACGAAAATAATAAAACTGAATAAATGCAAACAAAATTTCCACCAGTACAACATAACAAACAATACACTTCACACGGTGTCCCATTAATGCACTTTTCACAACTAAATAGAATATATACAACTGCTGAAGTATTAGCACATCTACAACAATGGTGCAGACCCTCCTGCCCATGGGCCACACCTGACCCAAGCTGGGTTGTTATCAAGCCTGCAATGGCCGAGAGAGAAAGACAAAAATATGACACACAAAATTATACACCTTGCAAATCACACACTAACTGTCTTACTCGCTTTTTGGATTTGAACTTGTTTTAAATTTTAGCTGGTGCATACCGCCAATTTCAGACAGGAACTTAGCCTGATATATAACACAATATACGTTGAATGTTTTTCAATGCAAATGATAATAATACTTTGCACCAGTCTGAGCCGTGGTGACTTCAAGTCCAACTTATGTGGCCCAAGGATCAGGAAGGTTCTGCATCCATGCACCTACAATTAAGGTTGTTAGTAGTCATTTGTATACGGTCATTATATACGGTCATTATAAAACAACAGATAAACCGACGCCGATTCTTATCAGCAAATATAACAAAGCAACTTTTCATGATTTCATTCAGCATAAATACAGCATTTATTTCGATCAGGCCACTTGCAACCGGCATCCGATCCAACTATTATGCTAACAAGCTTTTTATATACAACTCAAACTCAGCATAATTCCTTCATACTGAGCTACAGTTACTGTACACGACAATTTCTGTCAAACATCTGACTTTCCTAGAGAAATTGTGGTTCAGGCCAGTACCCAAAAGTGGCCAATACCGATCATGTGAGTTCCTTGCATCCTTACAGCCCCTGCCGCTCACGGTTTTAGCATTGCTGCCCCCCTCACTCCCTTCCAGCATTCATGCTTGTTCGTCATCGAACATCTTTTGTGGTCTTCTTTAAACCTACCATTTCAATCAGACCTACAGCTACCCTTAGGATTTAAAAGGATTTAAGGATTTTACTCACTCACTTAACAAAGTGAATTTTTGGAAATTTCTGCCGCAATACTTTTCTTTCTGCATGCCACTTAACCCACAGCTCCCAAGGACTGAAGGCCGACAACACAAAAGCATCAGGAAAAAACAACAATTCAGATGTTTAGCAAAGGCAGCAAATGACAACAGGTTATTTCACTTTTACTAACAGTGGCTATCGTAATAACAATACACAGTGTTGGCCAAACCAACAGAGTTAGCCACATGAAGAAAAAAAACAAAATGTAGGTGAGCCACCCAGACCCAACTAGATCAGAGGTGGAGCCCCTATTACCACCCCACTGGGGAATTTATCTAGGTCAGGGGCAGAGCCTCCTTGCACAGTTCTTGCTTCTTCCTGCCCATAACAAATAAACAGAAATATATGGTGTGTCATGTTGTCTAGTAGTATTGTGCAACAGTGCAAAATTGCGACACAGAAGGCTCATTTCTGAAATATTTCCATTAATTTGACCAACACGTATGTAACTTACTTCTTGTTGAACAGATGAGAAGAAACGTACACTAACGACACTTCTTATCTATTCAACAGGATGAATCTCTGACTCCCACTGCAGTATATAACTGAGCCACCAATAAACCTACTTAGTCTGCATGATCATCCACAAATGATCCAAAAAGATCAAAAATGTCCAAAATCAATAAGCGACTATGCCGATTTTTAGCTCTATAACATTAATGCAGTTATACAAATTATACCATGGTCAAAATATATTGATCGAAAACTAGTATGATACAGTAAGTGATTACATAAATTCTTAGCACGATAATGTTTAGGAAAGCTTCAGTCAATACTGAGCAGAGCGCACAATACTAAAAGTAAAACAAAGCATCCATCCAACAGCAATGAAAACTAAACTGGAACCATCACCTCACTTCACATAACAGAACCTCACTTCACGACAGTCAAAGTCCTACACAATACTCAGTAGGACTGTACTGGAATTTGGCTCCATTTCGGACTGAATGAAATCCTGCTATTTTTACAAAGCGGCCAGCCAATATCTGACTCAGCCATATTTTAGCTGGAATTTTGCATTTGTGGCGGATGTAGGCTGTGACACGTAATTTTTAAATAATTGGCAGTTGATTTCTTTTTCTTCACTTGTGCACCACAACAGCAGTAGATGCCATTTCTAATTTACGAAGATGAACTGGCAAATCTGGCTCCAGCCAAGTTACCTCATCAAAATCTCGCCAGATTTAGAAAACAGAAATCCGTTACAGCCCTAATACGGAGGCTCTGCCAGACTGAAATATTGTAATAACAACAAAACGAGTGCTGGCAGAAATTCGTCCCGGCACATACAGCCGGCCTACCTCCAACGATAGACATTGGTAACAGATGACGACAAAAAATTCAGTTTACCAGTCACTTAAATTATGAGCACAGCCAGCATATATATATCTACAGAGTGGTGCAAAAAAGTGGAACATATCAGGTCTCCATAGATTGAGCAATTAACAGCTTAGGAAACAATTAGACCGAACACTGCAGCGAATGGGAGCCAGTGACGGTGAAAATGTATTCAAACATTCAACAATAGCCCTTAAAGGCCAATCGTTTCCAAGATGGTTAAATCAAGCAATCTGACAGCTTTGGAAACGATCAGCCCTTGATCGCTGCACTGTATGCTGGCTGGTTGCATTAAAACTGTATTCGAGAGCTGCTCGACATTAGCCCTTTGAGGCCAATTGCTACCAAAACTGACCGACTGCTCGATCTACATAAAGCATGAATGTTCCACGTTTTAATGCGCCAACCTGTATTAACGTCGATAAAGGCAAGCGAGGATTAGTCCGGAGAGCCGGCAGTAGTGGGCACTGGTGCCCGAGGTAATTCGTTCTTCACCGATGTCTCGCCCTCGGCTGTGGCAGCCTCTGAGTTATCCTGCCGGGGCAGCTGCTGCTGCTGCTGCTGTGACAGCTGCTGTTGCTGCAGCTGCTGCTGGTGGCCCTCTATTAGCTGGACTGCGGCCTGCAGCTCGTGTTGTAACTTCTGTGCCTCGAGAGTCTTTTCAGCGAGAGCACCCTGCAGGCGCTGCACCTCAGCTTCCAGCTGGTCAACTCGCGCCGATGCGGACTTGCCGCCAGCACCGTATTCCGGAGATGAACTCAGGGACAGGCCGTTCTGTGACTCCACCGACCTGTCACCCCCCGGCAGCATCTGATACATCACCATTCCACCATCCCCGGACTGCGGCCACTGCCACGATCTTGCCGAGCCGGATCTGTCATCACTGATACAAACAAAAACAATGAAATACTGTTTAAACAAAACATCTTGAAGAAAGCAGAGCACAAAATGTATCTTGGTGGTGTAACGGTAGGGTGTCGGGCTTACAATCGAGAAGTCGTAGGTTTGAATTGCAGGCGGGTTGCAATCAAACGGTTACTACTCAAACAGGCAACTGTCGGCAGACAGGTAAGCAATCCAGGTTAACCAATGTCACCAACTCAGCCTTTCATCCCTCCGTGGTGTGTAAATTGAGTACCAGGCTGTCTGCCTGGAGTTAACGCAAGGCACGTTCACCTTGCATTGGCTAGCAGCTAATGCTGTGATCCCATGTGGCAGGTGATGCTCCGTAGCTCTCCAGTGGGTTTCCTATTAAGAGCTATACATCACTTACCTTTTACCTTTAGAATGTTGGCAAGAAGCCTTGCCAATCTGCAGGTTAGGAAAGTGCTCAACTTATGTCTTTGATTTTGCAGGAATGGTTTCGCATGCAGATACATCAGTTTTATGTTGAAGATCACACTCATACTTCACAAAGTTATCAAACCCATAAACATCAATATTTTCATATAGTGAACACAACACATGAAAACGTTTTCCGATTTGTCCAAAATCTCTCTACAAATTTTTCCACTGTCACCAAAGAAGCTTGTAGCCTGATTAATACACTGCATTTAAACAAACTAGCAAGTAATTTAATAAAGTACTGCACACCGGGGTGACTTTAAACCATAGGGTGACTTTGAAAAAGTGTTGGAGATGTTACTGTGACGAAAGTGTTTTCTCAATTATGACCAAAGTGACAAAGTCACCCTGCTTTATGCTACATTGCTGTACAATCATCATAGAATATATTCCAACACATCTCACTCACCCATATGTGTGGCCCGCACCGCCACCGACTACGACTGATCCGTCGTGATTAGCAAACAGCGTCGGCAGTGCAGCCGCGGGAGGCTGCTGTGTGCTGGAACGCTGCGGTGACGCTCTGCCATTTGACCAAGCGGCCGCCGAGTGTGCCGCTGCTGACGGGGCACCAGCGTGCATCAGCGGCGGCCGGTGATGTGGCGGTGGTGGACGCTTGGTACGCATCTTTGCCAGGTCCGATGCCAGCAGGCCGGTCTGCTTCAGATAACTGCGCAGCTCCTCATCGTAGCGGACCTGCACAAATGCACTGCAGATGATATACATGGTGTCTAGAGGTGGGCCGAATGTCAGATTTTGTCAACACAGGTCACGGCCAATGTGCAGCAGCACGGCACAGAGATCAGCTAATAAGCCACAAAAAAGCTACTGCCCAAGATTTTCAAAAAAAGGCCAGGGCTGCGTTTCTAGCGACAAAAACTTGTTTCTGGAACTCAAGAAATTCAAACTGGTTTAAACAGGCAAAAAGTTGGTTTAAACCAGCATAGTGTAAAAGGTACTCGAAGTATGCTCATTGCACACAGCATAAGTAGATTAACATGCAAAATATGTACAAAAATATAATATTTCAAAAGTAAAACTGGCCAATCATAACAGAACTTCAACTCTGTTACAGAACGATGGCAACGAAATTAACACGAAAACAAAAAACCGCACTGATTTGCATTTGTTTTGCACAAAAATGAATTTAAAAATTAAGATTGAAGTTCAAAATGGCAGAAACTGGCAAAACAACCTAACCAACTTTGGCAGAAACCTGCCAACCCTGATGTAAGCCACATTAAACCCTCTACGACAATGACAGTGAAAATCTGCTGATACCTTATCCTTGGCATAGAGTTCATTGAACTCCTGCTTCTGTGTGGGGTCCAGATCTCGCCACAAGCCACCAACAATAGCCCCAAGCTCACACACAGATGACAGGTGAGCATTCTCTGCTTTCACCTGTGGCCATATCTGCACACGCCAGCAAGCACAACACTTACTACAGCTAAGGTAATAATTAACTGCTAATTGTGGTTTAATCTGTTGTTGCTTTTTCTTATTTGCTAATTTTAAATCAGACTTTTGGCTTTAAACCGTGTCTACGTTACATTACAAGACAGATTTAGCAGGTGATATAAACAGCAAAGAAGATAAATTTGTTTGTCTCACTGTTGTTTCATCCGTTGTTTTTACTTGCAAATTTTGACGGAAAAACTTAATGCTTTAAACCAGGTTTATATTACATTACAAGACAAATTTTGTGAGTGACATGGATGATAAAAAAGAAAAATTTGTGGGCCTCAGAGCAGGAAGTGTCAACGAAAGCTTACTAGCAAATGTGAAAAGCAAGAAGTTGAAATATTTCAGCCACATCATGTGAGACAAAGACAAATTGATAGAAAAGGGCAATATTCAAGGGGGACCGTGACTAGCAATGGGAATAGAGGAAGACCAAAAACAGTGGATGGATGATGTCACTTCATGGATAGGTCTGAAACATAAAGATGCAAACCAGAAAGTAAACAACAGATCTGAATGGAGAACATCGATTCATACTGTGACCACACTCAGAATCAGAATGGCCAAAGGCAAGGCAAAACATTACATTACTGGGGTACAGTATTGTCTTGACCACCCATCTGTCCATCTTCATCCTGTTAGGGCTCCTACTGGTACTGAGAAATGGCACACTACAGGGTGTGGCAAAAAGTAGTCCCCTAAAGTTTTTCGCTGTTTTCTCAGTAACTGTTTGGCACTTTAATCTAAAATTTTACAGATTTATTTCCTGAAACATGCTATAGCTAACTTCTAAGCGGAATGTGATTTTATTAAAAAAACGACTAAGTTATAGATTTTTTAACATGACTGCCTACCGATTTTTCAGCATTAAAAATGTTCAAGCTTCATACAACACCAATTTAATAACATTGTTGAAACAACACAGT
>Ga0209454_1004379_pt1 | contig 10519 bp, 8 predicted proteins | sample WorMetHERISLAND1_2_FD_187400 | JGI IMG/M metagenome (GOLD analysis project Ga0209454, IMG submission 187400) | Marine gutless worms symbiont microbial communities from Max Planck institute for Marine Microbiology, Germany - Olavius geniculatus... | ecosystem: Host-associated > Annelida >...
CCATTATACAGTAGGTCTACTCAGTTGACGTTACGCGTATAGTGATGCGGTCACCATCCTTATTTAATTTCTCTTCTAATTCATCAAACCGCCTAATTCTTTCTCGATCTATTAAACCCTAAGTTCTTCTGCAACACTGGGGTTTGGTCATTAATTTCGTTGGGTTACAATCCATATTTATTAGTTATTCATCAATTAATAACACTTTCTCTGTTCAAGAATTATTCTCTCTCTGCAAACGTTTGCAGCGATGCTCATTAGCTATGCAAATAATGAATGTTCATGAGATGCGACTAATCACGCCACATTTTCGTCGTGCATGACCAATCACTGGCGGCAGGGTCCAGTTATTGCTTGGCTATAAATAGATTGTTTGTGATTTCCGTTTTTTTTCACATTATACGCTCTCTGCGATAGCTAGCTTCTTGTCACACGTTGGCGGAGGCATAACAGTCGACGGAGTCGTAATGACCATCTAGTTTTATTAAAAACTGTGGCCATTCTGAGTAAATATGTAGGAAAAAATGGCCATAGATTCAATTGCAGGTGACACATGTTTGCCAGGCTGTGGTCTGTGTGGAATTTAATTCTTCACTGCACTCATTCTTATGCTGACTTTAACCTTCTGATGCACTCATATGGTAACAGTCATTTGTTGGCAGGTGACAGACGTTTGTGTCATTGTGGTCTGCGCTGACTTTAACCCTCCTCTGCACTCAGCTGTTTCTCAGATCCTGCTCGGCCGGTATGTGGAAACTCGGGGGAATCCCATCGCAGTGCTGGAAGTGTACCTTGAACTGGTGACTCGTGGAAAGTGCAAGTCTCCCTCGGTGGCAGACAATGGAACAATCGCTGTGCAAGACTTTGACAGCAATCACTGGGCACTCACTCAGTCCACGGTTAAAGGTCAGTGTCAGCACAACATTCTGAAGGTCTACCATGGTTAGGAATAGGCTTAGGGACTCATTCTAAAGGTCATGTGGTTAATTTACAAAACTCTCTGAATTTTCATTAAATTTTTTTACAGTATTTCTAGAGGTACTTTGTAAAATGCATTTGTTTTGTAAACTAGATTCCTGACCTGTGCGTGCAGTTGTTCACAGTCACACACGTGCATAGCATATTTTCTATATTGCTGCCTCCTCTCTAGTGCTTAACAATACAAATAGGATCAGAGTAATTTGGCTGAAAGTGGAATTGGTCGTGGTGGCAGTATTTGCCAGGTGGAAACGTAGGACTGATGGCTTGGCTGCAATTTGCATATGTTAGGCATTGAGTTCGTTGTTGTATTCTCTGACTGTTTCAGATACTGTGCATGTGTTTGGCATGGAGTTCATTGTTGTATTCACCGCTCTGCTGCTGAAGAAACGCATTTGTGTTTATCAGCCAGATGTCACACAGCTTCTCTCTGTCTCCAGGTTATCTCTCTACTGCATCTTGTCAAATGTCCTGCATTTTCTGATGTTTTCCATATGAGCTTGTATGGATTAGCAGTGTTATGGTTAGTTGAATATGAATATGCACACGTTGATGAAGGTCTAGAGTAGTGATGCTGACTTTCAGATTGCAAAACGGCCATTTTTACCAATTCCGAATCTCATGATTGGCGGCATCTCAATCTTCAGATTACACAAAGTTTGATGACGTAATTCTTTTTCAAGTTTTAGGTCATAAAAATAACAAAAGCCGTCTTATGAAAATTATTTATACGCTCAAAGAGTCCTTGTTGCATAGTCTAATTTGCATTTTGCGAATCACACTCTAAGGGGCCTACTGCATACCATTCATGGCACGTTTAGCATGATTACAAGACTTGGCCATCATTTTTGTTGTCACGCTTGACTGCAATGAGATAGTTGGTAGCTATGACACTGAGACACTGTGATGAGAGACAGGAGGATGACGTCAGTCGTGAAATATACACCACGACGCAAAAAATATGCCAATTTTCAGAAAATAACTGTATGAAACATTGGTTGATTTTAATAGTTTTTATCATGCAACGTCTTGAAGAAATCTGGCGTTAAAGACCACACACTGTGGTCCATAAAAAGGTGCCAAGAGCTTTTATTTTTTAAATAGCTCCGTGAAACATTCTCTGATTTTAATAATTTTTGGAATGCAACATCAAGAGGAAACTTGATGCAAATGTCTGTAGTTTTGGCCACCTCATCTTAACACTGTTGCTACACTACCTTGTGAAGTGCAGAAGTCGTAGTTCAGCCATTTACAACATCAAAATTTGTGCTGGGTAGTGCATATGACTGATCCTATGAATATGATATCTATATCGGCGTCTGTCTGTCTGTCCGTCTGTCTGTCTGTCTGTCTGTCTGTGTGTAGTTGTCTGCCTGTGCTGGTCTGGCATCGACTGTCGTGGAGGAATGTTTTTCCGCTGGTACGTCTGGATGATGACAGCCTAGTGGACGAACTGACACAGCTTGCTGGGGGTTACGTTGCAGGCTTCACTGATCCAGCAGTTACCATGAGGTCAGACTTGTGATCAAGATGTTGTGGGTTTAACTTCCGGTCAGGTCATTATCAGGTGGTTACTATTTGGATGGGTGCCTGTCTGTGGACATGTATAACCAACACTAAGGTCAACTCAGCCTTCTATCAGTCCGGGATTTTCTTTCAATCGGTTAACATTTGATTAAAATTTTGGACTTCTTGACAGCTTAGAGTGATTGATAATCCATGTTTGCAGTTTAGTTTTATTTTGCATGGGACATTTTTATCATCAAGATTTTTTCTTGTATAATGTTAGTTTAACAGTCTGCCCTTTGACTATGCAGTTTGTGTAAGCCACTACATTCGTGATTACTTTTACAATTTTGCTTTAGTTTGTGAAAGTTAACCACAATTAGTAGTTGAATTCTGCAGTTTTTATCATCTTTCTTGACTGCAAAAATTTATCAAAATTAACTGATTATTTTTTGTTTATTTTTTAACCAAAAAAAACTAAAAAAACTAACAGCAAAAATTAATTTGTAGCAGCCCTATAAATGATGTATATTAACTGAATGAACTGGTCATTTTTATTTGAGTTGGTTGTGTATTTGTGGTCTTTTGCAGTGTAAACAGGTGCCTGGCTGAGCCTGTATGGCGTGGTGCATTGTAGGTCGGAGCTGTATGACGTGTTGGTTAACGTTGAATCAAAGGAGATTGTCGTTGAGCCAAGTGCCAAAGGTTGCTGAGCTATTTCCTTCCTTTTATTTGTATTTTTTCAACATTTTGTTTGCTTCCGTGTGTTGTAAAACTGGGATTGGTGCAAGGCCAGTGGTCTTTGAGGCCAACGCCACCAAGTAAGCAGATAAATAAGTAAATGTGCATTAAATGCCAGCTTAATCTTATTCAAACTGTAATGAACCATAAAATGCTGAGACAAACATCGTTTCAACATCTCGATGGATATATCGTACAAATACCAACAGAGCGCATTGATTACAAGTGACTAGAGGCTAAAGTATTGTTCTAGAGCCAGTAGTGATTAATTTGTTTAAAATAGATAGCTTTACAGAAACTAATTATTAATTAATGGATAATTTTGATTAAACTTAGCAGTGGTTATGTGGAAGTAAAGTGCATTTTTCTGATCAACTTTACACGTTATTTAGCTAACAGCTGTCACAAATGCACTGAGACAACATGGGGTGTATGAAATTATCATTATTTCATATAATGCTTGTCATTTTGGGGCCGTCCGCTAAGCTGTAAGCTTAAGGTCGGCCTTTTGTCATGATTGTTGTACATCTGTCTGTCTGTCATCCGTCACGGATGTACTGTGGCTAAATGGTGCAGAATAGGGTCTGTTGATCGCTAATAGGAAGTCGCATAGTGGCTTTCAATCGACATATAAATCGATGATCTTTGATGACCTTGAAGCGTTGTAATGCACTGTGGTAAGGAAAACTGGCCATATCTTGGAAGCGGTGAGAGATATGGCCAAGGTTACTATTAATCACTATTGGGAAGTGGCATATACCTTTTCGGATGACGTAAAAATCATCGACTTTGGATGACCTTTAAGGGCAGTGACAACCAGTACAGTCGGCCACACCCTAGCAACAGCTGGGCTTGTTTATAATACATTTGTTGTTAGTGTTGCAACTTTAGTCTAAAATGTAGCGATTAAAATTTTATTCATGGAAAATCATTAGTCACCTAATGGTTATTGTTAATTCTTGTGGAGCTGTCAATTATTCACTTGAGTGCTGTTGTTGCTGTGGCTGGCTGGCGTAGAAGTTGGTAGTTGTTGCACTTACGATTGAGAGGTTTTTGGTTCAATTTTCAGCCGGGTCACTATCACCTAGATGGGTGACTGTCTGCGGACGTGTTAACCATCCAGGTATATAACCAACACCAAGGTCAACTCAGCCTTTCATCCCTCCTTGGTAGGTAAATTGTGTACCGGTTACCGGCCTGTCTGGCTGGAGTTGAGGCAGGGCACGTTCATCTGTGTTGGGTGGCAGGTAATGTCAGTGTGTGATCCCATATGGCAGGTGATGCTCCATAGCTGTGTTATTATTCTGTGTTTGTTATTGTGTGTGGGTGTAGAGAGTTTAGTGATGGGCCGACTGCACCGTGATCTTGCCACGTTCATAACTCAGTGCTGTGCGGATGAACAGAAATCCAATCGTCAATGTGTCGAGGTCCCGTCACTTTTTCAGATTTTTTGCTGCTTCTATCATACTGGTAGTATCGGGTCTAAAAGAATTTCTGTGTGTCTGGCTTTGTAGTTTGGTGAAAAATAGGGACTTTTATGAGAAAAATTTAATATAAAAAGCGTTTGCAAATGTGAATGAAAACGTTACCTTCTTTTTAGTAATTTCGACATATTGACATTAACTGAATATTAATATTAACTGTTGGAATGCTTTGTATATTAATTGGTTTACGTGTATTGATTTTGTCTTCCAAATTCTCATGTTATTCGAGTGTTCATCTTTCTGATGTCTCATAATCTGTCCATGTCCAACTCTGAGAATCTTTGAATTTAGCATCAGATAGATATGGTTGTTGTCAATACGTGCTTCAGAAAAAGAGAAGAACATAGAATTACATATCATAGTGATCCGTCTGCAAGCCAGATTGGCTACTTTAGTGTACGTCAAGTAGATAGAAAGCATGTTAAAAACTGTACTGTTATCCTTGATGAAGCAGCAGTCAAACAACACCGTTTATTACTGATGGACATGAGAAGACAAAGTGTTCACACAGGATACAGGACAAAGCAGAAACCATGTGTCAGAAGGTGGAAACTGAAAGGTGAAAATCTGGCAAAGTTCAGAAGCAAAGTGCAAGAAAAAATGAATAATCAGAAGGTAACCTCGGATACATTGAAGTACAGTATTGTGGAAGCAGCAAAGAGCGTTTGTGGAGTCACCAGGGGCCAAAAACGAAAAGAACGAGATACCTGGTGGTGGTCAGAGGACGTACAGAGGACAGTGAAGAACAAGAAGGAATCATCCAAGAATTGGCAAAAAATGCGACATGATACATCACTGAAGGCAGTGTACAAGAAAACTTGTAAAGAAACAAAGAATGTGGTCGCTGAAGCAAAGCAGGAAGCCACAAAGCATATATATATGATGAACTCGATACGAAAAAAGGACAGGTGAAGATATATAAAATTGCAAAAGCGCGACAAAGATCTAGACAAGACAAGATGGCGGTAAACATCATCAAAGACAGAGATGGAACTATATTGATGGATGAAAAGTTGATCCAGAAGCGATGGAAATCCTACTTTGAAGAACTTCTAAATGTAGAAAATCCGTGAGACCCACTGGAGTATGTTGGGGCAGTGGAGGGGCCAGAGGAAAAGATCAGTCATACAGAAATTGAGAAAGCAATCAAGCAAATAGGTAGCAAGAAAGCACCAAGACCATCTGGAATCACTGCAGAAATGATTATAGCTTTGGATGAGCTTGGAGTGGATTGGCTTCACAAAATTCTCAACGAATTTTTGACAGACGAGCAAGTCCCAGGTGACTTAAAGGAGAGTGAAATAATGACTATTTATAAGCAAAAAGGAGATGCTCTTGAATGTGGAATTGCAGAGGAATAAAGTTGCTGGAAATTGCACTAAAAGTGTATGAACAAGTGATTGAAAGGCGTATGAGAGAAACAGTACACATTAACTCTAACCAGTTTGGATTCATGCCAGGAAGGGGAACCATAGATCCCATTTTTATTCTCCGTCAAGTGCAGGAAAAGATTCTGGAAGGGAACAGAAAACGATACTGGACCTTTGTGGATTTGGAGAAAGCTTTTGATCGAGTGCCTAGAGAAGTGTTATACTGGAGTTTATGACGTAAAGGAATTAGTGAGAAGCTTGTGTGAGTTATGAGGTCAGTGTATGATGGAGCAATGACAACAGTGCAAAGTGGACAAGGAAAGACATCAGCTTTTGAAATAAAAGTTGGTGTACATCAGTGATCCTGCCTTAGTCCACTGCTGTTTATCATCGTTATGGATGCAGTCAGTGAATATGTTCAACATGATGTGCCATGGGACATGCTGTATGCAGATGATCTGATTATTGCAGCTGTCTTGTTGGCTAAACTCCAGGAAAGATTTGGTGAATGGCAGGAGGCTCTGGAAAGAAAAGGCCTTAAAGTAAATGCGGACAAAACGGAGACTATGGTGTGTGCAAGGACAGCAGGGTCACTCCAGATTATGGATAAAAATGGGAAAGCTCTGAAACAAGTGGAAAATCTCAAGTACCTGGGTTCAGTAATCCATGCCCAAAGAGGAAATAAGGAAGACGTCACAGCTAGAATTGCTGCAGCATGGAAAAAATGGAAAGAGCTATCAGGAGTGTTATGTGATCGAAGGATGCCCATTACTGTTAAAGGGAAAGTATACAGAACAACGGTAAGGCCAATATTGATCTATGGTTCAGAAACATGGACATTGAAAAGGCGTGAAGAAGAACGTTTGAAGAGAAGCGAAATGAGAATGCTAAGATGGATTCTCTGCCATAGTTGAGAGACAAGAAAAGGAATGACGATATCCATCGCATCCTTGGAATAGCGTGCATCACGGACAAAGTACAGGAGGCCAGGTTGAGATGGTTTGGGCTTGTACAACGCCAAGAAGAGGAGGATTGTGTCAGGAGAATCTTGGAGGCAGAGGTACGTGGACAACGGAGTAGGGAAAGACGGAGAAAAAGGTGGATTGACGTCGTAAAGTATAACACGGAGGCATGGAAGACTTGCGGCTCGACTTGAAGAACGTGGAGAATAGAGCCGAGTGGAGATGGAGAACCCGTGTGGCTGACCCCTCGCCTGAGGGATCTAAACCAGCCTGAAAGAGAGAGAGAATAGCTAACGAGTTCATACTTAGAGATCCATGGTGTGATATATTATTAACAAAATAATTTTGCTCAAATCGCAACAAACACAGCAAAGTATAATTTCTGTCAGTTTATCAGAATTTTTCACAATTTATCATTTATATTTTATGGTTTATCATTCCACCGAATTAACTGGTTACGGAATAACTGGCTAATGGTTGGTTGGTACAGGAAATTGCTGAGAAGATGGGTGAACTATTGATCAACCTACGGAGCCTTGGAACTCTGGACGCTGATGGAAACGTGTCATTATCTGCGGAGCAGTTGCGAATGAAACGTCTTCCTCATGCCACGGAGACTTTCCTGCTGGCACTAGCAGCTGCTGAGGGACTGTTGCTACTGCTATAACAGCTGACAGTTTCCAGTGCTAATTGTTAAATAAATTCTTCTCCATTACTGACAGGGATACTGCATACTCTTCTTTGATGCTTTGTAAATTTGCGTTACGTATGTTACACATATTACGCAATGTAAAGTCCTTTCCGAGTAACAATGCCCATAGGTTGGCGCTTATCTCCTTAGCCATACACCAGTTTACACTGCGGGTCATCACGGATACGAGGCTAATGTATCGTGCGGTGTTCCTGTTTATGTCACAGTTTTCGCTGGTACTCATTGCGCCTGTTCACGGAGGGATGGCCAGGCTGAGTTGACCTGGGTGGCTGATTACATACAGAGATGGTTTACCTGCCTGCCAATGGTCACCCATCCAAGTACCAACCGGGCCCGGCGTTGATCAACTTTGTTGATGTGACCAGTATACATGTATACATACATATACATGTTGGACCAAAAAGTAAGCCTTTAGTTTTTTTCCATATCTTCGCCAAATGTTGACCAGCTTTCAAAGACTTCTTTCCCTGGCACATAGTGATTTTTGAGAAGTTATATTTTGCAAGGAAGTGCAGCAAATTGTAATTGCATTATTGCAAAATTTTCAGCAGATTGCGCCAGTTGAAGAATTTTGAAAATTGGTCAGTATTTGGTGAAGAGAGGCTTAGATTTTCAGCCCACTCTGTTGTATGTTTTGATTTTTGGACCATTTGTTGCATTGGTTATGCTCGTCTGTTTTTATGTATTTTTATGTATTGTTAATATGCACTTTTGTTTTATTTTCCTGCGAATTGCACCCTTTCTCGCACAACAAACTCAGTTTTTGTTCAGTCGGCCAATTTTTGCCCTTGCAGAGTTACTCCAAGTTAGGTTGTTCCCCAGAAGTAAACTTTTTGGTGAATATAAGTGATTAGTGGCTACTGTAATGCCTCTTCCCTTAATTTCAGCCTGTTGGAAAACTCTGTTTGCGCTGGAATATTTTCTTTCAAAAAAACAAAATTTGAGGTCGGGAGTTACGCCTTTTTGCTTTCCAATTAGGAACCTTACTGTTTTGTTGTTCTCATGTTTTTTACAGTATAGAGTACCTGTTTCTGTTTTTTTTTTGATAAGTAATGTGCTTGTTTTATTGCAAGTGTTTGTGACATATGTGCAATAACCTGCTTGCTTACTTATACCCATTTACACGAGAAAACATACATGAAGCAAACTTAGAGCACACGTCGTGCACATGTATATTGAATATGTATGCTTGATGTATGTTTCCTCATGTAAACGGAACATTAATTACCGGACAACCTGTAATGCTGTCTGTTAGGACGACCACACACTGACTAATGACTAAGTAGTTGGTGTGCACGCATGTTGCTAGTTTTTACATAAGCACCACACAATGTCTGTTGTGAATAGTAGATAACATGAATATTATTGATACAACATTTTCATATGTTGTTAGCGTCGAGATTAATACACTCCATAATTAACCATTTCTGACTCTACAAATGCACTTCTAATGTCATGTCATTAAGTCAGTGGTGTCATGGCAGGGGTCTGTTGCCCCTCCCCCCCCCAAAAAAATTGGGGCTTTTGTAAAATTGTCGAAAAATCACTTCGGGGAGATTCTTCGTCTAAAAATGCCAAATTTGGGCCTGAAACTTGCCATATTGGTGACATTTGGAGGAGAAATTAAAATTTCGAGCTCCATTTACCTTAATATCTTAATTCTGTAAGAAATTTGCAGTGTCTGTCAGAATATTGCAACCTCCTGCACCCACCCTAATTTTAACCCACGACCAGGGTTATAATTTATGTGGGGCTGGAGGGATCTACGGACCCATGTAGGACCTTTCCCCCTGTAGGATTTATGATTTTGATCTTTTCCTTGTAAATTATACCTTTGAAACACTGTTACTGCTGCAAGAACAATAAGTTATGTATAGACTGAGACCCCAAAGATTACTGAGACCCCTTCCGATGATTTACTGAAATGGCGCCACTGTCCACGACGTCAGTTTCTAAAGGGTTAATAACCCTGTATAACAAGCAGTGTCAGTAGAGCATAGAGTAAAGCGTCAATAGCTGACTGTGTCCAGTGCGCAGACGAGTCCGTCGAATCATACAGCAAGTCTACACATGAACAGTAAATAAGTAAATAAACAAGCAAACAAACATATACATTTCTCGTTGCAATCGGCCTAAACACTGCCCATTTGAGCCGGGAATCAGAGGCAGCTGGAATCAGATGAATCCTGGAAACAGTTGAGGCGAATTCAAACTGAGAGGATTCTTAATTCCAGGACTGCCGTAGCGATTGCATTTCAGTCCGCATACCGATGGGAATCGGTCCTCATACCGTGGGGCACAAATTAACAAAATACTCTCATTTGCAATGCATCGCTATATAAAGGACTAAAATATTAGCTCTGAGCATGCAGCTATTGGAAACGAGCGAAGATGTAGGCTACGTCAGCATCCGTACGCCTAGCTACATGTATAGGCAGCTTACTCGTGCACTGCCATTACACATGCAGGCAATCTAATCCTGACCATCGAGCTTTTGAGCTAAAAGTTTGCTCTGCGGCACATTCGTACCAATGTTGTCTTTTCTACGGGGTCTATAAAAGCCTCTATGGCACAGACAGACGGAGGGACAAGCAAGAACGTAATGCGGCCTATCAGGACGTCTGCCATAGGCGGATTTAGGGGGGGGGGCAAAGGGGCCATGTCCCCTCCAAGATGCCAAATCGCCTTTTTGCCTAGTATATGCAGTGCATTTCTGCAGTAAAACTAATAAAATTTTTACTCAATGTATGCATTTTAGGGGGTTTT
>Ga0209454_1004383_pt1 | contig 10516 bp, 9 predicted proteins | sample WorMetHERISLAND1_2_FD_187400 | JGI IMG/M metagenome (GOLD analysis project Ga0209454, IMG submission 187400) | Marine gutless worms symbiont microbial communities from Max Planck institute for Marine Microbiology, Germany - Olavius geniculatus... | ecosystem: Host-associated > Annelida >...
CTGCGAGTTGGTGCCGGGTTTTCCAGTCTCGCGTTTTCAGTCACCCCGCTAAATACGTCACTGTTCACTTCATAACTTGCATTCTGCTGCAGTCTTAATCATGCATCATGGAAACTGGAAAGTAACAGGTGTTATTTATCGAAAAAGTCTGTCATAGGCCAGAAAGTTTGGAACCTGTATATGGGGGGTTAGAAACAACCGCTTGAGTCTAACTTCTGTAGGGGTTCAAACTTTGCCCTTCTCCATAACTTATGGGCATTTTATACTGGCCATTTTTATCATTATACTGTCTGTTGCTGTCAATACTTGCTACACGTCTGTCACTGAATTCAGTTTTGACTACTCTGTAGGAGTGATAGTTCACTTGATATTTGACCTCTGCTTCATGTGTACTGCTGATAATTTTGTATCTTGTTACGTGTATTTTGTAGAAATTTGAACGACGGTGTCACAGGTGTGAACTCCAGTGCAGACAACAGCAAGTCAGGCGCTCGTTTTGCAGCAATGGACGTAGAATGCCTCAAAACACTGAGGACAGCAAGGCAAAGAATTAGATGAAAGTACCAGTTTACTAAATGACATTAAGTGTACTCCACTTGGTGCACTGCCATGGCCTGTGTGTTTGAAGTTTTATGCAGCTAATTGTTCATTGTTAAGTTAATGTTAAATGTATTTTGCAACCTTGTTATATTATGCAGTTATGCTAACAGGCCAAATCACTCTGGCCCATCCGTTTGTCATAACTTGAGAGCAAAATGGCATAGAAAAACCACATTTGGTGTAGACGTTACCCACTACAGGAGTAATTGGTGTGGCAATTTTTACTTCAAAGGGGTCAAGGTCACTGGGTGCCAAAATTGTGCACCTGCTGCACAACACTGAGTGTGGCATCATCCTTACATGAAACGTCTTTGTGAATATGTATCCATCCAAGTTGACATTTGAAATTTCCAGTGTGAATTGGTTTCTGCTTAATTGTTACGTACAGATATGGCAATCGTTTTTGTGTACTTTTCCTACACAAAATTTTAAACGTTTTCATGTACGGTACATTAATTTAAAACAAAATTTGGAAGTATTACGAGCATAATTTAGTCAGGCCTACTTATTGTGGTTAAAATGTTATGCCCAAGCTAAATGTTTCAAAGTGCTCTGTTAAGTGTGCATTGCACTTTGGATTTGAAATTCTTTAGGTATGTTCAGTATTTGTAAAAAAAATTTTGATCGTGATGAATACTGTCGACATCCTTGCTAAGGGTCGATTGTTCCGTGCCTAGGTTAACTCACGGGTTTGCCAACCAGAGGTTAACTGTAACTCTCAGGTTAACCTTGTGCGCACGAGTTAACCTGGGTAATTTCTTGAGTTAACCTTGTGGTTAACCCTAACCCATGCATGGTATAATCGACCTTAAGCACTGTTGTTGGAGAAAAAAACTGCCTAAAAACTTTCCTAAAAATTGCATCAGCATACTTTTTTGAATAACTAACTTTTAACTCTGTCAATTATTTAATGCTGATTACTGCTAAATGTTGCTTACTTATGTTTCAGTTTCTAATACAATGTACTTGTATCTTTGTTATATTTTGATTTATAGCACTTATTTATAGTACTTACAAAATGATCAGTAGTGCCACGAATTGTCAGGAAAAATAGTCTGGAGAATGGTCACCCCGTTATTACAATGATCCCTTTGTTGCCAGTTTGCTAAAGAATGAATGAATGGAAGAACGAACAAACAAACCTATTACTGAACAAACACCGTATAACACAACAAATCACAAAATGTTACAAATTTACAGTGTTCAGTTGTTCACGAGATATCAAAGAGATGATAACAACCTGCTCTAATGGTTGAAAAATAAAACACAAAAATACACAAGCATACAAAAGGAATCATAACGAACAGGTATGAAAATTTTCAAAGTCTCTCAACATTCATCGAAGAAGATGTGGTGTCACCTTTAAACACATGGTATAATTCATGTGGCTCGCAATATAAATTAGTCATGGCTGGTAATTAAAGTAAAATTTGATCATAAATTATAGGCAGTTTCCATAAAAAAATTGTGTGAGACAATTTTACAGACCAAGGAGATGTTTATATTAAACAGGCATACAATACAGGAACTTCAAGTTTAACATCTGAGGGACTTGTCCCAAGACAAGACCCTGCTGGGGACATACATCCCCCACCCCTGACTATTAGGATCACCATGCACTTTGTGCAATTGAGTTACTGAGTTTTTTTGTAAAAAAATAACTGCATCTGTACAAGGCGATCATTTTACACAGCATGCAGCGTCACGTCTGTCTCAGACGAAGTCGGGATAATGCTGTCAGAGAGTGGCTTCAAGTAGTCAAGCATGGCATATTTCCACGTCCACAGTCGGGCGATTCGGTTGAACTCTTGGACATTGTCCCGGTACATCCGACCAATGGCCGGCTCCATGCAAACATACCAGTAGGGGTCAGTTAGCAATGACTGGATACTCAGCAGCACCTTGGATATGGTCAGTGCCAAGCTCCAGTTGTGCTGAATGGAGTCGAGCCCAACGTCGCCATGTCGACTGATGTTTGGATGAAAGACTTTTGTGACGAACCGGACGACAGGCGGCTGCATCGGATAGCTACAGTGACAACACAACATGTATTGCTGTATAGCAGGCTACCACAGTCTATTAAAACAAGTTACTAATGACTGCAGCTAGTATTAGAGACCCAGCTTCTGTTAGAAGTTTTACAGTACACATGAATCACGAGCATGCTAAACGCAGTGCACCAAACAGTATCCCTTAAAAGTTTTTGTACCATTATGTAAGCGACCAGTAGAACTTTCGTGTGAAATTTCACATTATTCATTATCTGCTCATGCACACATAAAATACAAGCGGTATTCGACCGTCTTTTACTGCTGCAAAGTTAGGAAACTTTTAGTGTGACCAGTGACCACTTAGAACTTTTGAACATTCAATATCGTTTGTAATGACAAATATCACCCGGTGAAAAAACAACTGGGTAACATTGTGATGTAAAATCATACATGTTTAGGGATTAATACACTGTTAACAACAAACTGCATATCCCGACTTTTAACATAAGTTACTTTTAAAAGGTAGTAGCAAAAGCTGCACTGAAATTTTAACAAAATCCTCAAATGCAATGTAAGTTGGATGTACATATGTGTGAAGCAAATTACCATGTGATGAAATCACTCACTTGTGAGGTATCTGGAGATAGAGAAAAAAGACTCCTCCCTCGTAGGGGCTACCTCGTGGCCCAGTGATGCAGGCCTGCCAGTGGCTACAGTGTCGATCGAGAGGCTTTGCCTGAATCCCTTCAAGTGGATCAGCCCGCAAAGCTTTCAACTCACTGCGCAGTCTCCGATGTCTCCAAGAACTCTCAATCAGTGGACCAGTATGCTACCAAACCGACAGCACAGGCTTAGCTGCCAGACTAACGTTACTGTTACACTCATGATCAACTGATCAAAATACTACAGATATAAAGTTAAACTATACTGAAAAAGGCTGACTATTATATGAGCACTTTTAGCCTTGGACTTAACATTTTGGTCAAGTTTACAGTACCTTTGTCACATCTCTGGAGTAGCAGCACAGTCATATTTTTTATCACACCAGAAAATAACTTGTTCACTTCGTTAAGCCATATTTGCTAGAACAATTTAAGACTTCAACAGTACTGCTTCGTATGACTCTAACCTGTAGCATCATGGTGTCCAGACACAGAATGCAACAACAACTTTGCAACCTGCACAGCACAGCACAGCACAGCCACTGTATGTGTCATTGACTAACTGGCATCGCATGCATGTTTTTGTTTCACGTGCCTCATTGTTCTGCATGATTTTTATATCCGCCAATGGAACGAAGTGAATTGGAGGAGATTATGAGATTGGTCGATCCGTCGTTGTGTGTGTCAGTCTGTCTGTGTACACGAATTGGCGGAGATATGCACTCTTAACGAATGCCTTCCAGTATGATTATTAAATTATAACGTGCAGCAGTGTAACAAGCTGAAGTAACTGCTAGGACACCTAGTAAAGCCAAACACAGAGCAAAAGTATGAGATTTGGACACTATGGTATGTACAGCATTAAGCAGAGTGCATGTAAAAAAGCAATCCAATGACTGAACCTAAAACATCTCGGCTTCACTGCATTCTGATACTGTCTATTCTTGCACGTTCAGCTGCACCTCTTGGATAAACAGAGGGAAAGGGAATCTGCATTCTACATTACCAAAAAACTGTTCTAGCACAAACTATGACACCAAGCATTTGTTAACTCAGTAAGTAGAGGTTTAACGTACCACTGAACACATAATAGGTCATTTCAGGGACAGCCTTTCCAGGCCTTTCCTTTCCTTTTCTTTTCCGGTTGGTGGCGTGGCGTAGTTTGTAACGCGTTTTGGATGAAACTAAGTTACTCTATGCCAGGCCCGGTTAGTACTGCGATGGGTGACTGCCTGCGGGCAGGTAAACCATCTTGGTGTGAAGCCTGCCAGCTAAGTCGACTCAGCCTTCTACCCTCTGTGGGATGGTAAAATGAGTACTAGCGGTGGTCACGCCCATCGCTAGGGAAGAAACAGCGAGTTCTGCGCAACAGTTGCCCCTGTGGCCAGGACTGCAAGTATACTGACCCAGTCGGTTAAAGGCGCTGGCTGTTAACTTGAGCCGGTCGACCTGGGCTGTATGCTAGCTTAATTGGGCTCAGTACTGCGGTGGGTGACTGCCTGCAGGCAGGTGAACCATCGTGCCGGCTTCGCCCTCACCGGCTCAAAGCGCTGTAAAGGGGATGAGCTCCCACGCAACGGACCTAGCTGTCTATGCGGAATCTTCTTCTTCTTCTTCTTTCCAGGCAGTGCACTCACATAAACACATAGTGATGGAACAGGAAGTTTCACCATTACAGAAAAAATCTAATGTGGAATACAAAAAAAACAAAAATCAACTCAAGCCTAAAATTGTAAGAACTGTCCAGTATGAGTGTGCATATGTAATAATAGTGGCAGTTCTGATAATCTTCCCTATTATTCTCCAGACAATCATTAATGTCAGAATGTTGTCTAATATTAAAATAATCACAAACAAAGTAAAGAGATGCATACATTTGACTGTAGACAACTTTCCAGCATGTGACACTGTACTGTGGCTGGAAGAGTGGCCATCGGCGATCTATGAACCGTTTCCACTGATCTTCACACAGCTCGGCATTCAAAATGCTCTGCCACCTTGTGCAGACCTTGGTAGCTTGCCAGAGTGAAATATCGTCCAAGTAGTGAAACACAGCAAGTAACACTGCAACACAACACAAACATATATGAAGATGACATATGATTGATAAAATTGACCAGCTGCTGTGGATGCAGTTTATTCGCCCAATAAATTGTTAAACCATGACATACAGCCAATTATATCAACCTCAACTTTGAATGATATCATCGTCATTAGCGCATAGTTGGTGAAGACAGCAGCATCACCTCCCAAATTTCCATGTGATGAGTCTTGTCTCCAGAGGTCAGCAGGCGGAGTGTTGATGTCCCCACAAAGTTGCTCGAGCCATCTGTTCCCGAAGCAGCCTGGACGTCTCTAGCTAGGGTCAGGGGGACAACTGAGGGCCATCTTGACGTGGCACCGCACAGACTGGTCAACTGGAGTATCCTTGGCAAACCTGGTTACGTGGCCAAGAGCGAGTTACGGCATCGAATAATGGACTCTGACACCAGACTGAGACCAGATAAGATGGCAACCTCTGTGTTGCATGTGCAGTCCTGCCAGCAGATTCTGACTACCTGATGCTGGTCTTTCATATGAAATGCCTCCTGGCACCTTGTGAAGGCAGACGACAATGTCCATGTCTCGCAAGAACAGGTAGAACGAAGTTAAGCTGTACAACACTGGCTGCATACACATGCAAATAATAAATCTAATAAATGAAAATAAATATTACAGAGTAACTAACTAAAAAAACTAACATGAATATTGACCTACCATTTGTGAACAATCACAACAGTAGCATAAACAAAAACTGTTCACCGATATAAAAAAATTAGCTTATTTTTCATTATTGAGAACAAGCTGTTTTCAATTAGGGATGCTGGTTATATGCAAATATGCAATCGCATATGCGATTGCATATTTTGCCAAAGCTCGCATATCGCATATTTTTCCGCATATAATGGCATTTTCAAAATCGCATATGCGAAAATTATGCTACATATGCAAAAATTCACATATATTCGCATATATGCCGCATATTTCCGCATATATGATCGCATTTTTTTAGCATTTTTCTTGTCCAACGTTGTTTTAAGACTGCTAAATATTTTGGTGGCAAACGATTACCATTATTTACAATTAGATGTTGAATAAATTGAACTTGTAAAATGTCAAAACTGCAGAAATGGCCTATTAATGATCATGATTATGATTCTCTGAAACTCAAATTTGCATATGCCGGAAATATGCGGAAAAATATGCTGCATAGATGCCGCATATATGCGCTGCACATTTTGCCAAATTCCACATATTTGCCTCAAAAAGTTCTGCATATTTTAAGAAAATTCTCCACTATAAACCAACATCCCTATTCAATCATTGAACATTGAACTTCATTGTTGGATGATAAAATAGTATTATCTGTTGACTGATACACTTGGCAAATTTCTGTTGGCTGATTTTATAAGATGATTTTATTGATCATATGCCATTACCTTATCAACTAACAGCAGATGTACTGGTATTTTACACTATAGAGACAAAATATACTACATTTTATTAACTGATGACCATAGTTTTAATGATTGAAATTTCAAATTTTGGTCCTGAAATGCATTACAAAGTTAAAATCTGGTTTTGGACCACTGACACTACACTACAGCAGTTTGTAATAGTTTCAACAAACCTTCCGTTGGAAGTGAATCAATAAGACCTTCAGGAATTCTTTCTAATCTGTAGTCTCGAGCATGGCTCAGACTGTTTATACGTTCGGCAAGTCGATCGGGCTTGTGCACGGCGGGTAAAGAAGCTGGCTGTGAATACTGCACTGCAACACTGAAACTATCCTCCATCTTGCTATAGAAATCAGTCTCAACATTCGGCTCTTCGTTTCCAGAATCACCTGAATCTGTTTTCTACAAAAAAAACAATAAAACAACAAAACAACTATAACACTCTACAAGTTGATAATACCTTTTTATTATTGCATCATACACTTCTTCTTTGTTCTACATCGCAGTGGTGCTGTCGACGTCAATCCCAGCGCAGACTGGGATCATCATGTGATGCCATGGCTTGCGACAAGTCGTTGACTGAATGGAGACCGGAGTCACAAAGCAGAGTTTTGATGTAGTGCATGCGTGCATAACCACCGGGCCGAAAAGTTCCAGACGGTTCAAAAAACAGAATGTAGTGAACTGGTTCATCTACTCATCTGTAGCAATGTCCTGCAAACTGTAGACATCTAAAGTGAAGTGTTAAACTGACTGGTGGCAAGGATCCATACAGAGTAATGTTGCGAACATAGTCTTTGTATGAAATGTTGAGAGCTTCGCGGAGCAGGCGAGTATAGGTACCATCAAGTGAGCATTCTTGTGAAGTTGTTAGGGTCCAGCACTAACTACCGTAGAGTAGTATGGCTTCAACAGTGCTTCTAAAAACATGAACTTTGAGTTCACAACTAATCTGTGATGCCAGATGTATCAACAACCATTTCAACTGCACATAATTGCCACCGCTGATACACATGTCAACTGTAAATGTATGCCTAATCAGCACATACAATATTTAGTACAATTTACCCATACACATCAAAATAGAAATACTAAATACTGAAATTCTTGCTGAACATTTGACCAAATGCACAGGTCTATTTTAATAACTTATCACTCTAAAGTGGATAACAATACTGAAAATATCATAATGTGCACTTGTGCAGAAACATATATTTTTGTAAACAATGGCAAAAGATTCTCACATATCTCTATCACAAATTGATAATCTGAGGTTCTATGGGGTGTAAACTTATGAACCACTCACGTAAACTTAACTTAGTTGAATATAAAAAGCTAATAGACCGAGCAACGATACTGACTTCTGTACATGCAGCTTCTTCCAGCCGGTTGATGTTTGATGGATACAGGAACATGTGGCAAGTGCTGCATAGTGGCTGGTTAAAATTCGATCCATAGAAACCAGCACACATGACACAAGAATCATACTATAGAGAATGCACAAACACAACATGATATATGCACAACTAATTTTGCAATATAGCATTTTAACATGTGGCATTTTAACATTTGACATGCACTGAAATAATCCTATAATATTTATTAAAAAATAATCATCAGTTTACAAAATGTGTAAAAAAATAAGTTGAAAGAAAAAATTGCGTTGGCTGCTCACAAATTGTAGCTCCCATAAACACCAATAATTATGCCAAAATCACTGACTGCTGCTAACTGTAGTAAACAAGTCATATCTTCCATTCAACAAAGTCCATCGCCTCTGCCATTTAAAAAAACTGGCAACAGTCTGCTAATTATAAAACTAAAGAACAGTATCTAAATTACATATACACACTCCACACACGATAGCTGCCAGCCACTCCTCGCAATCATGCTGTGTAATGCTGATGAAGAAATCTCAAGTGGCGGAAATTCCGCCGCGTTATGCACCGTCCATTTGCTGGAGTGGCGGAAACCTAAAACCAAGTATGTGTCTGTTTTCGGCGCTCCATAAATAGTGCTATTGAAGCAGCTGTGACTATAGCCCTCGCGCAGTCCACTGGTAGCGTGCGCATCTGCTGCGCAAAAGGTCTCGGGTTCGAGTCCTTGTGCATGCAAACATTTTGCAACTTTTTACGCGCCAAAGCAGCTACTGCTTTCAGCACGTCTTGACCATCGCAATTCTGTCCGTCCGTCCGTCTGTCTGTCTATCACATGGGTGGATCAATCAAAAACGGTGTAAGATAGGATCACCAAATCTTCACCGTCGGCTGCCTGGAAGACTCTAGTTTCAGGGACCGTAAAGCTTTTCTATAAATTCGAAGGGGGTCACCCCAAACGACAGTGCTAAATGAGGGGGGTGGGCAAAACTTGCAATTTTTAGCCAATAAGTAGTTGTATCTCGATAACAGTGCAAGATAGAGCCTAGGTTACTACTAATCACTAATAGGAAATCGTACACTGGCTCCCGATTGCCACTGAATTCAATGACCTTGGATGACCTTGAACGCTAAAATGGGGGTTTTATGGATTTTTAGGAGATTTTGGGCTGCGAGACACATTTCAAGAGCAAATTGCGCCGAAACCAATTGAAATAGACATGGACAAGCTGCATATGAAATTTTTAGAATTGAACGTAGATTTTGACGGTCCGAGTCTCAATTTTCTAGGTGCAAGGAAACCTGCTCACGAGAGCATCAAATAGCGGTACCCCCCGTAAAAGTCGCGACTAAACAGCTGGAGATAGACTGACAGTTTGCGAACAGCAGCTGCTGTACACTTTCGTGCGTTTTGCGAGCATTAGCTCAAATTTTTTTGTTTCTCTTCGCTGTCGTAATTAATGTTTCTTCTCGTAACAATATATTCGTATAAATTCTGCAGCTTATTCACTTTTAAAGCAATTTAGGTGAATGGCTTTGGTGCGATTTACTCCAATGCTGTACTGAATTGCTTGTTTCCAATATGAATAATTATAACGGTAGACAAATATAGAACGTCTATGAACCATGCCACAACAGTATAACGTATTTATATCAGTCTTATTCAGTATTATATTACAGTATAGCTCAAGCGAAAGTTGTTTTTTTTGTAAAATGTATGACTTTTAACTTTAACAGCTTGTGTGCAACATATGGCACCACGCTGCGAGTGGTTATCGGTTATGGCAGTAAAGAAAGCTGACAGAGACTACAATTTGTGTGTATATTGTCGTCTAGGGTTCAGCGATTACCATTAGGGTTAGAGATAGAGTTAGTGTTTAGGGTTAGGGTTAGTTAGGTTTAGGGTTTAGGTTAGGGTTAGTGTTTTAGAAAGATTATATCGACAATAGCGGACACCATATATTACTGTGCAGTATGGCTTAGATATTGAGGTTAGTGCAGGTAGTTGACAACACGGAAAACTTGTCAAGCGGCTATCCAATGATACTTCCTAACTTGAGGAGCTGCTTGGCCGGACTGCCGACCCGTGAGGCTACGGCCGAGGTCGGGCAGTTGCTCCGGTGGCGCCGTGTCCGTGCCGACGTGGCACGGATACGGCGGCATCGGACACGGACGGCCTTGGTCGGAATTTCCGCCACTGCATTTTTTACAGGGCAGAAATTCCGCCACTCCAGCAAATGGACGGAACTTAGCGCGGCGTATTTTCCGCCACTGTAGCGTCGTGCAATGCCGTTAGCTGGTGGTATTGCATATCTCTGTTTTAAATAACTAACGAAACCACCACTGTTACTTAAAATAAATGTAAACAGCTTTTATACATACTTCTGCAC
>Ga0209454_1004388_pt1 | contig 10513 bp, 9 predicted proteins | sample WorMetHERISLAND1_2_FD_187400 | JGI IMG/M metagenome (GOLD analysis project Ga0209454, IMG submission 187400) | Marine gutless worms symbiont microbial communities from Max Planck institute for Marine Microbiology, Germany - Olavius geniculatus... | ecosystem: Host-associated > Annelida >...
TCTTTGTACATTGGAAACCCCAAAAGCTAAAAACCTATACACCTCAAATATATAAAAATTTAAAAACTTTCTCTCAAAACTTAGAATTTTTCCAGCCCTGGTTACAGGTGCACCTCCTCCCCCATTTCTAATATTTTTCAATGCGCCTCTGGATCTATCACACGCCATTATTGTTACGACGATGCTTAAAACTGAAATTGTGCTACTAAATGTGAACTTAGTGCACTGAATGCAATTTTTAAAAAACCCATAAAGCATCCACAGAGTTCAAACCTCAGCGTGTAAAAACAATGGTGTATTTTTGGCTTTCGATAAGAATTGCTGCAGTAAGCCAGAAGCGACTAGAGCTCTCAAACCTTCGTCGGAAATGATGCTGCCACCTGGCGAACACAACTGAGTCTTTGTTTACGCTCTATTTTATAGTAGGCCTAAAGACTTAAGAATCGCGGACGATCCGAAATTTACAAAAGAATGCCGACCGTCACCAAAATCTACTCACTTTCTTCTTGGACTGTGTCATAAATTTATCAAACTTTTTTCATATAACGTTTTCACTTTTTTAGGGTACAGACGGTAGATTCAGAATAATAACCTCAGTTTTTCTTCGGCGTAGGTTTAAGCCTACATTTCACGTAACGGTAAAATCATTGTCACGGTCTGACAACGACTTCTCCGGCGGTCACAATATTGTGACTAACGCACTTAAGCCTACGTTATGGCACAGTGTTCATATTGTTTTTATTTATTATATTTATTTACATTTTCGCATTTTGATTCAATGATCGACTGGAACTCTGTCCTCCAGATTGTCTGCAAAAGTCGACATACCGGTATCTGACAGTTGCGCTTTTCAGTGGCTCTAAGCGCCTGTAAAATACCGGGTGGGCCAATAAAAAGCGGCCACTTTGCATTTCTCGAACATCTAAAAACACCGCCGTTGTAAAACTAAATAGAATTGTTAACGATCGTTTAATAGCAGTGGTTAGTGTGGACTGGTTTTTATGTATGTGCAAAACATCAGGTCATATCTTAAACAGTTTTAAGGTATTCTGGAAAAAGTCGAGTGGTTTTATTTGGTCCACCCTGTAGATGTCAGGACTTTCTGACGACGTTAGGACATTCTGTCGTGTCTGAAAGACGGGCTTACCATGCCGCAGTGCCAGTGCAGTGAACTGTACATTCAGTAGGGCCTTATACGTTATATTTTATAGTGTTCCTGTGTGATCGAGTCCTATACAGCGTGCCGACGTGAATTCCTCAGGTATATTATTTTACAGAATGCATAGAAAAACGCGAAACTTCCCATCGGCGAGTGACTGAGCGGTCTGCTAGCTCTAACGCCGCAGATCGCTGTAGATTAACCGCACGTTTCAGGAATCGCTTATGTTAGTGACTAAAGATCAGTATCAGGCTTGTAGGCAGACTTTCAGACCGGGTTGCAACAATTTTGAGGTTCGATTAATTGGATTTATTACCTCCGCCAAGGAGGTTATGTTTTTGCCAGACTTTGTCTGTTTGTCTGTCTATGTGTCAGCAAGATAACTCAAAAAGTTATGGACGGATCTTTCTGAAATTTTCTGGTAATGTCGGGAATGGCAAAAACTACCAGTGATTCAATTTTGGGGATGATCCGAAAGGAATTCTCGATTCTGGATCACTTTGAAATTTTCGTTATTATTGCTTTCAATGGGCATAAGGGAAACCGCTGCAAAACCGAAGATGGTGCTGCCACCTAGCGAACAACATTGCCTTGGCGGAGGTGTGCGGGCTCTGACTGCTTTCTAGTTAAATCTGTGACACTGCAGAACCTCGCACAATAGCTCAGGACACAAAAATAGCTCAAGCTAATGATATGTGGTGATCTGCATGCTGTGATCTGCTGTGCCTAAACTGATCTATGGTCACTAGAAACTGATCAGATGTAAACTGATCAGCGGTTGATTTTCGGTTTATGTGCGGTGGGTGATCTGTGGTGTTGAGGCAGACCCTAACCGAGTGCTTATGTTTATACTTGCATGCCCACGTTCCACTTTCGTCGACTTGTCGTGCGTTTGGTGTACGACAAATCTACACAGATCGAAAGTCAGTCTACGGCAGTAAGTTGCAGAACGCGAGTCCAAATGATTGTCAAGATGTTGTACAGCTTGTTCTACGACTTAATTCTTGTACAACAAGTCCACATGAAATTGTATTAATACGTGCACTTTATAATGGCGGTCGAATTTATTTACGACTTTCAAATTGCAGTCTGTAGGCATATCTGTGCTTTTGAATGAGTTCGTTCTGTACCTGGTCACAGTCACGTGGTCTAAGCACAAAAATACTGGCCGATAGATAAACAAAACTGTGGTTGAGTGACGCAATCAGAAACAAAATATTTTTAAATTGTTGCGCAAATCGTTTGTGTTTGTCTAACAAGCAATCACGTTTAATACCTCTGCAGAGATGTTTCTGTGCTAAAAAAAACTGGCAAAATTCGTGCAGCAGTTAGGCTTCCACCGAGCCCGTGGTAACCTTCGCCACAATGTCACCAACTTGCCATTGCGGAGTCGTTCCGTTCTGTGACTGACAGTAAATTGCAAGTTCGACGCCTTGAAGGTGCCCCACCAGTATGTTGACAGGCTACGTTTCATCATATCATTTCGTATATAAAGTGTATCTTGTTGCAACGTTCTGTGATCTGGCTTCGTTTGCCTTACTGCGCCGAGCGCACACGTCCATGCGGGTGTTTTCTTGCGTCGCAGTTTTGTACAGTCGATAGCGAACCGCTGAAAATAAAGGATTTGGTATTTAATTCTTCTTGTGTTTTGACTACGTATGTGCTATGACATTGTCCACATCATGACTACAATAGAATGTGATAAGAATTAAAAAGCTTCTCTGTTGTCACTGTGCGGACGTCCTAACACGCCGCAAAATACGAAGTCTTGACGGCCGTCCAGTTCAACGTCTCTCCGTCTGTTTCTTTATCCGTCTGTCTGTCTGTTTGCCCCATACCGGCTACTGATTCGAAAACAAATTGCAGAATAACCAAACTGGCGTAAAAGTTCCCCAGGGCGAAAGTAACAGGAGTGTCAATTTATTGTCTGTCCAATGCAATGCATAGCACTGGACAGGGTATAAAATCACCTGAGTGCCGTGCGTCCGTTCGTGCGTCCAACTATATTCTTAAGCTTTCTTCTTTCCACCTTCTCTTTTACTTTCCCTTTTCCTTTCCCTTCCCTTTCTCCTTCCCCTTTTCCTTCTTCTTTCCTCTTCCTCATTTTCTTTCCCCTTCTCCTTCCCCTTCCCCTTCCACTTTCCATTCCTGTTCCCTTTTCCTTCCACTTTTTCTTCCCGTTTCCCGTTTCCCATTTCCTTCTTCTTCCACTTCCCTTTTCACTTTTCCTTCCCCTTCCCTTCCCCTTTCCCTTCTCCTTTTCCTTCCCTTTTCCTCTTTCTCTTTTTTTCTTTTTCCCTTTCCCTGTCCCTTTTCATTTCAATTAAATTTCCTTTCCCTTTCCCTTTCCCTTACCTTCTCCTTTCTCTTTCCCTTTTTTCTCTTCCACTTTCCATTTCCCTTTCCTTTCCCTCCCCCTTCTTTTTTCTCTTTCATGGTCACCATGGACCACCTATAGAAAGTCGACCCCCGGGAGTCGAATGGTCACGTGACTGATGAGGTCACGTGACCCCCCCCAAAATCAAGATCGTGACCCCATTATCTTTGAGGCGCTATATCTCCGTAACGGTGCCAGATACACGCATGGTCACCATGGACCACCCGTAAGAAGTCGATCGCCGGGAGTCGAATGGTCACGTGACCGATGACGTCACGTGACCCCAAAAGGTCAAGTTCGTGACCCCATTATCTTTGAGATGCCACATCTTCACAACGGTGCAAGATAGATGCATGGTGACGATGGATCATTTATAGTCCCTGATTGACGAATCGAATGGTTTCGTGACTGACAGTGTTTATTGTTTAGTTAAAATAATAGAGAAAGATGAAGGGATCATTGCTGCTGTACAATTTGAAATTAAACTGTTTGATTTTTTTTCTACCAGTCTAAACAGCTCACTGATTATATTCCTAAAGACATATACAGGGTGTTCCAAAAAAACGGACCCCCAGTTTTATTTTTGGGATAACTTCGGTAATTCAGCACCGATTTTAACCATTCTTTCACTGTTACAAGCAGAAATTTATGGCGCGTAAACGTGAAGTTCTTACGCCCACCGCACCTTTATTGTGTGACCACATTACCTAGCAAAACAAACACTACTGCTAATATCGGTGTTTATTCTGCCCATATCAAACGATTTATTTTTAAAATTATTACTGGTAAACAAAGTAAATAAACACAATATGACGTAACAATGACGTCACAAGGCACTACTGCGAATAAGAAAGTAAGCTTTTTATGCTACGAAATTGATATCTTTATGTGCTGCCTGTTCTCCGAGACCACTGTAGCTTTGACAGTGTTTGTGCAATGTGCCGCGAGATATCGTGGTGCAGTTCTATCTAGACAGCAACGCATTAACATATTGAGCTAATACTTGATGTATATAGTAAGTTAATTTTTGCTAGGAAAAGACCGCTGCTGACGTAGGCTATGCAGTTAGGATGCGGCTGTGTGTACGTGTTCAGTAGGTTGACGAGCTGAGAGGAGCGTGCAGTCAGTGAGTCTGTGTCGACTGACGATGCCGTCGGCAGGACGACCCAAGGCGGCTCTGCAGCCGAACCAGGACGGGTCCGTGACAATCCAGTACGTACCAACACAGAGCGGGGTTCACGAGCTCAACGTCAGCTACAATGACACTCCCGTCGAGGGTCAGCCGGATTAGCTGTAATTTGACTTTCTTAGCATCGCCATTTCATGCCGATAACAGTCCAGAAATCATCGCGTTAATTTTTTTTATACCTGTTGCACTATTGCTCGGCTAAAGACTTTTTACTTGGCCAGAAAGATACGGTGGCTTAGTGGCGTAGCGGTTAGGACGTTGGACTCACCATCAAGTGGTCGTGGGTTTGATTGACTCCCGATAGTTCGCTATAAGGTGGATACTACTTGGATGGGTGACCATCTGCGGACAGGTATATAAATTGTCGCTGTATATAACCAGCATCAAGGTCAACTTAGCCTTTTGTCCCTCCTAGGTAGGTAAATCGAGTACCGGCCTGCCTGCCTGGGCTTTTGGCGGGGCTTGTTTATCCATGTCTGGTGGCATGTAACACTGTGTGATCTTATATGGCAAGTGACGCTCCGTTATTATTAAAGCTTATAAAGGACCTTTGATTTTTTTTTAACTTTTTGCTATATTCACATAAAAACTCCTATACATAGCATTAATGTTTTTAACTGATTTTTTCGGCTTTAGAGTTAGGTCTATTGCCATCAAGTTAAATTCGCCGTTAAATCTTCAAATATCTGCTGAGTTATAGAGCCATGGTGAATCTAAAGTCTTTGAACAATGAACTTTGGGGGCGTCTGGTGAAAACTAACAGAATTCACCCATCCCGCGCCGACTACACTGCTTGATAAAGTTAAATAGACCTAAGCTATTTTAAGAGGTTATTAGGCAAAACCTTAGCCGAAAATAACTGTTGAGCATTTTGTGTGCAACGTTTTGCATTCTAGCTTGATTTGGTGCATTTTGAGACCTGCATGTTATATGCGTTGTTAAGCAGACCGTAATTTGTGTGGTTTTTATGTTAAATTGCGTGTTTTTTTTTAATTTTTATTTTTTGCCATGTTTTTCTTGCATCGATCACGTGTAGGCTAAGCGACATTGCCCTATGTTGGCCACTCACTCACCAGGCATATTTCTTTGATGCCATTTATTCATTCATTCATTCAAAGTTTAATTAAGAACAGACAAAACGCTGTTGCACAATAAAAACGAGTGAAGCTCAATGAAACGATATACGAACAAATAGTCCAAACTAATACAAATTGTCATTATAGAGCTTTCTCATGTGCGAATTAATAAAGTTTTTTAATAAGTAAAAATACTGTACGAATGAATGAACGAATGTTGACAGGAACGCCGTTTCGTGTGAACGTGGACGCTACAGACAACGGTCACTACGTTTCAGCGTACGGCGCCGGGCTTGTCTCAGGCGCCAGCGGACAGAAGCTTCAGTTTAGCGTTACTCGAGGTTTGCAGCAATTTATTTTCATTTCGACACTGCTTAAGTGTATTTTCTGCAGTTAGGCGCTAGTTTTGTGTAAAAATTGTTCTCGCGCGCTACGTTTCTAACGTAGCGAAGAGGAGATATGAGATCAGTGTAATATTGAGAACCGACCGATCGACTGACGACCGACCTCTGTTCCTGGAAGAGCCTTTCTGGAAGAACTTCAAACGACCATATCTCCATAACGGTGCTAGATAGACGCATGGTCACTATGGACCACTCATAGGAAGTCAACCACCGCGCGTCGAATGGTCACGTAACCGATGACGTCACAAGGTCGTGACTCCATTATCTTTAAGGCGCCATAAATCTCCGTAACGGTGCCAGATAGACGCATGCGTTGAGGTATAACAAGACAAATGGCAATTAGCGTCATCGACCATTACTGGAATTTTTTCCTCTCAGTTTCTAAAATCGGGCAATATTTTACCATAACGACCTCGACGACAGTCACTATTAGTATAATATTAAACGGGTCTCAATTAAACGCCGAGTCTCTAACACAATTAGCCGAAAGGAACAAAAAAGCTTTTAAAACAATACAAAATAAAATGATGCGCGCGAGAAGTACATTAGATGGGTCACAATCTAGTAATATTTATTGTTTTTTTTATTTTTGTGTAGCCTCAACAAACAGTCGTCAAATTATGTTAAGGACACGTGTCCACAGTGACGTGATTTGTGATTTGTTTGTATCTTTTGGCCTTTTTAGCATCTCTTTCATGACGTATATGTATGTTTTGATAAAATTTTGGAATATTTACTTCTACCAGTATGCTGTATTTTTGCTCAACGTTTTATACTAGCTTCAAACAGTACTTCTTACTAAACTGGATTCATTTTCATTATGCTAAGCCTCATTTTATCAGTTACACTTAACATTCAAATTGGAGCATAGGCGGATTTAGGGGCCAAAGGGGCCATGCTCCCAAGATGCCAAAGTCTCCTTTTTTGCCTAGCATATGCAGTGCATTTCTGCAGTAAAACTAATAAAATTTATTCTCAATGTATGCATTTTTGGGGGGTTTTCATGCCCCAAAAACCGTTTGCTTCCGGGACTGCGCCCCGGCGACAGGCTTCTCCCCAAGAAGTCCACTTTTGTTTTCGGCTTTCGGCCTCAATTGTTGGCCCTTGGAGGCTAGTGCGACTTTTGTGACTACAATTTTTGGCTATGTCTACGTACAAGTAAGTAACAATAAACAATAAATAACGCCAGGGGAGTTTAAACCATATAAAACTAATTGAAGCAAACGCTACAAGAAAAACCAAGAAAGGTTTTTTGGAAAATTAAAGGGGAGTTGAATATTATTATTATTTTGCATTTTTTATAATCTTTACGATATCTTGCAACCGGAAGGGTTCCGTGACGCTTAGTCTCAGAATGCACCAAATTCGTTTTTCGCCGGAGCTCCGCTTCGGACCCCGCTGGGGGAGCTTATGGCGCTCCCCAGAATCCCTAGTCGGCTGGGGAAAGGGATACGCTCTCCCCACTCTCCTCCCTCTCGTCGCCTGCGGCATTTTAATTTGAGTTTGAGGGATTGCTCCAAGGACTTAGAAGGATAGACGCCCTTGAATAACGCTTTTTATCGCATGCAAGTCAATCTCCATGACAGTCTTTGTATTACTGTTGTATTTCTATACTGTTATGGTCATAGAAAAAAAAGAAATTTTAGAAATTTGACCTTAAGATCTAAAGAAAATTTTCTGGGGAGGGGCACTGAGAGCTATCACTGCAATAGCTTTGCTGTAGTGGTAATACATCTTGGTGTCTAGCGCTAAGACGGCAAACATAATGTCCATGTTGTTGCATTACATTTGTTTAGGGCTACATTTTGCTTGGTTGTTCCCGGTACAATATTGGTTTTACTCTATTTTGCAGATTCAGTGATTGACTAAATGATTGATTGTTCCTACAGCCGATGCGGAGGTGTCAATCGAAGGTCCGGCGCAGGCGGACATCGTCAAGAAGGAGGTTCATAACGGCGTGCTCACCATTGATTATCTTCCAGTCATACCCGGCGAATACTTGGTCAATGTCAAGAGCCACGGCAAACACATCCATGGGTCGCCGTTCTCCGCTAGAATATCAGGTGACGAGACTGCTAGTTGTTTTTTGCCGCCGCTATTTGTCTACTTCAGAACAATAGCTACAGCAAGTTGTCTGTCTGTTTACGTCATATTGTGTCAATGTGCGTAACTATAATACATTTAGCATGGCAAACTATAGACCAAGGCCAGTGATCTTTGAGGCCCAGGCCAAGGCCAGAAAAGGGGTAGGCTATTCCAGGCTAAAACCAATGCCACTAAGCAAGTAAGTAAGTACATTGCATACGACAGTTTTATATGGCACATCAGACGCCGACTTAATTTGATTTTAACCGCTAACGCTAAAGTCAAAGCCAGTAGTCTTTGAGGTTTAAGGTCAAGACCAGTGGTCTTCGAGGCGAAGGCCAAGACTGCGATTTTTTGTCCTCGAGCTGTTCTTGAGGTCGATGACACCATTACTGCTTTCTTCTGCATGAGTATGCTCTAACTTTAAAGCCTTGTTCATAGCGACAAACTCAACTCAACTCAACTCAACTGATTCTGAACTGCTCAGAATGTCGAAAACTGACGAAAACAGTTCGGTTGAGTTGGGTTGAGTTGAGTTGAGTTTTTTGTCTGTTCATAGCGACAAACTCGCTATGAACACTTTGTCAACTCAACTCAACCCAACTGAACTGGCCAGTTGAGTTGAGTTGAGTTTGTCGCTATGAACACGGCTTAACAAGTGGAAGACTCTGTGTGTGGTTGTAGGCGAGGGTCGCAAGAAGTCGATGCTGTCCATACCAGCCTCGAGTGACTACACACTGGGTGGCAATGACGTCGACATGACCGGCATTGTCGGCAACTTCAAAACGCCGAGCGGCGCCGCTGAACAATGTCTGCTCAAGAAATTACCAAACGGAAAACTCGGTCAGTTGCGATGCGCAGTTATTCTCTATCTTTGTCGTAGGCCTATACAGACACTACTGATAAACTCATTCATCCGTTTCTTAAAAATTACAATTATTTAAATTGTTGTTCAGTAACAACTTATTAATTAGACATCTTCTTGTTTTTTGTTTAGTACATTAATTCTAAGTTTGCTAATATTATGTATTTGCATGTATGTGTTTTTTTTCTATGTTTGTCATTTTGTATGTGGTATCTACTGTGTTTTTGGTGAATATATTTATCTCAGTGGCAAGCTCGAAGCCGGCAGTAAAAATATAGAAATACTGTTTAGAACAATAAACTCACAGATTAGTATAAATATGGCGCCAACGCTTCAACAGAAGTGGTAAATTAACTTCGCGAATCTATGTGAAATAAAAAGGCAGTGAAATGCGTGCGTCCTGCAAAGTAGCATTGTTCACGCAGTTGACTGCTTGTACGTTTTTTTGTTTTTTTTTGTTCTGTTTTACTTTTGTGTTGATTTCAAGTCGTGTTGCTGTGTTACGTCTTTATGTGTCTTCATAGTTTGACAGCAATTTTTAAAAATTTAATTTGGTATATTTACAGTGCTTTAGACCAAAAAGTTAATACTAACACGATAAAAAATGGGACCTATTTATTCACTGGTGCTCGTTAACGCCGGTAAATTACCAAGCTCTGTGGCAACACCGCAATCGGTGTCACGATGACATTTATACGATAGCGCCAGTGATCGAAAATCGAATCTGGGGCGCTGGCGTGTGAATGACTAGACGTGATAAGCAGAAGTAAAAAGATGAGAATTGAGACGGGATTTAAAAGAAACCAGATGATCGATATGCAAAGGAAAACTTGGTTTACTTTGTTAATCGCACGAACGACGCGATTCATCTTGTTGCAGGTTTTTGCGGCTTCCAGCCGAAGAAGAAGGGTACGTACGTAGTGGATGTGATTCAGGACGGAGCCAAGTTTCCCGGCAGTCCGTTCCAGATTCAGATCGGCGACAGTGAAGTGTGCAGCGCGTCGCGGGTGAAGGTGAGTGGAGCTGCCCGCGAGGGAACCTCACAGCAGTGGAACGACGTCAAAATCAACGTCGAAGACGCCGGTAAAACACTCTACATTTTTCAGATTTTAGCAACAACTGTTCATTTTTGTCGGCAAGGTTGCATTTGCGTATACGTTTCGTCAGTGTATTATGCGAACGTAGCGGGCCACAATGCACTGTAAACCGCGTTGAAACGCACTTATTTCATGGCTTTGATCGACGGTCCGTTCTGCCTGAGAATGGGTGCTGTGAATTTTTACACAAACAAAATTTTGACCAACGATATAAATACGTGAAAAATTTACAAACGATATTTCATTTAAATGGGGCCTGAT
>Ga0209454_1004389_pt1 | contig 10513 bp, 7 predicted proteins | sample WorMetHERISLAND1_2_FD_187400 | JGI IMG/M metagenome (GOLD analysis project Ga0209454, IMG submission 187400) | Marine gutless worms symbiont microbial communities from Max Planck institute for Marine Microbiology, Germany - Olavius geniculatus... | ecosystem: Host-associated > Annelida >...
ATTGTTATTAAATAATATTTCTTCATATAATAATATTTCTTATAGACGTAAGAACTAAGTAGATATTATCTTCAACGTAGTAACGAAGAACATATTATTTTCACTGTCCGTACTACATAACGCAGCCAAGGAGGCAATGGGGGGCGACTGCCCCTTCTAATTTCTGTTGTGAGTGCAAATTTGTGCAGTAAAACTAACGGAATTTATACCTGTTACATGCATTCTCAGGACTCTTTCATGCGTAAAAATGTGTTTGATGCCGGACTCTTGGACCCGATTGGGGGAGGGAGGTTTAGCACTCCCCCAGGTCCCTTTCCTGGTAAGGAGGGGGGCTCTCTCCCAAGAATCCCGTACTGTTCACGACCTTTGGTCACGATTTTTTCCAAACTGTCCCCTTACTGCTGTGCCGTATTACTACTGCTACAACTACTAGGCCTTACTACTACTAGTACTACAACTGTGCACTGTGTATACAGATATCAATGATATCACCGTGCATGAGTTGCTGTGAACACACGCTCAATACTCTCAGATACGCCGACAGGTGACGCTCTATCGCAATTACCTTGCTTATTATTATTCACAGTGTTGAACCCAGTGGCAGTGATCGTGTCAAAAGACCAGCAACACGGCGGCTTGGTGGCCGGCCACCTGTAAGGAGGCTGAATGTCTGCGGACAGATAAAGCGTTTTGCTATATAATCAACCATTAAGGTCAACTCAGCCTTCGTCCCTATGGCGTATAGGTAAATCTGCTCGGTTTTGGTTAAAGCGGGATGCGTTTCTTTTACTTCGTAGCTTGGCGATTGGTTTCCTACGAAGAACTGTAGACTTCTTTAACCTTTAACATTTAGAATAGAAAAAAGCAAAAACAACGAAAACTTTCCGTGCAGTTTTCTTCAGCTTTTGACCTCTAAGCGCATTGATTGCCAGTCAGACCGAGAAAGTTGGAAGTGAAATTATTGGCTTAGGAATATTTTTATCTTAGCGAGAACCTAAGTAAGGATGTGCGTTCTCCAAACATCTTTGAAAACAAATCTTATGAAGATATTAGCCAAGTGCTTAGAAAAGTGGGCCATATGTGGGCCTGTCAAACAAATAGGGGCCCAGTGGACAGATAGTTCGGTGCTAGATTGTGCAGACTATGGTGTGTTACTACACAGCCGTCATAATATAGGCCACATTACAGGTCTTGCTCGTCTGTCCGTCCGTCGGTCTGTCCGTCCCTAACGTGAAAAAATATTAAACAGGCTTATACGTGTGTGATGATGATGTTAGAGTGAAGGAGCTTGGGCCGGGTGAGATAAAGCCTTGTGTCTCATCAGACAGTTCTTCAGCCGCCGCCGCCGCTGCAGCTGCAGCTGCTGCTGACGCTGCTGTCAGCGGCCTGTCTCTGCAGCTGCTGTCTGCACAGAAGAGCGACTTGACGCTGCTACGTAACGCCAACGTACGAACATATTAGCATACCTTTCACATCGGCACTTAACTGCTCTGTAGTAACTTAGTAAGTGACTAGCTAAATAAGTAGGTAAAATGTCATTCTGTATGACGATTAATGCAGTCTTGAATCTAAGTATTTTGTAATTTTTAGTACATATCGTTCTCCCCCTTTACTTTGCTAAAATGTTATAAAACTGTCCCCATGTCACTACGTACGTCCGGGCTGACGTAATTACGAATTAGCTTTTTAAGTTCTCTATAATGATAAACTGTAGACTTTTTCCTGGATTTTTTTGCTGTTTTGAGAGTGTCAGTCGTTGCTTCTCGCCGCTAATGTGTGCATACAGTGACGGGTTGTGTTGTGTTGCTCGTTGATATTAGAATAGGTAGATGTCATAGCGGCTTGTAGCTGTATTGTTGATGGTTGAACCCTGCATGGCTTGTCGATCTGTTTGAGTTCTATGAGGTCGTCAGTCCATGCAGCTTGCACTGTTTGGCTGGGGCGGTGGGATGTCTGCTTGCTGCACTGCTGTCTGTGTTGTTACATAGGTCGAGGAACTGCCAGCTGATCTGTTTCAGTTCCATGAGGTGGTTAGTCACATGCAGGAGGTCGAGGAGGCGGTGGTCGACGCCCATCGCGACTTCTACGAGGTGAGTAAATGTCACTCAGCTTAATCCACTGATGTAAAAATGCTTTTTACACGCGACAGCAGGAACTGCTATAGCGCTTCTTAGCCATCGCAATCGTGTCCGTCTGTCCGTCTGGGGGTTGTATTGACTTTTTTGGCGATTTCGGTCTGCGACACACATTTCAAAAGCGAATTGTGCCGAAATCACTACAGATAGACCAGGATAATCTGCGTATGAAATTTTTGACATTGAACGTAGTTTTCACTATTTTAAATTTCGGCCTCCTGCATTCAAGGAATTTTCCGTACCGGGGCGACAAACTTAGGTACCCTTTTTAAAATGCGGGCTTTCGGCCACTCGAACGACACAAGCCGCGTGAGACCGGTGACGCCATCTGGCGTATGTGAATAAATGAATGAAAGTCATCATGTCCAAATTGCTGGGATCGGTGAGCTTCGATTTTGTTCGCAATGGGCCTGCAAACATGCACCGCTGTCGCGCGTTCTCATTTGCGTTAGCCGGGCTTTCTTGTTTCAAAACCAAGACCAAGACTATGTTTTTCGCAACCAACCTCAAGACTTTTTTTCCAAGACTATGGTAAACAAAAAACTGCACTAATATAGGCCTAATAATAATTATTATTCAACTCGGTAATTAGTTAACTACTGTCAAAATATTTTTTAAAAAACAATAAATAGCAAAAAGTCTTGAAATTCTCAAGACTCTGCTCAAGACCAACACAAGAAGATTTTATTTTTTTTGGGTTTTCGAGGCGCCTCAAGCCCAAGACTTTGGTCTCGAGGACTCTTTCACTGGCAGGCTTATTCATACCTACCACACTCAGCGGCGTCTACGAAAGCTAGGACGTAGGCAGACACACTGCGCGATGCACAACCCCGTATCCGTGGTCTTGCAGTGTACACTGGTGTCTGGCTGAGGGGCCTAAGGGTTAAAGAAATGAAGATCAGCGCTGTCATATCAGTCTTACGACTCAGGAAGGGCTTTAAAAGTAAAATTATAAAATCCACTGCAGGTTGGTTGTGTTGTGTGATTTTGGGACGTGTGCAGACGTCGTTGGAATGGCGGGAAGTTGACCGCAAGCTGCTAGCGATGACCAATGACGTCGACTATGACGTCGAAGGTAAACAAACAGCTACGGTAGTCACTCACCGCCGTCTGGCTGTCTGTTAGAGCAGTTTACTTTACAGCATGCGACGTTGTCTTTAGTTTTAAGTAAAGTTACGATCCTTCTATACAACAGCTTATATCGAACTCATTATTCTGCACCTTTTGTACATCAATTTAGTATGCTTTTATATTACCTTTTCTTACCCTATATCTTAGTCCTTCCTGTGACGAACACATCAGACGTTCTATTTCTTCCACTTTTCTCCGTCTGTTGCCTTGTGAGTGTGACAGACGTCGTCCCATAATATCTCTTTAGTATCTTCGATATCTCTCCATAATGTCTCTTGTCAAGTGATGCGTGGTCGATCTCGCTTTCTTTTCGCATTAGGGGTTTTGTGCAGTGCCTGTTTAACTTTGTGATGCGTTGTATTTGACCAAACCAGCGTAGTTATCTTTTCCTGATCACGCACTCCGACACGTGTTATCCTGTGGTGTCCCTTGTAATTTCGTTTGTCACTTTGTCCTCCCAGGTAACATCCAATAGCTTCCTCAGACAGTTATGGTGGAAGGCTTTAAGGCGTTTTCGGTTTGCTTTTGTTTCGTATTGTTTGCTGCTGTATATAGCTTGAGAATGATTAAAATTTGAAATGGGCGGTATTTCAACAAGTGGTATCCTAAGTGTGTTTTTTTGTGTTTTTTTGTGTTGTATTGTCAGCGTACGCCAAACAGCTCGATGCAACCATCATGAAGCGAATAGACACGCTCGCAAAACTACACGGTAATGATATTTGCACGAACCGTTTTCTATTCTCTCACATGCAGTGTTATAAAAACTCTTTCCCGTGGTGTATTGGTTAACGCATTGTTTTCGATTAACAAAGTTAACCTACGCTGTGTCCGTTAAAACCTGTATTGGTGACCGTCCATGGACAGGTAATAAACCGTCTCATTATAGGCTCCTATAACCAGTCATCCTGGTCAACTCAGCCTGGCCATCCCTTCCTGGGTAAATAAAGTGAGTACCAGCGAAAGCTGCAGGGGGCGTAAGCAGATACACCGCACGATGCACAACGTATATAGCTTCCGTATCCGTGGTCTTGCAGTGTAAACTGGTGTCTGGCTGAGGGCTAAAGAAACGGAGATCAGCGTCGCCCTCATATGGCCTTGTGGCTCGGGGCATGCTTTACATTTTAACGTTTACTTCAGTGCGCTATGTAACCAAGGCTAACAGATTACTTTCTGCCTGAGAACTCGGGTGCCTTTCACTACAACAAAATACAGACGTCTTATAATCACTTTTGGTGATATTCACGGCGGCTATCGAAGGCAATACAGTTATTGGCTATTGGTTCTGTTGTGCAGAGAAAGTGGTCAGCCTTCGTAAAGAACTACAACAAGAAGAATATCTCAGTAAAAACATTAAACTGTCAAAGTAACTTTTGTCGACCGTAATATCTTGGGACGTCAACGATTTTGACTGATTTGTTACAGTTGTTGAGCAACTAATATATCATATGCTTGCCGGTAATAATTTTGTCGTTTTGCCAGCATTCTGCTAAACGAATGCAAAAGTGTGTGGTCGAAATTCTTACGTCTTGTTTCACGGCAGCAAAACGTGCATTATATAGTGCCATCGTATGTAGCATACTCAATGGCGGTAGTTGACATCGTTTTTGGTAGCTTAGAATACATTCAGAGTTGTTCGTGGATTTGAAGGGTCGCTATAAACCGCTTGAACCATTAAAGCAAGCTATGACCTACCCCTACCCCCGTTTCTGCTCCGTGTCGCTCCTTTTTTCTCCTCCAGCTGTCGTGTTTCTTTCTTTCCCTTTCCCGTTTTTCCGGGGCCCTTTGCCAAAATCTAGTTAGGGGACTTTCTGGGAAAAATGGGGTCCAGGCCAAAGCCCCATGCCGTCGATTTCGAGACATTCTGAGCCAAACTACATTTAGATTCAAAGTTGATATGTAATTTATATCTGCACCGTATACCAACTCCCCCAACTCCGTTAATCTTATGATGGAACTTTTGCTCTAAGCTTATTGTGGTGCAGACGTCCGGTCTGTGCAGCTGTTACGAGCTTATAATATACGCTCGATTGTCTCCTCACTGTTTGTCTATAGCATAGGCTATAGCTTACTGCATTTCATTGTTAGCTTTCTATAGTACAACTCTTCGATACATTCTGTGTTCAGTTAGGTTACATTTTCATCGTAAATTAAATTGCCGAATGCCATCGGATGTAATTAAGTAACTTTTTTGCGGTAATCTGATGTAATATCGTTCAAAAACAATTAACAATTATGTTGTTTTATGACGACTGTATAAAAATATGTAAACTCTATTGCTATAGCCGTATATTGCCACCGCGTTAGAGCTTATTATACTCAGTGACGTGAAGTTGTTCTACCAGATTGTGTTTTATATTCTTGTATAATTAGTAACCAGGTAGGCCTATGCAGCCTAAAATGTGTCTTAACAAAAACTTAGGAGCTAAGCCATATCTGCCATAGGTGTCCGACAGTTGTTGTGACATTATGCCTAAACCAGAAACATGTGTGGCCCATTGTTGCTATATTATGCGGCCGTCCTTGTGATCTTTGACCATTCAAGCTGAAAATCGGCACACCAGTTACTTCTGTAGGTAGGACCTACTGGTAACATGGTAACATGGGCTCCAATTTTGGTTTTTCAGCGCCTTTTGTTCTCGAGCTAGGAGCCCGTTTAAGCCGGACGCCGGACGGGCAAGACCTGTAATGCGGCCTATTACAACGACCGCACTTAACACTGGATTTTTGTGGGCATATATAGGGTGGCCAAAAAGTAAGCTATTACATTTTGTCCATATCTTTGCTAAATATTGGTCAATTTTCACATTTTTTCACCAGTAGACTCCGTCAGAAATTTGCTTGTTGTGTCACTACACTACCTTGTAAAACATAAATATAAAAAATAGCAATATTTAGGCCTACAGATGGGCAGAAGGTATAATGGTAATTTTTAAAGTATTTAAGTAAAAGGTTAAATATAAATTATAGTAAGTGGCAAAAATGTTTATGTATACAGCTACAGAGTAAGTTTTCATCTTTCAGCAAAATAGTGCACAGCTTGTAAGGCCGCACGACCGAAATGCAATGCTGCAGTTAACTATAAGCAAAGTTGCAGCCGCCAACCAGCATTAATTTAGCTTACATTGAAAATTTATGCACAAAAATGGTTCAAATTATTCGAAAAGAATATGTTTTCCATTGTTTTTTACACTTACTATAACATATATTCAACATTTCAGTTAAATACTTTACAGATTTACCATTATACCTTTTGCCGATCTGTAGAAATTGTTGGTTTTCAGATATTTATGTTTTAGAGGTAAAGTAGCGACACAATAGGTGTGGTGTGCGAAGCAGCAAATTTTTTACAGTCTACTAGTGAAAAAATTGTGAAAATTGCTCAATATTTAGTGAAGTAATGGTCAAAGTGCAATAGCTTACTTAATGGGTTAAAGTTTAAAGCTATTTAAAGCTATAGCGAAGGTCCGCCGAAATCTACGCCAAAAATTTCCCCCAAAATCTCCCATACAGTCGTAGATTCGATCTCGTCGTAGAAACGATCTGTCTTTAATTTTTTTTCAAAAATATTACACAATTTTCCTTTCATCTTCGTTGTTTTTTGTTTTTTTTCTGTTTGCCCCAAAAGAACAAGCAGTTGCAGTTTTACTGTTTTTACTATTAAGCACAGGATATTTTACCGGCAGCCGGTCAAATGGCTTAGAGACTATTTAACTGACCGGTCAAATATAGGGTTCTCCCAGGACCAGATATTTGACCGTATAAGGCATTCGACTGAGATCGGCCAAATATTCGGCCATGAACAGCCGTAGCCAGTAGGTACGATCACTGAATGGTGCTAATAAGTACCGGCTAACACAGTGGCCCTCGGCGGCAACCGAGCAACTGACGACATCAGCTATAGCAAGTACGGCAATACGGATCGCTGGACCCCGCTACGTCTTTTTTATACACAAAACAACTGAATAAGGTCGACATTTGGCCCATACAAAAAATATTGCCCCCCTGGATTTACAAAAAATGTTTTAAGAAACGCAAAACATTTTGCTGAACATTTTGCAAACATTTTATTTTACACGCAATCATAGACATAATTATCTATTTTGCAGCATAATTAATATCAGCAACACACGCGTATACAAATGCCAAAATGATGAATGGTCCAGATAGGAAAAACGTGATGCAATATAGCGACGTCAGAAAACTTACAATCGAAAAATATTAATTAATAGGATCTGAGATAATGCCACAAATAGCAAAACGATAGGCCTAATTGTTAAAAAAACTTATTGTCATTCTACTGCAAAATTTGCTCAGAAATTCAGCAAATTGCTAAAGATAGAAAAACAGCACGAGAAATGTTTTAGTAAATGACAAGTTAACGTACCGATGAATACTGTCCCGTCTGTAGTAAGATGTTTCATTGCTCCCAGTGAAATGCCTTCCACTTTGTTTCCACCGTCTACTTCTAATGATCCGAACTTGTCAGACCTGGCGTCAATGCACGCAGATATCGTATCTTCCAGCAACAGTATTTTATTTTCTTTAGCCGTACGCGAGACGTAAGCTTAATATATCAAGCTTCAAACACAAAAAAGTAAGTCAGAAGTAAGCAGGTATAGAGTAAAACCGAACAAGTTACTACATGTTAATCAATCCACAACACTGCGGATAAAACTACCACTAACGTGAGTACATGCAAAAAAATATGCGACAGAAGCACGCGAAATTGCCATTCTCAAGCCAAACATTGTCGATAAGCTGTTAGAAATATTACAGAATTTCTGTACATCACAATCCAATACATGTATTCATTTAGTTTAAATGCACAATGCAATATTATGAAGTGCAATGAAAAAACAATAAAGAATAAAAAAAACAACAAACAATAAAAAAACAAAAAAAATAGTTCATAAAAGACTGAAATTCTAACAGTTGTTATAAAGTTAGCTGAACGTAGAATACGAATGGACAACCGATCGTAACCAAACAATTGCATCCGTATGCAAAGCCATAAACAAGCGTGTCAACTGAAGTCACTAAAATGCCAGCCGTATTTCAGGCGACCCTGGGTGCTGACAAAAGCGGCCAGTAAACTGTTGCTGTTCCAAAGACGCGCACAATCAGGTACGCAGGCGTAATAGTCTAATAAACAAGTGGCGAAAAAGAAAGGGAGAGAAAAGACCTGTGTACGCGGATAGTGTGCCAGCGGTCGTCATCAATGCGCGAATGATTGCTGATGAGCAGGGCCTCTCCACTGCCGAGATTGTAGCCAACCTGAGCGAAGCCGTCATGTAAACCTATAGCCATGTAATCACTGTATGGCGTCATCTCTTCTTCACTGACCCAGAACAGTAGACCGTCCTTGGCACGAGGACGCACACGCAGAGCAATGTCCAGCTTACGACCACGAGTTCTACAACAGCAGCACAATAGCAGTGAGAATAATGTCAGGTCTCTGGCTTGGTGACCTTGTTAGAAATTATTAGGCAAGGCGGGCTAAGCCCCATAAGGAGCGTAGACGAAATGCTCAACTGCTTATATCGTGTCGATGCCACTGTCACTGAGCCATAGACCAAAAAGCGATTTGCTCTGACAAGTAAAAAACCAGTTCAGATCGGTCTCATTGTGTCATTCTAAAAAAGTTGTTCGGATAGTGTCCGCTTTGATTCCCAGTGGTAACCTGGTAGGCCTACTGTGTGTTAATCGCACCATTTGAAAACATACCCCAAAATGAGAAGCACTGCGAAAATCAATCAGCCAGCAAGCACGAAAATGCCCAAAATGCAAAAAAAAGCAAAAACACGAATAAAGAGAACGAAGTCAGAGCTCACGGTGGCTGTGTTATGTAATAAGAAATTAGACATTATGTCAAAGGTTAACAATTTTAAATATGTAATGCGCAGACGAACAGTAAGACACACAACAACAAAATCAGAGAAAAATTATATTGACAGTGATAGAGTCAACAGTAGGCTAATCTTAAAAATCGGTTTTAATATCAAATAAACTTTTGCAAAACATTAAGAATTAAAGAAAAGTTAACAGTGAAGCTTATTTACAGCATTAAATATATAGTACAGTTGTTCGTTCCTTACCCTCCAAACTCGAAATGTTTTAGCCTAAGCATTAGTCTGAACAATCATTTTTGCTATTGACTGTAAGCACTCATCGTTGCTACAAGTTCATCTCTGCCTCACCTTCCCCTAAATCTAAGTGACGAATAGTAGGACGGAAGTAAAAATTGAATTGAATAATCGTGTTTTCACACGGTCGCAGCCGCGACAGCCTGCAGCAGTAAATAGTGTGCGTTCGTACACTATTTAGATGCTGCATTATTGCTCAGCTGCTTTGATTCAGATAGGTGGCATGTCCGTATGTCGTAATAATGAATAAAATAAGCCGTATATTATAATCACAGGCAGTCAACGACACAGACTGGAACATGGCCGAAATGTTGAAGTTATGCACCATGCAGGCAGAAACTATTGGGAATTTTTTGGGATCCTGAAATCTGCCGTTTAACCCGAATCCTTTGCAAGTTTGCCCTAAAACACGATGTTACAATCATTCTGGGTCTTGGGCACGGAGCACAAAGTCCGTGCACAAATATAAGCAGGTGAAGTAATCAGCAATGACTGCTCACCTGTCTGTTACAAACGGGTCGTCGTATAGCAGAAAGCTGTCGCCAGAGAACGTCGGAGTACTAATCGGCTCGCTAGCTCCTGCAAATTACAAACACAGCCATTTTTGTTCTAATTCTCACTGCCAAAATACACTAAAGTTACTTTGTGACAAAGATTCGTGAGCAACATAAGTACTGTAGTTTGTTAATCCAATTTTCAACAGTTCCGTTATTAAAATGCGAAATAACATGAGTTAATAAATATCAGGTGTTTTTTTCTGAAAAAGAGACTATACTTGGCCTAACTATGCTTACATTTGACGCATCGCACTGTCGTGGATACAACAGTCTGGGGTCTGCCGCTATAGTCATGTTTTTAATGTTTAATGGTATTTTTACGCGCGAAAGCAGCTACTACTTTCAGCGCGTCTTAGCCATCGCAATTTTGTCCGTCTGTCTGTCCGTCTGTCACACGGGTGGATCAGTCAAAACCGGTGCAAGCTAGAATCACCAAATCTTCATCGTCGGCTGCCTAAAAGACTCTATAGTTTCAGAAACCGTAAAGCTTTTCCATAAATTCGAAGGGGGTCACCCCGAACGAGGGCGCTAAATAAGAGGGGGTGGG
>Ga0209454_1004390_pt1 | contig 10513 bp, 5 predicted proteins | sample WorMetHERISLAND1_2_FD_187400 | JGI IMG/M metagenome (GOLD analysis project Ga0209454, IMG submission 187400) | Marine gutless worms symbiont microbial communities from Max Planck institute for Marine Microbiology, Germany - Olavius geniculatus... | ecosystem: Host-associated > Annelida >...
CTAAGACTACAAGGACACGTAACAATGAGCTTAAACAGTGAAGTCACGTAATAGTAGTCAGTGCAATAAGACGTTCTTAGTCATGTGTGTAAGACCGGGCAAAAAGTTCGGTTTTCAGTCCGCTGCGGAAAGCTTGCAACGACGCCGATGACCGTACTGACTCCGGCAAACTGTTCCAGACTGATGCAGCAGATGCTAAGTATGTAAGTAAAAGCAGAAGAATATAAACTGACAGTGCGCTGAAAAAGGTTAAGATACTCACCTCCCACCAGAAGTCATCATCACTACACAGCACGTCAACGACATCATCAACTCGTAGCAGCAGTGACGGACAACCATTCTGAGGAGCTGGTACTCCGTGATATGCGCACAACACCTTTGCCAGACCTAGCACATCAATGCAACACTATTGCAATATGTTACAGAATGTTGGACTTGCAAGGTCACTGGTTCAACTCCTGCTTGAGTCACTATCAAATGATTATTACTGGTATATCTTGGTATATAACCAACACCAATCTCAACTCAGCCTTCCATCCCTCAAGGGTAGGTTAATCAAGTACTGGCCTGACTGGCTGAGGTTATGGCAAAGCACATTCACCTGTTTCAAGTGGCAGGTAACACTGTATGATTCCATATGGCAGGTAATGCTCCACAGCTCTGAGAGCTATATTATTTAACAAAACAGCCATTTTAACAAAACAGTCAAAGATGCAGGGCCGTCAGCATGCAGCTCTCTTGATTACTGCCTCAACTCAAAGTGATGGCAATGTTTTGCGTATTCCACTTATCTAGTTTGATGCACTGCAACTGGCCCATTACTTATTAAATATTGTTATTAATGTGTCTGCAAAAAAGTTCAAAAAGTTTTAAAAATTTTTTGACAAAATTTATTAAACAGGTTGGGCATAACCACAGAAATCTCTTAGATTCGGGTGGCACATATTTTCAAAGTATGCAAAATACCAGTTATTTACTGCCATTGCTTGGCCATCTAAACAGCCTGCATTACGAGTCTTGACTATATCTGCCTGTACTCACAGATCATACACTGATATGCATGATTTTGCCAAGGATAATAAAAAGTTTTTTCCCTGGATTCAATTTATAATGCAGAACATTTCACACGAAGTTGCTTCTGAACGATTTTGAGCAGATCAAATTGATCGGATGTTTGAAAAAGAATGCGCTCCATATCTGCACAGCCATTTTGCAGATCTAGTTGATGTACAACTCTTACCTCGAGCCGACCGATCAGGCAGAGTACCCGGGGATGACATCTGCCGTAACAGAGTTGTCTTGGGAGGCGGCTTTGGAGGCCCTAAACAGAGAACCATCACCAAAGTTATCCAACACGAAGATTCTATTAGAAGTAGCAACAACCTATCAAATACAGACAATGTTACACAATCTACTAGCAGCAGCAACGACTACTCTTAGAAAATGCAACACAACACAGAGAAGTGAGACAAATCAAAGAAGAACAAAACAAGTTGATTAACAGAGACAACGGGTAACTTCAACTTCCTCATATCTACGACAATTCGTTGGCATCGTGAATGCACAATAACAGAAAAATCAAAAAAAGTTAAAACTAAAAATATAAAAAAAAACAGTCTTTGTACATTGTACCCATTATAACAAAAAATAAACGTTAGTAGGAAGAGAATGACAATCCAATTTTCCGATTCAAGTAATCTCTGCTAATGTCATTAAGGACTTTGTAAAAAGTCATTAGTGTAAGTTCAAATTAGCAGTTCATGATCTCGAGGATAATCTACACCATAGTCTGCCACCTTGGCATGGTGGTGGGGCTTACTGCTCCGAGGACCCGAAAGACTTTAAATCAGATGTAAAGAATTCAACTAAGAGCAGACAAACTCCTGATAAAGTAAACGTACTGCAAGTTAATTGTTCTAATGTACTAGTTATTCTGAGCTTTAACGCTCAGCCTCACAACCGTCCACGGCTTCACAGCTGTTTACAGAGTCCTTTCGTTACATTGGGGATGCACATCAGCCTCAGTGTAAGACAGGTGTAATGGCCTGCCGACCTTGACAGTAAGGTAAGGAGAATGTGAACAAGTAATGGCATTGAATTAGCATGTTCTTCTGTGTTATGGACATAGTCCTAGATCAGCAAAGTTTGGCTATTTGCCAGTGCATCGACGTCAAACTATCAATGAATCAACAGTTCCAGATAATTTTCCAAGACACAATTCGTCACAGTACTGGCAAAAGAGCATAAGTCCAGGTTTTTGAGTTAGGCTTATAGGCTCATGGTTAGTCACAAATGCTACAGTTTAATGTAAAAATTTGAAACAAATTTTACTGTGATTTTTAAAGTCAAAATTGATGAAAATTCTTACAGCCTTCTTGCCTTGTGGCACTTTTCAGCAGCCGTTTCATGGCAAGAAGGAATATGTGCACTGTTACATGGACTTATGCCCTTTCAACTATTAACGATTCAGCAAAGAACTGTCTTGGCAAATGGGCACAAGTGCCATTGTAAAAAATGCCTAACTCGCATATACGTTATTTTGCCGTGACAAAAGTTAACAACATTGTCACTTATGCCCTTTTGCAATGAAAACAAGAAATTTGAGCTAAAGCACACGAGACATGAAAAAGCCTATAGCAGTTCCTGTTCGCAAACTGTCAGTCTATCTCCAGCTGTTTTCACGAAAGACTGGCCAACAACGGCAAAATAACAACTTTTACCAGGGTACCGCTCTTTGATGCCCTTGTGCGCAGGTTTCCTTGAACCTAGAAAATTGAGACTTGAACTGTCAAAATCTACATTCAATGCTGAAAATTTGATATGCAGCTTCTCTATGTCTATTTCAACTGGTTTCAGCGCAATTCACTCTTGAAAAGTGTATCGCAGCTCAAAATCGCCAAAAAATCCATAAAAACCCCTATTTTAGCGTTCAAGGTCATCCAAGGTCATTGAATTCAGTGGCAATCAGAAGCCAGTGTACAACTTCCTATTAGTGATTAATAGTAACCCAGGCCCTATCTAACACTGTTATTGAGATACAGCGACTTACTGGCCAAAAATCTCAATTTTTCCCACCCCCCTCTCATTTAGTGTACTCATTCGGGGTGACCCCCTTCAAATTTATGGAAAAGCTTTACAGTTACTGAAACTAGAGTCTTCCGGGCAGCCAACGGTAAAAATTTGGTAATCCTAGCCTGCACCGTTTTTGACTGATCCACCCGTGTGACAAACAGACAAACGGACAGACGAACGAACAGAATTGTGATGGCTAAGACGCGCTGAAAGCAGTAGCTGCTTTCGCACGTAAAAACACAAAAAACTCTTTTGCAATTATCTTGGTTTCTGGTAAATAGACCTATGCCCTTTTGCCAATACAGTGATGAATTACATACCTGTAACATAGCGAGCTTTCTCAATGCACTCTTTGTGTACTACCATATCAGTCTCTGGAACACAGCACACACCAGCAACTGCAATATTTAGCCCAAACCAAGGCTGGTAAAACTTTGGTTTTTCAAAGATGTCTTAAAGATCCATGAACAACAAAATTAACATACATATTTCATCCATTTTCCTAAAACGGCATAATTTTCTGATAATTTTTACAGTAATATCAACGCCCAGCATTTTGTCAACATGGAGAAATTCAGCAGGTCAGCAGGCACGGGCGCAACAGCGCCGCCATTTACATGAGATAACTCAGACGACAATACACCCGCTCTGATAAACAAGGTATCTTCACTTATGTGGTAAAATGAGATAATTTTGGCAGATTATTTCATGCAACGTAAACCGGCCACACGCAGCCAAAGCGTTGATGATCAAATAACGTATACGCCTTACTTGCCAGATCAAATAACAAGTGACAGAAATGTGAAAAATATGTTTTATCTCTTATTTTGATTAAGCAACAATGCTCCTTTAGACAAAAATACAATATTTTGTTGGTTCTATTTTCCTCAGGTAGTGCAGAAACAGACACGGCACGGGGTGCAGAGGGAAATTAAATGGTCATTTGATGGCCAGTTGTATAAGAAATATTCATATCAAAAACTACTCAAATGTGACAATTCTTTTTAAGCTACAATCAAAAATGTCCAGGATGTTTTTTTTCCAAACACGGTGTATTTATGAAGCTCAGATCTACACATTATACATGCGAGTAAAAGGTCTAATTTAAATCTACAGAAAATGCGCGATTCACAGAAATTGCACGAGTGAGTTTGACCACGGCCATGGACCTTTAAGTTTTAAAGGTTTTTAAGGCCTCAGTTAACAAATAAAGCAGAACACAAATTTTAAGACCCGGGAAGAACATCCTAAGCTATACATCATTCTCCATGTCACTTACATCACATTGTTCTGTTGACTGAATGATGTAACTTCAGAATTCACAAATCTCGATTGAAATAAAAAATTTAATTTGATCGATCTATCTATCCATCCACCAACCAACTGATCAGGTCAACTGGTCGCAGGGTCCTAAACAGCAGAATTACTTACACAAAAGTTCAGATATCATATTTTGGCACAAATTCATATGCTTGTCAAAATCAAATAAAAACATTGTACTCACTTTGGCAACGGTAACCTTGATAAAATACACCCCTGCACACAACAGCAGTGAGCAAATCAGCCAGCACCAGACACAAACACAGTCAAGTTGCCACACAACTTTCTGATACAAGAAAACAAGATATCTTTCAATACTATGCACCCTTCAGATCCATGACTTCAATGTGCTTAACTGCGCTAAAGAACTACTCTGATCACGGGAATAATAATAAAAACCAAAGTAATTTAGTAACAGGCAGAAGTGCTGAATCCTAGTTTGTATTTGCTAGATGCCAGCATAGGACTGACAGTATGGCTGCATGCTATGACTGGGGCGCATTCACCTGTACAAAAAATATGGCAGGTGACACTCCACAGCTCTGCAACAGATTTCCCATAAAAAGCCGCTCACACCCTTTAATTAAATAAACGCCACGTGGCAAAAGCTGGAAAAACGATGAATGCTGTAAAGTACCGAAGCAGCTTGCGACAGATGTCACAAATGGTCGGCTTGCTGAAGTTTGCCATCACAAACTCATGGTTGCCATCGTTAGCGTATGGAGGACAAATGTTGTCCCTGCAACCCAAGGACCATACACTAACACCTGCTGCAACACTCTGGAAACTGATAAAACCAGACCAGCTAGATAACTGCAGCAGTACATGCAACAACTAGTTTACTTTCCAGGCTTGGATAATTATCTCTGCCAAAGTGAAGGTAGTAAACATTAGTGGAGATTAAGAGATCACTTTGTTTCTGTGGGTCTGCACGACGTCTCAAGGGGTCAGCCTATTTCTTATGTCATTTATATTTGGGGGCCTACCTTGACCCCTGTTGCCCTGGCAACAAAATTTGAGACAAAATTGGCTATAACTAAGCTTGTATAAGAGATCTTTTAAAAATCTTTGCAGCTAATGGGGGTTTTTGGAAATAGGCTATTGGATGTGGCCAATCTAGTTCTACTATGACAGATCCCTGTTGCCATGGCAATGAAATTTGAGACAAAATTGGCTATAACTTGGCTCGTATAAGAAATATCTCCAAAATCTTCGTGTCTAACATAGGGTTTGGGGGAAGAGCTATCGAATGAGGTCAATATAATTTTACCACAACTGACCCTCGTTGGCATGGTACCGACATCAGTAAAATTAGGCCAATAATTAACAGAAGTGGTAGGTCTAGTACTTAGTGTAGTTGTACTGTTGTAGTAATAGTGGAGAAGTGGTAGTACTGCAACAGTACTAGTAGTAGTAGCCGCAGTAGTAGCAGTGACGTGTAAATTACTTCACTTGGGGGAGATATGCACTCTGACCAGCACCTTCTAGTTTGAATTTTAAATTACATGACTTTACACAGTATTGCATAGCAAATCTCTGTTGCCTACAAAATAAAGATTCGTCAAAACTAATGGCAGAGATAGTGATTCTCATGAACACTTAACAGCTAAAGGCTAGTTTCCATCCAACGCAACGGATGCAACAGCGCAATGCAAGAATAGATACTGCTTCCATACTTGTATTCTGGCCGTTGTGCCAGCCATTGTGTATTTTTCTTGAACTCACTGCATTCACTGCATATGTGCTTGCGTAAGCTAACTTTTCTTGCATCGTATTATGTCAAAAAAGTAGGAAAAAGCCTTGCATTGTGCTCCCGCATTGGATGAGAATTAAGCTTAACTACGTCCAAAATGTCATTTTTCATCCATCCAAAATCCCCAATTTTGTACAAGTATCCAGGTTTCAAATTTTAGTCCATAGTTTATATAAAATTTTAAACATCGTCCAAATTTTTGAATTTTGCTTATGCATCCAAAATGCTAAACTTCGAGACGACATTCATTTGTCGACTAACACAAATCTGCTGCGTCGCTGAAATGAGACCACAGAACGTACTGTGCTAGTCGAATGGCTTCAATCCACTTGGCTTTAACGTCCTGTGTCTTGCAGCCAATTGTTAGAGCATCCTGCTTTTTCTTTTCTCCAAGAATGAACGTGAACCCAAAGTTCTGTCAACACCACATTCCGAACATAAATGACACTCGTATCATAGTAACACAGCGGCTCAGTGCCAGTTTATCTAGACTTGAACTCACTGCGGAACATTTTTAAATGTCTACCATTAGACACCACCTAAATCACTTGTACATTTTGTTCGACTACCATACTGGGCACATTTCAAGATTTTTATAGTTAACGCTCTATATAAATTACTTACTTAATATTACGCAGTGGTTAGGGTACTGAATTCGTGATTGAAAGGTCATCAGTTTGACTGCCGGCCAGTCCAATACCAACTTACAACTCTGGGCAAGTATTTTAGACCTAAGTGCACCTGTGTAGGTGCATGTGGTATAGCAGTTAGTCTCGCAGGCCAACTCAGCCTAGTAACCTGCACAAGAAGATCAAATGAATACTGGCGACGAAAACAGCCACAGCCATGACAGAACCATGATCCCGACACAACATTTACATCAGTCTAAAAAAATATCCTGATACTTAAATAGAATCCTCTGATGCATCATGCATTTTCACCAGCAGACTTTATGTATGCTCGAGGCATCGCATCACTGGCTGTAACATGAAATATTCCTAACGCCTAACGCCAGGCATTTTATAGAATTCTCCAGCAATATACACTGTGTCTGGTAAAAAATGACCCCTAGACATCGTGCAATGTAAATGTCAAATCTGAACGAATTTGAATAAAGTTGCAAATTTTTCCAACCTCCCTCTCATTTAGCACCCTCCTTTAGGGTTCCTGAAACTAGAGTCCTCCAGGCAGCCAACGGTAAAGATTTGGTGATCCTAGCTTGCACTGTTTTTGACTGATCCACCCGAGTGACAGACAGACGGACGGACGAACAGAATTGCGATGGCTAAGGGGTCATCCATAAAAGACGTCCACAAAATATTAGCCAAAATTGACCTCCCTCTCTCCCTTGTCCCCTGCTTTTGTCTGCATTGGCCCAACCCCTTCGCCCTCCCCCTGCGGACGTCTGCACCCAGACTTGAATGCAAGATGCTTGCAGTCTACTGCCTGCCGAGCCTCCCTGTGGCCATCAGGCCTGCTATCGTGGCAACTGGCAACGCTAGTGCTGTCATAGAAGGGGAAGGGAATCTCCTCTCACTCATCTGCAGACTGTCTCAATGCTGATGGCCCAGGACTGCCTCAGATCGAGCTGGGGGGGGGGGTTGGTACAACTGGTGTCAGTCCGCAATGGCCTGCCCTGTTGCTGATACAGGCTGCTGTGAACTACCAATGCACACTCCTTCATCAGATGCCTACATGTGTAAGTGTGGATGTCCGCCTTCACTGAAACCCCCCTCTCCCTTTGTCCACTTTTGTCCACATGAGGCTTGACCCCCCTCCGCCCTCAGTGTGGACGTCCTTTATGGATGACCCAAGACGCGCTGAAAGCAGTAGCTGCTTTTGCGCGTAAAAACCAAAACTAAACTGACGTTTGGTTTTCCGAACACCCCTAATGTATGCAGTTACCCGTTCTCGATCTCTCATTGGTGCATCCTCCACTTCATATTGTGATATTGCTAGCGCATGCTTGTAGCCATACACCTCTCCCTGCAACACAGGACACAGATTACCACTAATATTATTACTACAGTTACTAGCTCGCAGCAGCCTCTGACTGAGACAGCAGCCAGCGACCGTCGTGCTCGCAGACATGCCGCGCTGCCCATGCCAAGCAACCTGAACTAAGCTTGCAAGTAAGTAAGTAAATTTAATTTATAAAGCGCACAATGTCAGCGAGAAACTCACTGAATCTAAGGCGCTTGTCCTCAATGTGGTACAGTCTGTGCCTCATACAAATAATTTCTAGTTTCACAAGTTTGAGCACGGAGCAAATATTAAACCGCTCCCATATACAGAAAGCTAATCAAAGCACACTAAAACAATGAACTATAAAATGCACTTACCCGGGCTTTACACATCAGTAGCACCTTGTCGAATAAGAACACATATCTGTCCAGAAAACAGACAAAGTTACAATCACAAACAAAGAATAAAAATGCATTTTAGATACTGACGACTACTTCTGTCTGCATTATCCACCAAGGCAGGTTGCGATACTTAGAGCAATGACTTCAGCATCTGCCAACAGCTGTAGACTGCTGAAACTCTGACTAGCAGCAGCTATTAGCAGCATGGTCCTATCTCGCAGCACTGGCAAAGTATAGAAAAATCCGATCCTGTGACCTCGATCTTTGACCTGGATCTTGACATTCAATCGGGTTGTTCCGGTTGTCGCGGTACATGTTACGCAAAATTTCATCAAGCTACGTGTAGCAGTTCATGTGAGTCATCGTGGTAACAATGAAAAAAAACATCGCCAGTAGCCACGATGTTGAAAACACTGTCTTCGCAACTGTAGACAGTAATAACTTTTCCAACAAAAAACCCAGGTTTTCCACCCCTGCTGAGTATAAAAATTTCATGATACAGGAAGAAAACCTGAACCTTGTCTTTGTTCTGTTGTCGCTGTGAGCTCGGACCTTCAGTTCTCCATCTGTCAGCAGTCGGCCGTAGTCTTTCAACGTCGTGTTGTCTGGCTGCACACACACAAATCAGCTACGACATCATTCATACCAGCCATATATACATTACTAAACTCATGCTTAAAATAGAGATGTACATGTTTCATCGTGATCAAAGGTGTATTACGCAAGTGCAGTGCGACATAATACACTCTAGACAATATTGAAATGCATTTAAGTCATGACCATGATTGACGGCATGTTCTGCCTGACACATGTGTGTACAGACAGATGTTTCAATCGTCAGGTTGAATCGCAGCGAGATAATGGATGATAATGGCACCGTAAACATTGTGGCAAGAGACAGATAAGACACGTCATAACAAGAGAAAATGGCAATCATCGTAAGTGAGCACGTTGTTATTGGATGTCCGCGCTGGTTTTAGTGCTGGTCAGAAAACCGAACTGTACAGAACCAAAACCGTGGTTTTCCCCCGAAACTGAACCGAAACCGACTGAACTCGGCCAGTGTGAAACCGTAACAACACTAGTCCAAACAAACAGTTATTGAAAACTTGCGAAAAATTCAGTCTGATAACAAAGGCATGTTCATACAGAACTGTGAAACGACCACGGATGACAAGAAATCATTTACTCACCATCAGAAGATCAATTATGCTGCAAACACAATGCACAAATAACTTACATTAACTCATCAAACAATCTAAAGACAAAGCTACAAATTCGTATCAGATAACACAGTAATAAATGACAAAAATAACCATATTTACAACACAATACACCACCTTGTTTCAACTACCTGCAGAATGCACCAAAAAAATCATAAAAATATTCTGACATCTCTGGAGATATTACCAATATTTTCACCAAATTTACAGTGTATATGGAAAAAAATTCCAGCCAAATATCTGGTAAATTTTGTTAAATATTTCGTTAATTCGGAAATTATAACAATCTGAACTTTGAAGTGATTTTTTAAAGTTAGCAAGTGAATAAACTGTTCTTTGGACATAAAAATAACAGCACTGATCGTCATACATATTTAGTGACTTTTCACATGTGCACAGATTAAATAATGACATTGATAATAAAAGATATTGGGCCAGCTGATTCAGAATTTTTGTTTAAAAAATCACAAAATGGCCAAAAAATGTAAAAAAAAACATCAATGGCAAAGTCACCTGTTTTCGATTTCACTGATCAGATGCAGCGTCTCGTTATCTCGTTTGACCTCGTTGATATAAGCCGACAAATCCTACGCAGTAAACGAATACAACTAGCACATGCGTCTACACCTGATAAACCTTGGAACAAGTGCTACATTGTAAACATGCCAAGAAATTGTTCAGCACCTGAGATAATTTAGTACAATAACTACACCAGTTTTTTCTCCAACTTGCTACTAAATACGTTTCTAAGGCCCAGAATATTCAAAATCAATGGTGGC
>Ga0209454_1004392_pt1 | contig 10512 bp, 5 predicted proteins | sample WorMetHERISLAND1_2_FD_187400 | JGI IMG/M metagenome (GOLD analysis project Ga0209454, IMG submission 187400) | Marine gutless worms symbiont microbial communities from Max Planck institute for Marine Microbiology, Germany - Olavius geniculatus... | ecosystem: Host-associated > Annelida >...
TTGTTTCAACCTTGTCGTTCCAGTTCATTACTTGTGACCTTTAAAATGTCATGCTATGTGTCTATGAACGAAATAAAATGATGATGATGATGATGATATAAGATAGATGTGTGACCATTTGATAGTTTGCTTACTGAGTAAGATGTAAATTTAAAGGCAATACGTGTTTATAACGAATTGAAATTCACTAAAAATAATACTTAGTTATTCTATGAGTCCATAATTCACTGTGCAATCAGATGGGGATAACTGGGTGTGTACAAGGCGTTCCAAGCTGTGAACCCGTGACCCTGTTATCGTTGTAAGGACTAGTTTACTCAATTTTTATGCTGATTGTTGTGCAATATTCTACTTTAATGATCGTGACAGTAATGAGAATTATGTGACAGGAATGAGAAATTGCTTGCAGTAATATGCAGAGAGAACATTTGAAAATTTTCTTATTACTGTCATATCTATTTGGGCAAAGAAGAAAAATCTTTTTACAATGAAAATTTTATAATTAGATAATAAATGTCAAGTCACAGAAAGTAGACTTGTGACCATGTGACATTTTGCTCACTAAGTACACACACACACAGTTTGCAGTGCATGCATGTGTGCAGCGAATTGGAATTCTCAAAAAGTACATATTTACTTGATTTGCCAGTCTATCGTCCACAGTGTAATCAGGTGAGGCAAACTGACTGTACATGGTGCACCAAATTGTTAACATGTTTCTCTGCTGTCATTATAACAACTAGTTTACTTAATCTGTATGTTGATTATTGTACAATAATTATTTGGATAACTGACAGTAATGAGAATAAATGAGAATTACGTGACGTGAATGAGCGAGTGACTGTAATGAGAAAATTGCATTAAACATGGCCACACCGCGTGACAGTGAGGGCAGTTCAAAGCGCAAAACGTTTTTTCTCATTCAGACAGTAAGGCCAAATTCAGCAGTTGGAGCGCTATGTTCGTGCTATTAAAACTGTAAATGTAACAGGTGGTGACAGCAATGAGACCCGAAAAACAAACTTCATAGTTTTTAGTGTTATATGTCGTAAATGGTAAAAAATTAAACATTATTTACCACAGCATTCACCTTGAAAACTATTTCTAGCTTAGCGGGAAATGATTTCAGCCGTTTCGGCCTAGTTTATGGAAAAAGTATTTTAGATTCATAATCGAAATACAGGCATGACTGCAATGAGGTGCAACCTGAGGGACAACATTGTTTGACGCGCTGCGCGTAGAACATTACCTCCAAAGTAGTTGAACAGTAAAGCGTATGAAAAAGAACTGTCATTTTTTAAATAAACTGTATCATCAGCATTGTTGGTGACAAAAATGAAGTTTATGTGCATCTCCAAAAATGAAAAATACAGATCAGGACACGTGACTGTAATGAGATTTGACGTGTTTGGAGCGTTGAAGAAAATTAGAAATGAACACTTTTGTCTGTTAGCGGTAGCGCAATTTGTTTGGCTGTTTATTGCAAACATTTTGGCACATTCCGTGCCAGCCTAGCTGTAAAAATGTGGCTGTAACTGCTCAGGGACCCAAAATCTAAAAAAAAATTGGTGAAATGACCCATATAACCATCTCATCGGGGTTTGTGAACTTGTTTGGCCAGTTTTAAAAAATAAACTTTGTGGAAAAACTGTCATGGATTGCATGCCCTTTCAGCCACCCAACCAATGGTATCAAAGTAGTGAAAGTGTAAAACTGCACACCACATTCATTGACGGCTTTGTTTACATTTGAACAAGTTCAACACTGTTTTTCCTGGAAACAGTCCAAGGCTGTTGTAGAATGTGTACAATAGGCATTCATCTATTTTTTTCCAAAGTTTCTGTTTCTGATCTTTTCAGTTTCTGAGATATTACTTGCCAAAGTTATTTGATTCTGAGTTTCTGCTGTTAACTTCATGGTGGCATAATAAACGATTGTGATAATAATATTAGTAAACAGCCAGCCACTCAATACCCAGTTAGCTGTTTGATGGAGTGTGTAGTAGTTGATCTGTCTATTTGTGTTCGTTGTATGTGCAGATGTCGTCTTTGGTTGGAGAACTGCGGTCGACCTGATCTGCTGCGTTACTCGGCATGCTACTTGCATGAGAACCGACGGCTGTGCAGTGGCCACTTCCACAGCGGCATGTTTGTTAACAGCCGCTGCAACAGACTTGTCAAAGATGCAGTGCCAACCATCTTCAGCAGTACGCTGAGTGATATTATTGCACTCTGGCAGTTCTGCACTGTTTTCTTGAATAAACTCGTAGTCATAGTTTGTGTAAATTTATCAGATTATAACCTGTACTTGTTGAGGTGAACGTCTATGATTTTTGGCATATTTTGGTTTAAGTTGAAGGTAAACACTATGTCTTAAGCGAGGGGTGCACAACATACGGCCCGCATGCGGCCCGCCGAGACCCAGGATGCGGCCCGCCTCGCCTGCTGTAGAATAAGGAAAATTACCCCGTACTCTGCTGATATTTGCTTGCTCCCGCTTGTCTCCAAACATTGAACAACTGGCTTCAGACAAGAAATGGAATATTTCTCACTGAGTGAGTGCACTACATGTAACATTGTTGCAATGAAGAACTTGAGAAGCACAAATTATTTTAGTTTACTAGAGTAGATTGTTGCGTGATGTGACTGCTTTTTGATCACCAGTCGTGGTTGTCATAATTCTCATTTTCATTCGAATTTGTTAATTTTCGGCATTATTTATATATTGAGCCAAAAAGTGGCATTGTGGCCTACAAGGCCCTACAATACAGCCAGGTAACTGATAACATTTATGAAGCATTCATGAGGGCCTGGGGTCGTGCAGCCCGCCAGCTTAGAATCTATCTCCCGTGTGGCCCAGATGCCCAGAGAAGTTGTGCACCCCTGCCTTAAGCAATAATGCATGCTGTTGATTTGGCACTGAGGAAGGGCATTTAAGAATCCTGTTCGGTCAGTTCTTGGAGATTTCTTTTGACTGGGGACTCAGTCTGTTAGATAAAAACAAGGAATATTAGCTCAGTGCTAGTAATTAAAACTGACTTTTGTTTTGTCTCATTTCAGAAAAATCAGTGGAAACAAGTAAATGTATTCGGGCAGAACAGACAGTTCCGATGATAAAAACTGATGCTGATCCACTAACTGGAGGTAGGTATTTTTGCCTGACAAAGTTGTGTTTTTAGTAATGTTTAGTTTGATTACATAAATTTAAAAGGCACTGAAATATAGTGCTAATAAGACTAAGACTGTCAGGTAAATGCATAAAATTGTCTGAGTTCTATGAATTATGCACTTAGTGTTGTATTCAAACTCAGTAAAGTGTCTAATGATGATGGAAAGCTGAATCTATGTTGTGTGGTTGGGGTTGAGGCAGGGCACGTTCACCTGTGTTGGGTGGCAGGTAACACCGTGTGATACCACATGGCAGGTAACATTCCGTAGCTTTGTGATTGGTTTTCTGTAAAGAGCTATTTTTAATCTTTAACTTTTGAAAAAGAGTGAGTCAACCCTTTGGTGGAAATTTTGTTAGTACTGCTCTGCTGATGGTGCCGATACTTAAGGTGATTGCAGTTGCTACGTATACATCAAGTTTGCTAATTGATTCATTATGTTTACTATGCTGGTACCATAGCACTTGACTTCTTGGCATTCCATATGTCTGTCCTTATGCAAACTAATATTAAAGAAAGTTTTGTGTGGATTGTTGATATTTTTACGAGAAGTTTGGCATGGCCCAAGTACAAAGCAAGTAGAGTTTGATGGTCCAATCATGATTTGGATCCAGGAATTTTTTTATCAAGGATAATTTGCTATTGCTGTAATTATGGACAGATAAGAATAAAAGATGACAATCCCAGTTTAGGCATTCAGTGCATACTGCATTTCACTTAGTGTCCTTTAGTTTGGATTTTAAGTCTTTTTAATATATTAACTACACTGTAAGTCAAAAAAACATGGCACTTTGATTTTGCCCGTACCTTTGCTAGGTAAGAGAGAATCGGCAAGAAAGGTATAGACAAGAGTTCAGTGCCACGTTTTTTTACTCAAAGTTTATACTGATCTGTGTGTGTGTGTTACTGTTTGAACACAGATCACAGTTATACAAGAAAATACTCTGAGGTGCAGATTGAGGTGCACAATAGTGACGCACCGGTTTTTGCACCTACATCATCTACAGAATCTTCATCTGGTACGTACGTGCTGGCTCAAAACATGGAACTTGCGTGCTTTAAATCTGTAGGTCTAGCATCAGACAGCGAGTAAGTAAGTTTTAACATCCTACTCAGCACATAATAGGTCATGTCGGGGACGGCCTTTCGAGGCAGTGCACACATAAACACACAAATAATGAAACACAAAATTCAACCTTACAGAGAAAACCTGATACGGAACACACAATCCTAAGCCTAAGGTTGTAAGAACTGTACATTATGAGTGTGCATATGTAACAGTTATGGCAGTTCTAATAATCTTCCCTCTTATCTTGCAGACAGTTAGTCTCTGAATGCTGTCTATTGCAGGACAGGCGTAGGACAGTTGGACAGTTTTGAAAACGATTAGTACAATCACTTCGGTAACGTGTCGTGATATTGAGCATTATGTTGCTGATTGCAGGTCATGTCTATGCATTGAAATACACACCAGCTGGTTGGAGCTACATTTATGCCTCGCGGGAGCGGGAGCACATCTCAGCCAGTCAAACAGCTAATGGTAGGCATCACACGCATGTGTTGTTGATGCTGTTATAATTGCTAGTACATTCTTCAATTGCAGGCTCTGTGTTTTTGTGAGGTTGAAATGGACCTGAGTTCAACGAGTGTTAAGTAGACATGTTTAGTGAAGGAAGTGCCCGACTTGGTGGGTTTTTATTGGTTTGTGACGTTAACCCAAGTTCTTCTAGGAAGTCCCAACTTGCTTGTACCCCAAGTTGGGGGCACTTGAGTGTTTGAAGATGTTTGAACTCTGAATGTACCTTGCATCACTTTCAGGGGCATTGATTCTAGGCGAAGCCCGGCATGTTGGTTTTTGGCCTGGTCTTACTTACAAGCCATTCAGCTTGTCTGATTCTGTGAGCGCTGGCTAGTCTCTCATTCATTTAGCAGAAATTTGTTAGATTAAACATGATGATTCAGTGTCACGTTTGCTGGCTCATTTATGTGTAGTTAAAGGACAACGTGATGCCTTTTAAAGCAGTTGGATGCATACTATTGATTTGGCATTGTGACCGGGCATTTAAGAATCCTGCTTGGAGATTTTTTTTTCTTAAGACTCAGTCTGTTATACAGAAACTGAAGAGTATTAGGACATTGCTAGTAATTAGGGCTGAACATGGGATCCATGAGATGTCTTTTGTCTGATTTCAGCGAAGGCGGTGACAGTGACGAGTAATGGTATTCTGGTAGAACGGGTGTTTCAGGCTATGCAAACTGTTGCTGATCCATTAACTGGAGGTGGGTATTGTTGTCTGTTTTTCTTATGTAGCTTGACTGCAATGATTGCTTCAATTTAAAAGGCAGAACTGTGTATCTTGCCAAGTGAAATATATGTGTATAATATGATGGTGGTCTGGCTCAGTTGGTAGTGTCGTTGATTGAATCAACGAAGTTAATCAGCATGGGTGGTATGCATAACAGTGTCATAGATTAGTTTGGACATAAGGCCTACGTCACGACTAACTACTTCCAAACTAGAAAGTTACGTCCGACAGCATGCAAAACGCTGTCGTAGTGGGCGACTAACTACTGCCGACGTAGTTGACTCAGCACTACGTCCAACGTAAATCAATTTTAGTTTGGAAGTAAAGTTATGGCATTGTTATGCATATGGCCCCTGTACACCAGGCCCAGTTAGTACTTGGATGGCTGACCATTTCGGTATGTAACCAGCCACCCAGGTCAACTCAGTTTGGCCATCCCTCCGTGGCAGGTGCAATGAGTACCAGCGAAAGCTGTGACTTAAACAGGCACACCACGCAATGCACTAGCCTCGTATCCGTGGTCTCGCAGTGTAAAAAGTGGTGTCTGGCTGAGGGCCTTAGGAAACGGAGATCAGTGCTGCCCTATGGGCCTTAAAGCTCGGGATGACCTTACGTTTTTTTTATGTATAATATTATGAGTTCTAAGAGTTGTGCAGTAGTGTTGTATTTAAACTTAATGCAGTGTCTAACAATGGAAAAGCTGAATCTGCAGGGTGCAGCACAAAAAAAAGTAATACATTTACTGGGCAACTACTTCATAACTTTGTTGCAGTTAGAGATAACGAAACGCCTTACGTGACTATGAATAATAGGCAACATGTGTGCAAATTTTTAAATTAAAATTTTGAGCGGGTGCTCAGAAAATGTCAACCAACTTTAGAAGCATACTTTTTCTCTGCTGCACCCTGTGCATTTGTGTGGTCAGAACTTTGCAATAAAAGACAGTCAACCCTTTGGTGGAAATTATATTATTGCAGCTGTGCTGCTGGCATTATGTGATGTTTAAGGTGATTGTGTCTGATGGCACTTTGCTACCAACACATTATGAGCTGTATTCAATTAGTTGATTAAATTATTACCTTCGCTAAGCTGGTAGTGCCTTGTTGGCATTTCATGTGTTGGTCCCTGTGCGAACAAAGTATGTGTGTGTCACTGTGAGCTCCTTGTCCTCCAATAGACAGCATTATGAGATTGATGACTGTCTGGAGGATAACAGGGAAGATTATTAGAACTGCCATTTTCGATGCATGTGCACAATTATAATCTGCAGTTCTTAAAATTTTAGGTTTCCGTTGGTTTTTTGTGTTTCGTGTTTTATAAAGGTTAAACTTTCTGTAAAAATTAAACTTTTTGTTCTGATATTATGTGTATGTGCAATTTTGCCTGCAAAGGTCGTCTCCGAAATGACTTATACCATCTTCGGGTGGGACGTTAAACCCTACACACTCACTCACTGTGTGAATGCAGATCACAGTTATACTACAAGTGAATACTCTGACGTGGATAACAGCGATGCACCTGTTCAGTTAGCAGAAGAATCTCTCTCTGGTATGTTCGTGGCGGCTCATTAAAATGTGGAACTTGGATGCTCTATACCTCATTTACACGATCAAGCAATCATCAAGCGATCATTGAGCAAACATCAAGCAAATATGAAACATGCATAAAGCATAGCCTACACGAAGCAAACATCAAGCAAGCATCGAGCAGACATTGAGCAATCATCAAGCAAACATCAAGCAAACATCGAGCAATTAGAGTACACGTTGTGCACGTGTATTTTGAATGCATTTGCTGGATGTTTGCTCGATGATTGCTCAATGTTTGCTTGATCGTGTAAATGGGGTATTACTTAGGTCAAGTGGTCAGGCAGTTTTGAAAACAGGTCATTGCAGTGAAGTTTGGTCATGTTGGCCGTTGAGTGAGGGAGTGAGTAATGCAGCACAGTTAACCAAACAAGTCACAATGTGTCATAGCTTAAACGTACAAAGATGCTCTAAAGTCCAGGTCGCATGATTTTTACACGCGAAAGCAGCTACTACTCTCAGTGTGTCTTAGCCATCGCAATTCTGTCTGTCCGTCTGTCCGTCATGCAGTGGATCAGTCAAAAGCGATGCAAGCTAGAATCACCAAAGCTTCACTGTTGGCTGCCTGGAAGACTCTAGTTTCAGGAACCATAAAGCTTTTCCATAGATTCGAAGTTTCAGTAACGGTGAGAGATAGGACCTAGGTTGACGTACACTGGCTCTCAATTGGCGTCGAATTCAATGACCTTGAATGATCGTGAACGCCAAAATAGGGGGTTTTATGGATTTTTTTGGAGATTTCAGGCTGCAACACAAGTCTATCATTCACAAGGTGGCGCCACGGAAGTATTGTTATGCGATCCAGATAGAGAATTTGGTATTTGTGTATTAACTTAGCGTGAACACCTCAATTTTCCGCTAAACTACTGAACCGGAACTGCTATAGGCTTTCACACGTTTCGTGAGCATTAGCTCAAATTTTTTGTACGTAACTGTTATAAAGTACTAGTTGGCTTAGGCAAATGTTAATTTGTCAATATTTATTAATATTTTGTTGCCAGTTTTGTCTTTATGCTGTAAAAATAAAGTTTAAAGTACACAAGTGTAACAAAACTGTGATGTCACTTACTTTTGTTAGTGTCGCTGTAGCATTCGAGAGAACGTGACTCTAGCAGTTTTGGTGTAGCGCAGCACTGGGCAAAAAGACTTTGCTTGCATTTCAAGATGTTGCTGTTACATGGGAAGTAAGCCGGCTATATGCCCTTTTAGTTGCACCAATCGCTGACAGCATCTGACTTCTGGTTCCGGAATGCAAGCGAGTTCCCTGCGCAGAGCGTGTGCTGCATCGAAGCTTATCTCACACGCTGCAGTAGGTGACATCACCATTGCATTAGCACAACATTACTTTTATTGAAATTAATGTTAAGCGATGTTTTTATTTTAATTGATCAGTGTATTGTTAATTGGTGTTACATTCTACACATATTTAGCCAATATCATGCGACCAGGCTATTGAGTAGCCACTTATAATGTTTGACAGTAATGTTTTGTTTCACGGTTGGATCTCAGTTGGCAGGTTGTTCCATAGCCATGGACTATATGCCTTGAAATTCCTATCGCCAGTTTGTAACTGTGTCCATGGCATAGCACACGTGTTAGACGTCCATTGACCTGAGATGTCTTTTGTCTGATTTCAGCAAAGGCAGTGACGAATAATGGTGCAGAACGAACAGTTCAGACTAAGCAAACTGTTGCTGAGCCATTAACTGGAGGTGGGTATTGTTGCCTGTTTCTTTGTATTTAGCTTGATTGCATCAATTTGAAAGGCAGAGAATTATCATGCCAATTAAATATATATAATGTTGTGAGTTCTAAGAATTGTGCAGTAGTGTTGTTTTTAAACTTAAAGCATTGTCTATTGTCTAACAATAATGGAAAGCTGAATCTACAGGGTGTGGCAAAAAAGTAATCCTCTAAAGTTGTTTCCCGTTTACTGGGCAACTAGGTGTACTTGCAATTTTAGTGCAAAATTTCACATGCTTATTACCTGTTTATACCTGCATATATAGACTAAGCGACATTTGCTACTCCTTTTTGTGAGACAACATTGTGATTTTGCGTGTCCTATCGCCAGTCTGTAACTGTGTCCTGTGTGTAGACATTCAATGACCTCAGATGTTGACATCCCACCACCATTACGAGTTGGCAGTACTGCAGAGTGAGGCTGTGTACACCGTGTCTCAGAAAAAAACAGTCAAAATTGTTTTTGTCATAACTTTGTCAAATTTTTACTACATTTAATAATTTTTGGCATGTTGATGGCTAAGACGACGAAATTATGTAAGGTGCATTCATTTTCCACCTCACCTAATTTATGTCAATGCACTACCATGTGAAATATAGATCCTATAAATTGTTGTGTAATGCTGAGTTGTTGTCCGAAATAAATGCTGTAACAAGTTAATTAGGCACAAAATACACTAAACTGTAAGTTATTCAACAGAATTATAAGTTTGTATAACAACTTGCTTGCAAGTTGCTTGCAAATTAGAATTTGTGCCAAAGTGTGCTCCACATACAAAGACGCAATGGCTTAGATAGCAGAATCAACGATCGACTGATCAAATGCATGCACTCATCGATTAGATGTGTTTTAGGCTCATCAGCCAGCTATTTTGTTGTCTGCTGTTTTCAGCATAAAATTTGCACCTTCTGTCGAATTAATGATGCATAGGTGAGCCATCTGATACAAAATTACAAATAATTGCCGCATAATGTAACAATTTGGAGCATCCGTGTTTCACATGGTAGTGCATTGACATAAATTAGGTGAGGTGGTAAATGAGTGCACCATACATAATAATATCGTCTTGGCCATCTTTGTGCTAAAAATTATCGAAGTTTGTGGAAACTTGTCAAAGTTATGCCAAAAACAATTTTGACTTTTTTTGAGACACGGTGTAGTGACATATACCAGGCGCACCAGCTTAAAGTCAGTTTTCTGTCTTACAGACAGAGTGCATTGTTGCTGATTGCAGATCGAATCTATAAAATGAAATACACATCAGCTGGTGGTAGCTACATCTACGCCCCAGGCGAGCAGGAACACATCTTATCAGCCATACAAACAGCCGTTGGTAGGTATCACATGCATGTTGATACTGCTGTTGCTAGCACAGTCTTCAATTGCAGGCTCTACACTGTGTCCCAAAAAAAACATCCCCAACATTTTCAACTGTATCTTGAAAACCAATTAACAAATTTTAATAATTTTTGGCACAAATATTTCTGACACAACTTGCCATCAAATGACCGTTCAGTTTTCCATCTCACCCAATGTATGCTTCTGCACTACCTAGGGAAAGCAGATCAACCAAAATATGCATTGAAATAAACAGAAAACCTGAAAAAACATCCCCAACATTATCGATCGTACCTCGAATAAAGATTAGCAGATTTTAATAATAATTGGCAGAAATATTTATGACACAACTGGCTATGAAATAAGTGTTTT
>Ga0209454_1004394_pt1 | contig 10511 bp, 8 predicted proteins | sample WorMetHERISLAND1_2_FD_187400 | JGI IMG/M metagenome (GOLD analysis project Ga0209454, IMG submission 187400) | Marine gutless worms symbiont microbial communities from Max Planck institute for Marine Microbiology, Germany - Olavius geniculatus... | ecosystem: Host-associated > Annelida >...
CAATAAATAACCAAAATAAATATTCATCTTCCGTTGTAAACAATCACCATGGCAACATAAACAAAATTTGTCGTCCGATATACGAAAAGTCGGCCGACAAAGTCGTCGAAGATAGAACATGCTCTATCTTGGCCGACAAAATCGGCCGATTTTGTCGTTCGTCTGACATCCCCTTTAGTCCAGCTTGCTGTTTAGTGCTTATGCGAAATCTTTTTCTTCTTCTTCTTCATTCACGGCAGCTGGAGTGCTCGACGCACCGATGGCTACTTTGGCGGCACGTGAGCGATAAACGAAATACAGCAGCTCCTGTCTCAGCGCCGTAAAATACATTAACCGCCGACGAGTGTCCGTATACACCAAAGGTGTTGCTGACAGTGACTGAACCGTGCTATATATCGATGTAAGCCTATAGGCAAGTATAGGGATCCATCTTATCATCGTCATCATCATCATCATTATCGGTGGTACTGGACGCAAGACATAATAAGTCCTCTGTGTCCAGATCTTCATAATCAAAGTTGAAGCTCTTCTTTGTAGCAAAAACGAACTGGCTGATTTTCCCATGCTTTGTCCAGTCTTGATTCAAATGTCTGGATATTTCTAGATGATACAACAAATTCAGGTAAAGCGTTCCACGGTTTCACTACTCTGACAGAGAAACAATTTCTTCTGATTTCCGTCTTACTGTGTTGTGTAACTAATTTCAAAGAATGACCTCTTGTTCTGTTGTCTTGTGCCAACTGTAAAATGCCGTGCGAGATATCTGTAAAGTAAATTCCGTGTAGAATTTTATAAACTTCAATCATGTCTTCACGATGACGTCGATATTTCAATGTTGGTAAATTATCGAACAATAAATCGCTCAACCGTTGAACAGCAGAGCATCAAATTACCGTAGAGCTGTCAGTTGGACAGTACGACAGGAATTCAAGTTTCCTTCAAGATTCAAGATTCGTTGCCTTCGTGTTGTAAATATACGCCACATGACGACGATCCACAGCTTCTGTAAATTGAGCTTTAAAATTTAGTTTAAAATGTATGCTCACAAGCGGTGGTTTTTATGGAACCAGGCAAGCGGCAGCCCTAGATACGTCTGTACAATAGTAGACCGAATTCCAATATGTTGAGATTACTACGAGTACGAGCCAGTGTAATTAAACCCTCCGTCTGCATAGCGGTTATATCGATCTGTATGTGGGCCCAAATACATTTTGTAGCCCACATAGACCTACAATACCTAAGGTTAGCAGTATAGAAAGCCTGTTACCGATAAGCAGTTCTTATCAAGTGCAGGGCGCAGACAATTGGGCGGCAAGTCACTGGGGCGACAGACGTTTGCTCTTTTGCAAAAAACATTTAAGCGGCTGCAAAGAACACATTCATTCCCCAACAGCAGCTAAAAAAAGCTAAAAGAACAACAAGACAATGTTCATAGTCTGTCCAGTGCATTTCGATAGTTTACAGTATATGTCCGTATGAATATAATCAGTGAGCTGTTTAGACTGGTAAAAAAATCAAATAGTTTAATTTCAAATTGTACAGCAGCAATGATCCCTTCATCCTTCTCTATTATTTTAACTAAACAATACACATTGTCAGTCACGAGATCATTCGATTCGTCATCAGAGCATTACTATAAAAGGTCCATCGTCACCATGCGTCTATCTTGCAACGTTGTGAAGATATCGCGCCTCAAAGATAATGGGGTCACAAACTCGACCTTTTGGGGTCACGTGACGTCATCGGTCACGTGACCATTCGACTCCCGGGTGTCGACTTCCTATGGCTGGTCCATGGTGACCATGCGTATATCTGGCACCGTTATGAAGATATGGCGCCTCAAATGTTGGACACTCGGGTGATTTTATACTCTGTCCAATGCTATGCATTGCATTGGACAGACGATAATAAAATAACACATTTTAAAATCACAGAAAAACTTCGGGAATGGAATGAAACAGCCTAATTCTTAGATTAGGCCTAAGCCTAAACGTCATGTGTCTTGCTACCCAAATTGCTGATCTTATACGCTGTCTGTCTTTAAATTATACGGTCCGCTTCGGTGGCGCTAAAGACAGAGCAGTAAAATACTAACTGCGATGCACCAACAAGCAGTGAGAAACTTACTGAATGTTTATTCTCGGACGAAACCCTCTTCCTGTCGTAATTTGAGGAGACGTCGGACGCCTTCAGCTGACCGTGCCGCATGTCACTGATACCAGTAGAAACTAGATTGTCGTCGGCGTCTGCAACACTACGTCCAGTCATCGTGTGCCTCACGGTGTCTGCATCCGACGTCGAGGAGTGGTGGAAGCCGTCAGAGACGCCGACGACCAGGACAGAGATGATGGATGCCAGCGTCAGTGTTGTGCGGTGGATGGAGTGCCGGACAATGATCACTCGACGTCGACGAGCTGACCAGTGACTGTCCGCCCCAGTGACCCACACCCTGCCGCCGTCACCGCAGTCCCTCCAGCTGTCGACCACCGTCCCGTGTCCACTGACTGCAGACTGGCGCCCCCTGCTGACCGGCATACTACCCGACACTACGTCGAACGAATTTCCTCGTCGAACCGCCACGGATGTCTACGTCGTCCGAGGTAAGAGGGCAGCAGAGCGCCGTCGACATACTGAGCAGCATATCTCGTCGGCTACATTCAACGACGCTTGCACTCACACGCACCTGTCCTGGGAGGACGAGATTGGTTGTTGTGAAGCCGGAAGTCGACCCGCTGATCGTTGTCTTGTGGCCACGCCAGCAGCGATGAAGAAAGATTAGCAACTGATAATCTAATCTGAGCGCTGTCATACACACGCGCTCTATGGCAGCGATGCTGTACACCCTTCGTTTAGTCTGCAGGCATCGATCTCGAGTGTGTTGAATTAATGCATGGAGAGGTGACGACGACGAGCGACGAGTGCGACCGCAGCAGCAAGATCAGAGGCACCAGGTGACAAGAAGACAGCAGAGACACAGATCAGTATTCGTTGAAAACGTTCGACGACACGCCGCTGCAGACCACTCTGCTGTCGCTATAACCACAAACCCCATACGCAAGGTCGAAGTCGTTAGCTCTGAAAGTCGATTTCAACTTCGGTCGTTCGAATCCGATGCCGTAGCCTATAGCAATAGCACCCGTCGTTCTTTTGCTTCCACGCTGTGACGGAGCGACTGTGTACTACTTCGGGGCAATTAGGACGCGGCTGGCTGCGAGACAGTATTGTCGATTTAGTTTCGATGCTGCCTGAGAGCGACGCGTGGACTGGACAGCAGACTCAACAGTGCGTTCTGCTAACAGCATATATGGCTGGCGTACAGTATGTCGTCGCCTCGCTTCTGTTAGGAGCTGCGCTGATCGAATAGCTCTACGCACTGCTGACTCGCTACGCACATGGGCACCGCGCAGACGTAACAACAAACGTACCGCGCCGCAGTGTCATTTTCGCTGTCAAGTATCTCTTTCTGTTGACTAATAATCCTCGCCAGCCATAGGCCTACGTTGTATGCGATTATAAACGGCGTCTATGCGATTAAACGTTAAGGCGACAAGATTGCAAGCTAATTGCGTGCAATTTTAATTTGCTTGCAATTTCGTTTTAGCTTTGCTGTAGTTGGTCGGCCTACAGAGACTGTGTTGAATAGATGTAAAATATGATGAAATCATAGGCCTATAATTTTTTACGTTAAAAATGAAAACGACTGTGGGACATTGTGGTGTATTGCAACTTGACGCGCTACAGCCAATTGGGACGCCAATTGCCAATCGGGACGCCGTACAGCATAGCTGTACGGCGTCCCAATTGGCATCGTTGTCGTCTGTCCGTCCGTCACGGATGTATTGTGGCTAAACGGTGCGAGATAGTGCTTAGGTTGCTATTAATCACTAATATGAAATCGCATACGCCCTTTCAGATGAGATGAAGATCATCGACCTTGAATGACCTTGAAGATCAGTACTGCAACAGTGCCACAGGAACTGTAGCTCTTCTTACTTTTGGGTCTTTCTTGTTTACTATTGGTAGACTTGGAAGCAATCTCAATTTGGTGTCTGGGACGTTTGGAATTTGGAAGTTGATAGCTAGTCATTGACACTTGATAAAGTTGTCGTCAAAAGAATTATACTGTCACGTTTTGTTGAACGACTTTAGCGACGTACAGGACAGTGATGGCATTGATTATATAACTAGCCTTGCAGGTGTGGCGGCCACACTGAGCAATCAATTGTAGCCAATGCAATTCAGGTGTCAACAGCCGTCCATGCCTATATGCAATGACGTGCCACGTCATTAGCGCACTTCACACCTCAAGTCTACCTGTAGTCTCTGTGGCCTGGGGTTTTGTGGCGGCCGCCTTTCCTGTTTAATTTCTGACATTCACGAAGTAGAAAAAGTCTCATGTTAAGCGTATTTGCTTATGCGGTGCAAAGAAATGGATAAATATTAATACTAATATTAGCAATGCATTCGAAATCACCTACTTAACCTTGCATTTTAACACCCCACTAGTCTTGTTGTTTGCGAATAGGCCTATGCAGGGTAGTCCAAAGAGTGACACTGTTTTGTTATTTAAGTTTCCACGCATTATAGTTGCATTTTAGCCGATCATAGGCATACTTAAGTAACGGTCTAGCTTATGGTACGGTTGTCGTCTGTTCGTCGTTCTCCGTCGTCGTTCGTCTGGAACGGATATATTGTAGCTAAGCGTTAGCTCATAGATAAAAACTTTTACACGAAAATTTGCCATGTGTCATAAACTAAATCATGCAAGATATTAGCGATTTAGTGTAAGGGAAACATTTTCAAATTTGGAGTTGAATAGAGGGGGGGGGTAAAAATGTGCGCTTTTTTCAACAGAAAAATAACCATATCTCGAAAACGGTGAGAGATAGGGTCAATAGAAAGTGGCATGGGCCCTTTCATATAAAATAAAAATATCGACCTTGGATGAACTTGAAGGTCACTGACAACCAGTACGGTCGGCTATTTTAGCGAAAGCTGGACTTCTTGTTTACTCATGTATATAAGTTAACATGAGCACGACTTTTGTTGTTAGGGCCAGTTTTCTATTGCTATGAAATATTTTTTTCTTACGCGGTGACTATTTGACCGGCCGCCGGTCAAATAGCCTATAGGCTATCTAACTAGTCAAAACGAAAAATCGCAGTCGCCACCTAGCGAATGACATTAAATACAGTGTACGCGCTAATGACTAGAATTTGCGTTAATTTTATGGTGTAGCGTTTAGGGATTAGGATTAGTGTTAGGGTTAGTGACTGTGTTAGGGTTAGGGTTGGGGCACTCAGAGTTAGGGTTTTGGCTAGGGTTAGCGTTTTTAAAAGATTTACGGACAATAGTAAACATCAAAAATTAGCGTAGAATATATTTGGTAAATCCGCCGTCAAGTCACGTCAAGCCTACCAGCACTAACCTGTAATAGTCTACTTGTTAGGCTTGAGATGCTGGTTCGCCGGACTGCCGATCCGTTACGCTGCGGTCGAGGTTGGGCAGTTGCTCCGGTGCCGCCTTGTCCCTGCCGCGGTACGGCAAGTGCCGCGAGCGTCCGCAGGCTGCTCGCCGTACCACGGCAGGAACACGTACGGCCTTAGCCGTTACCTATGACCATCATTCGATGGTCGTACGCACCTGCTAAGGCTGTTCAAGGCGGTAACCGGTCAATTATCCGGCCCTCAAACGGCCGAATATTGGACCGGTCATGATCGGTCAAGCATCCGGCCATCACAAGGACGGATATTTGACCGGTCATGACTGGCCGCGTTTGACCGGTGACGAAATATGACCGTCCACATAGCCTATAGTATATTTGATCGGCCGCCGGTCAAATGTACTGTGCCTTTTTTTTATTTGGACAACTTAACGCAGGATACGTAGACTTAACAATCCTAACGTTTGGTTTGCTTGCAGTTTCGCTTTTCCGGAAATGTCAGACCGATAACCCAGCTAGCACATGCACGTTGTAGCCACGTTGCTCGGTCTGCCTAAACACCACAGATCAGCTGAGATTGCAGTTTTAGTTTTTACGCGCGAAAGCAGCTACTACTTTAGCGCGTCTTAGCCATCGCAATTCTGTCTGTCTGTCTGTGTGTCTGTCCGTCCGTTCGTCCGTCCGTCACATGGGTAAATCAGTCAAAAACGGTGCAAGCTAGGATCACCAAATCTTCACCACACTAGTTTCAAGAACCGTAAAGCTTTTCCATACCGAACAATGGCGCTAAATGAGACGGGGTAGGAAACGTTTGCGATTTTTAGCCAGTAAGTCGCTGTATCTCAGTAACGGTGCGAGATAAGGCCTAGGTTACTATTAATAACTAGTAGGAAGTCGTATACTGGCACTCGATTGGCGCCGAATTCATTGGCCTTGGATAACTTTGAACGCCACAATTGGGTTTTATGGATTTTTGGCGATTTCGGGCTGCGAGACACATTTCAACCGTGAATTGCGCCGAAATCAATTGAGATAGACATGGATAAGCTGCATACGAAATTTTCAGCATTGGACGTAGACTTCGACAGTCTATAAGTCTCGATTTTCTAGGTTCAAGGAAACCTGCGCACTAGAGCATCAAACACCGTTACCCCCGTATGTCATTATTTTACCATTATTGGCCAGTCTTTCGTAAAAACGGTTGCAGATAGGCATGGGCATGCTGCCTATCACGACAAACATCAGTGACGATCTTTTTAGTCTTGTCATGATCGATGACTTTGAAAGACCCTGAACTTCCAGAATAAGGGGGGGGGTTATTAATTTTTGCGATTTTCTGCTGCAGCGCACACTCCAAGAATGAACTGCGACGAAATGGCTGGCAGTTTGCGACAGGAATTGCTTTAGGCGTTCGCGCGTCTCGTGAGCATTAGCTCAAATTTCTTGTTAAATCTCAGATCGATGTATGGCATCGCAGAGTTAAAGTAAGGGTTGGGGTTAGACGTCGCCGTGACCAGGCGTTTTCGTTGCTGCCATGTTACAGAGCCACGCTTTGACAACGTAGATCTGTGTGTCAACAACGTGATGTGCACGTGATGATGTAACGTTACGATTCCATATTTTACAACGTGATTTTCACTTTTTCTAGTAGTAATTTCGTTAAAGTACTACTTATAGGCTTGCTAGTGAAAAAATGTGTGCCGAGTATAGCGGCACTCTGTTGCACGGGTACCGACAATTAAACGTACATGTACAGGCAGCGAGCACCTAGTGTGTTCCGCGCGAAAGAGCGTGTCCGACCAGTAGCTGCTTCGATGACGGTGGTCTTCGCACTTGCTGCTCTGCCGGTGTTCCTGTATAAGATCGCTTCCCATGCATTTTCTTTCCCAAGAAAATCGTTTTGGACTCTTATACTGTCTGCAGAATATGGTTCAGCTTGGATGCCTGAATTATAAAGGAAGTCAAAGCTCGTGGCAGCGGCCTAATTGTACGACGCCCCATTTTCGCTACAGAACTTAACTTGAGCCAATGCATGTTGTGGAAGTACAAGGGATAAAGCGTCATGCCAACGCTTTCACACTTCAGTCACACTTCAGGTTAGATGGTGTTTTCCCAAAGCGTCATGCAATCGATGGACGCGGCAGCAGACTATATCGGCGTCGACAGATAGCCAGGGACGTCATTTAGGGGGACTGGAGGGGTTTACGGATCCCCCAAGGATTGGATTTATGATTTTATTTTTTTCTTTTTAAATCGTACCTGTGAAACAGTGTTACTGCTGCAAAAACAATACGTTACGTAGACTGAAACCCTCAAGTATTACTGAGACCCCCAAAGATTTGCCTAAATGACGCCACTGCGGATAGCTAAGGAAGACAGCAGCTACCAAGACCAACTATATTGGGTCATTTATCATTGCCAGCACCTGCTGCTGCTGCTGACAGATGCTGCGGATGACGCTTTGACAACGTCAAGTGGACATATTGACGATCGAGCTATAGATAGGCCTATAGCGCTTGCGTGCGCCGGAAAACGGAGATTTGAACCGTTTGCACCGTTTGCACTGTAAACTCTCTGCAGTGACTGTGCGTTTTTCTCTTTGACACACAGCGTTACAGAAGTTGCCAATTTCGTCATATACAGAAATAGTTTAAAGAAATACAACAAGCAAAAACACAGATTACGGTAATAAAGTAGATTTGGCGTTTGTCTTACATTAATGTTATAAACAGTTCTGGCTAAATATCGGCAGACGGGATGAAAAAAATCTAATGAAACCGATGCGAAGAAATCTGCCTATATTCCAAAAAATCTAAAGACATTAATTTTGAGCATTTGTTAGGCTACCAGCTTTTTATACGTATCTTGCTAGTTTACTTATGCGTCATGTGAATCAACTTGAAATGATTACGATAATAAATCGCTCTGAAAAGAAACAGTAGGCTATAACACAAACAGAAGCAAAACACGGAACACATTCAAAAGTATAATACACGTTTTCTAATCACAAAATGTTAATCAAACAAGTAGTTGGATTATGCATTGCCAATCATGCTTGCTCAAAGTACTTAGTTTAACAGTTATTTATTTGTTCGGGAGGCTACTTAGCGAGGTGTTATTATGTGAAGGATGTCTTAATTTACTGCAGGGCTGTGGGTATCATTGAGGTGGCATATTCTAGAGGCAAGCGAATAAAGCTCGCATTCCACTTGTTTTGATATGTTGCATAATTTATTGAACAACATGCCGTGCAACAGATGGAAAGAACAGCCTGCAACAAACCTAGAACAAATTGCACAACAAAAGTAGGCTGCAGCAAAAAAAAAATCCAAACAAGTCTAAAACGCATCTGTTTCTTAATTTGGCATCTGAAAAGTTTGCAACGAATCTAAGTAATGAAGTTTGGGCGCAAACGCCAGTTAGTCGGTTCATTGACATGAACAGTGTGCTCGTCAAAAGTAGACGCACTTGAGATTATATCTTAACTGCCGCGAGCAACTACAAAAGAGACCGAGCGAACGAACAATCTACCGACGCTGGTGTTATGGCAGACGAGACGCGTATATAGATCAGGACTCCTGTGTGTGTATAGCATGCTATATAGCGGAACTTCTCTTGTCTGCGCTGGTGGAATGAAATAGGCCTACTCGAGGAAGGCCGCCGCGATTGTCGGCTATGCGAGACGAGCGAAGAGCGGTCCTCAGACTAAATCAGGGTTCGCACGACCGACCACAATACAGACCCAATGCTTAGCGGCGACGAGACTAATTGAACGGCGTGTACAGACAGATTGCTGCAAAGACGACTGGATGACCGAGGTGTCGATCCAATTGATCTCGTTGTCAATGCAGTTCATCTTCTGCAATGCCGGGCGCCCGTCTCTGTAAGTTAGAGGTCGCTCGGTCGCTGGTGAATATTGACGCAGAGCGAACAGTCCACGTGATTTAAAGCGACAAGACTGCAGAACGTATGCGAACAATCTACTCGTGACTTAGCTTCAGTCTGTTTAGGCCCATCAGAACAAAAGAAAATTTGTTCTATAGACTATTGGGACGAATGGTATCGTTTTAATGGGATTCGTTGTGTTAAGTTTTCGTTCTGGTGGGATGTTCCCTTCTAGTCAGCTATACCGTAATGCCTGAAATCATGAGGTTGCGTCGCCAGAAATCAAACCATTTTACGATGAATTAGAAACACAATTTTGCTTCAACTTTGCGCACGTGCAATTTTTTTTAAATGCCGACGACCGATCGTTCGCTGCGACCAGTGCAGTAAGCTAGTTTAGCAGCAGCTGCAGCAACCGAACTTCAACGCCGTCACAAGCAGCGGCTTAACTAACAGCTGCTGCCAGACAGTTTATCGTGGTTATTAGCATCGTCTGATGATATCCTAGATACAAGTTACATGCGCTTTATCTCATATTAGTTTTCAACAGCTGTACCTAACGTCCTTACCGTAAATTCTGTATATAAATCAAAATTAGTCACAAAAAAATAAAAAGTCGCAGTAGTGCATAGGTGGTACAAGCTTACGGTGGAACTACCACAAATAATGAAGAATATAGAGCCTAAGAGTATGCGTTTTTTTTAGCTTTCTCTCATTGAAAGTTTTCTTTGGCAATGCAGTGCAACGTGTTATGACTTCACGCTCGCGTCGGCAGTTCGCGGTCACGATACTTCCAAGGTAGCAGAACTGTGTGACTGACTCCAGTTCTTTACCGTTGACCACTGCTCTCAACTTCCTGCCCTTACTCCCCAGGGGGCATTCACATAACTTCAGACGTTTGTTGGAGTGCATCATTATTATGCGCTGAGGTTCACGTTGGCTATGAGAGACCATGGTATGGGTCGTCTGCAAAACGAATGGACTGTACCATAGATGTAAAAAAACGTTTTTTTAACGTTTTTTATTTTAAAAAACGTGCATTGAAAATCCCATCAAAAGCTTCGTGAAGCACTTTTGAGACAGCAGAAACGAATTAATATAGGTCATAGTAATGTAGTTTACTTAGTTAGTCCAAATATACTAAATAAAACTTATTTTAACTAGCATACTTAGTTAGTTTAAT
>Ga0209454_1004396_pt1 | contig 10508 bp, 6 predicted proteins | sample WorMetHERISLAND1_2_FD_187400 | JGI IMG/M metagenome (GOLD analysis project Ga0209454, IMG submission 187400) | Marine gutless worms symbiont microbial communities from Max Planck institute for Marine Microbiology, Germany - Olavius geniculatus... | ecosystem: Host-associated > Annelida >...
ATCTATTGGTGATTAATAGTAACCTAGGCCTTATCTCACACCGTTACTGAGATACAGCGAGTTATTGGCCAAAAATCGCAAATTTTGACCACCCCCCTCTCATTTAGCGACCTCGTTCGGGGTGACCCCCTTCGAGTTTACGAGAAAGCTTTACGGTTCCTGAAACTAGAGTCTTCCTGGCAGCCGATGGTGAAAATTTGGAGATTCTAGCTTGGACCGTTTTTGCCTGATCCACCCGTGTGACAGACGGACGGACAGACGGACAGAATTGCGATAGCTAAGACGCGCCATAGCATTGCTGCTTTCGTGCGTAAAAATAGGGGTATTATGGATTTTTTGCCGATTTTGGGCTGCGAGACACTTTCCAGAGCGAATTGTGCCAAACCCAATTGAGATAGACATGGACAAGCTGCATATGAAATTTTCAGCATTGAACGTAGATGTTGACAGTCCAAGTCTCGTTTTTCTAAGTTCAAGGAAACCTGCACATGAGGGCATCAAAGAGCCACACCCCTGTAAAAGTCGTTATTTTACTATTGTTGGCCAGTCTTTCATGAAAATGGTTGCAGATATCACAACAAGCACTAGTGACGAGTTTTTCAGTCGTATCAACATTGATGACCTTGAAAGACCCTGAACTTTCAAAATAAGGGGTTTTTATTGATTCTTGTGATCTTCGGCTGTGGCGCACACTCCAAGAATGAAGTGCGACAAAATGGCTGGAGATAGACTGACAGTTTGAGAACAGGAACTGTTATATTCTTTTACGCATCTCATGAGCATTAGCTCAAATTTCTTGTTGGAAAAGCTGTATTTCGGGGTGTGTGAGTGAGAGCTGTTTTGTGTTCTGCAGGGGTGGACACCCAGATGCACTGGCGTCACAGTTCACTGAGTGTATACCAGCTTTGACAATATCACAACTTTTCTGTGTTCAAATACTTGGTGGTGTCACAAGGTGATACATGTCATATTCTCACTCAGTTTAGAAATTTTTTTAGCTACAAGTAGTTAATAGTGTGGTCTTATTTTCATTTTCCATTAGGTGTGTGCTGTTTTTAAAATATGACTTTGGTTCAGTTTTTGGTTTGGTTTAAAAAACTGCGGTTTTCTGTTCGGTTTTCGGTTTCTACCATCTGATGTTTCGTGTGTAGCATACTGTATTACTTTGTTATTACCATCGTCCACGGTAGGCATCTTTTACTCTGTATGACATTAGAAATTATGCAGACTACACTGTGTCTCAAGAAAACATCCCCGACATTTTCGACTGTAATGTGAAAACCAATTAGCAGATTATGAAATATGTACGATTATGAATTTGTACGAATATTCCTGACACAACTTGCCATCAAACGATTGTTCATTTTCCCACCTCACCCAATGTATGCTTCTCTCTACCTAGGGAAATCAGATCAAGCGAAATATGTGCTGAAATAAACAGAAAACCTGAAAAAAACATCACCAACATTATCGATCGTAACTTGAAGAAAGATTAGCAGATTTTAATAATTTTCGGCAGAAATATTTCTAACACCACTGGCTATTAAATAAGTGTTTTAGTTTTCACTTCACCCAACGTCTGCTTTTGCACTACCTGGAAAAGCAGACCATAATACGTGTTAATGTGAATGAAAAAATGTCAATACTGTAATGCCATGTGTCTGTGGTTTTGTTTTCTGAATGGCAGTTATGATGTGATTTTTTGCAGTCTGATATGTTTACGAGATGAGTTGCTTGTTTCAACTGGCCGAGGGCTGCTTCAGAGGCTGCGCTGGTTTGATGGCGGGTTTAATACTGAACTGACAATTGAAGTAGCATCCATTCCATTCTCAGCTGACCTCCAGCATTCAAGATGTGTGTCATTATTTTTTCGAATTTGAATCCCAGTCTTTTAAAGTGTTTGAAGAAGTTTGCATAATGCAGAGTTAAATAAGAGTAAATTGTAGCTGTAGCCGTAGTAGTTGTTATTGCACTAATTTCTGTGTGGCCTACGGAAATTTGCTGAAAAACAAGGCTAAAGACAATGATTTAAGATACGTTCGAGCAAGCTGATTTTTATGTTAATTTGTTGGTGCTGTCGGTTGGTGTTAGGAGTGGCATTTTTTGTCTGTCTAGGTATCTTGTTTTCTTTATCTGCAGAAGTTTAACTAGAAGGCGCTCGTAAGAGTGCATATCTCCACCAAGCGAAGTAACGATGGACACACACATGGAACGATGGACACACACATGGATGGAAGGGAACGACCAATTTCATAATCTCCTCCAATGTTCACTACGTTCACACTTGGCGAGATAATTCATGATTGGAAGTAATCAGATCTAGAGTATATGCTGGCAGCAGAAAAATGAATAGTACCAGGTTTATTAGTTGTGTACCAGTAGTGTATAATTTGTGTTGTGGATTTAGCATCACAGTTGAACTCGGCAAGTGTCTGTATTCAAGCTCTCCACTACAGTTCTCTGCTCGGTGGTTTTGCAGTTGTGTTGTCGAATGGCCGTGCGGCTTTCCTGACTGCTAACAGCCTCAAGTTTGAGCCGAGAGTCAGTTGCATTTTTTTCTGTTGTATTTTAATCTTTCCAGGCCAGCACTGTGATTCCTTTGTATGCATTTAAGCAAACTTTGTGTGAAAGTGTATTGGTCAAAATAATATGCAACAGGATCTCAGTTTTTCATTTGAACTTTTATCTTCAATGGCTTGAAGTTTCAAAGCATTATATAACATGGCAGAAATGTGATTGTAGATGAGTTTTGCATTCTTCAGTCAGTCTGGTTAGTAGTGTTAATATGCTGTTTAACATTTACTTAGTCTCGAATGGACAATATCATACTTATTTAGGTTTTTATGAAACAAATATTCTTTGTAAAAAATGGAAAGAAATGATGAATGTTAATCATTTTTTGCACGTATCATAAAATAGCATATAGTGCTGAAATATTCAAATTTACCCAAACTCTGACAGTTTTACTTTAGTTGCTAAAATTTCGATAAAAATATTTTTTGGAATTGCATTTTGACTGGTGTCATGTTTTATTTTGAGTCACACTGTATGTTGTTCGTTGTCTTGTTGTTTTTCAGCAAGTTATCGGTGTGATGGCACAAGATATGTCACAGGCGACAGCCGTTGCAGTCAACCACAAATATGCTCTCATGGCATTTGGATGTGCAAAGTAGGTTTCTGTTACATAGGCAGTGATGATATCAGTGTCTTAATGTGGAAATGTTGAGACTCTGAACATTTACATTAAAAAGTGAGTCATATGAAGATATTACTAGAGTGGTGTAGTCCGCGATTTTTAGGGCAGAACATTTGCATCAATTGTGCGATAGCGTACGCAGGTTATGTATACAGAGTTGTGCTGTTGAGTTATCAGCTATAGCTTCATCAGAATAGAATGCTTCTTAAGTTAATTTATGCCCGGAAAGACTCATTTCCTTTATGAAATATTAGTTTATCTGCAGAGTAAAACTACTCATTCACTCTTATGTGCGAGAATGCACAGCTTGTAGTTGCGCAAATATTCCAGCATAGAGCAGATTGCAATTCAGGAGTAATTACAAGTATCACGTGTGTTATTTGTAGTGGGGAAGGCACTGTTTATCATTTAGATGAAATGACTGGAGCCCTTGTAATATCGCATACACTCGTTATTTCATCCAAAGATTATCCAGGTGTGTCATCTGATCAGTAACAGTTGTTCTGTGTTGTCATATGTGTCGTTATTATTTGCTATGACATGCTTGGTAGAGAATAGTAAGGTGTCAAGTAAAGTATATGAGTATCATTATTGTCTGCAACTGGGAACTTAGGAAATGCTACTTTTATGATATTCCAAGCAAAGAATGTCATTACATCTTTAGGTAGATGAAACATCCAGCATCGAGAGTTTGTGTATGTGTTGAGCTTTGGAGATTTGTTTCAGATGTTTGGATATTTGTGCTATAAAACATTGCACAGTCTGGCTGTTTTGTATGTTGCGGTAAATTGCTGTGTGATGAGACAAGATTTTTAAAGGTTCAGAGCATGAGAAACTCATCTCAGAGCTTCGGAGCATCACCTGTGATATGGAGTCACACAGTGTTACCTGCCACCCAACTTAAGTCGATGCGCCCTGCTTTAAACCCGAACAGACAGGTTAGTACTTGAACAACCTGCCTTGGAGGGATGAAAGGCTGAGTTTATTTTGGAGTTGGTTATATACCAAGATGGCTTGAGTGTCTACAGACGGTCACCCAATCAGGTAGTCAGCACTTGACAGCGACCTAATACAGAGTTGAAACCAATGACCTCATGATTGTGAGTCCAACATCCCCGCCATTATATTACCAAGCAAGCCATCGCCAAGGTGTGTCGTTGGCGTAAATCAAACTGATAGCTGATGCGTTTGATGTTGCAGATGCTAGTCAGGTGTGTGGAGCAGTGAAAGTGATGCGTTGGACTCCCGATGGCACTGCCCTCGCCATGTGTTGGCAACATGGCGGGTTCTCTATCTGGAGTGTGTTTGGCTCACTGCTTCATCATTCAATGGCTGTCGATACAGGGTGGGACTTAACAGAGTTTTTATTTCTGAAACTCTTTTGTACTGTGCTGGAGACGTTATTAACATCTGTACAGTCTGGCATTGCTGGAATTGAATTTAGCATGTTTTTGTTGCCAGCATCTCACGTGTTTAAGTGTATAAAAGTGACATCCCGCAGCAGTGAAAAGCTATATGACTGAAGTGTAGAAACAGCAGCCAGGTGAAAAGATTTCGGAGAGAGTTAAACACAAATTGAAGGTAATACCACCACTACTTACGAACAGGGAAACTGGACAATGCTGACATGGGAACTAGAGGGTATGATAAGTGGTTGAAGAAAAATAAGTCCGGGAAATGATTGTAATTGGTATTATGATGAAATTTAGTGGCAGTGGCAGAAATTTTCACACTTTTTTCCTTTTTAAGTAATATTTTGGTAATATTTATCAAGTGCTTGTATCACACCTGCAGTGCACTGTAAGTACTATACATATATTTAAAAGAGGAATGTAGCAGTTTGGACTGCGATTGGCTGTGACGTCAAATAGACGTCGTCACCACGGTGATGCATCGTCAACATCTTTATAGCTATCGGTAACGCTGCAGCATAATAAATACGCTGCATGCAGCACTGTGTATCGAGGCTGCAGACCGAAATGAGGCCCGAATGGCCAAAAATTGAAGCCCCAGGCCCATAATATGGTAAAGACGCTCCTGTCTGCTTGTTATATTTGATTTACTGGTTAGTAGTATTGTTTACTTTGATGTTAGTTTAATTATTTGTGTTAAGATAATGTTTATGACTTTTTTGATTTGATTTTTTGCAGAATGTCAGACGAATCTTCTCAATACCCATTGATGCGCATTCTGTCCATGGTAACGTTGCCATTGCTGTCATTTGACATTGCTGTTTTACAACTGATTTATAGCTTGACATAATTGACTGTGTGTAATCATGTTCAGCATGCTTTGTCATTACACGAATTGTCAAGGGTTTGGATTGTGTGAATTTTGTTGTTGTTTTTTTATCAGAAGTTGCCATTTTGTTTAAGCTGCCATGGCTCAGTGGTTAAAGCACAGATGGTCAAGCTGAACACATTGCATTCAAGTTAGGCTTTGTTAGCTCAGTTGCTAAATACTGTGGGTAAATTATGTGATAATTTGTACTGTGCGGTGCTATGCTAACACTGGCTCTTTACCTGAGCTGAAAATATATTCGTTACTCTTGCACTGGGAAGGTTCACATTGACTTTTGTTTTTTTTCACCATTTTGTTTTTCACGTTATGAGCTTGTATGGGACAGGCTGATGAACAGTCAAGAACTGTAATGCGGCCTATTACGACAGGTGCTATACTGCGTAAACATCTGTGCTGTGTTGTAGGATTGGGGCAGTGAAGGTTATCAGTTGTGGATGGTGAGCGACTGTCAGGCGGCAGCCAGTACAAGCATCTCTGCTGTATCATCCAATGGTGAGGCTGATACGGAGGCTGAGACTGATGGGTCTCACAGTCAGTGCAAGTCTACATACTTACTGCAGCTGCAGTTTGTTCGCAGTGTCCTCTCTGTCAATCCGTGTGTTGTAAGTTCTGCCAGATACACACGATAGTTTTCAGCACAGATTAATAGTAGTAGTCGACACTAGACATATGGCAACAAGGGTTGGTTGTGGTGGAATTAGATTGGCCTCATTCAATAGCCCATCCCCCAAAACCTCGCATTAGATGCAAAGATCTTGGAGATATATCTTACAGAATCCGAATTATAGCCCTTTTGTCTCAAATTTTGTTGCCATGTCAACAAGGGTCGTTTGGGGTAAAATTTTGTTGGCAGTATTAGATGGTCCAACCCCGAAAACCCCCCTATAGATGCAAATATCTCGCAATTATCTCTAGCAGAAGCCAAGTTATAGCGCATTTTGTCCCAAATTTCGTTGCCATGGCAACCCGGGAGGGTCTGGGCAAAATTCCATTCGTGGCATTCAATAGCCCAACCCAGAAAACTTTCCTACAGATGCAAAGATCTCACAAATATCTCTTGCAGAAGCCAAGTTCTAGCCCATTTTGTCCCAAATTTTTTGCCGTGGCAACCAGGGAGAGTCTGGGGTAAATTTGAATGACACTGTTAGATTGGCCATCCCTGAAAACCATACCTTAGAATCAAAATTTACGACTCTGTCTTACACAGCCGGAGTTATGAGCGTTTAAAGAATTCTTTAATTTTCCCCATAGGTGCCATTGTAATTTTTTTGAATTTTTCTAATAAATACGTTAAATATTAAATTTTAATTTTTAACCCAAAAAGGTTTGCATCTTGCGTGAGGTCTCATCGTTTGAGCTATTGCGCGTAAAAATCCCTTAAGGGGTTTGACCTGTAGGTGTGTTGAAGAAAAAAGGTATATATAAATAACTAGAAAGCAGTCGTAGCCCGCAGGTACCTCTGCCAAGGCAAAGCTATTCGCCAGGTGGCATCACCATCTTCGCTTTACCAGCGGTTGCCTTATGCCCTCTTTAATGCAATGGTAAAAATTTCAAAGTGATCCAGAATCTAGGATTCCAGCTTATCACGCCCAAAATTGAATCACTGGTAGTTTATGCCATGCTCGACATACCCTCAAAATTTCAGAAAGATCCATCCATAACTTTTCGAGTTATCTTGTGGACTCACAGACAAACAAAAACCGGCTAAAACATTACCTCCTTGGCGGAGGTAAAAATTTTGCGTATATTTCACCTATTTGCAGAGAAGCCCCCCTCATGCTGATTTGCCTGAAATTTTGCACTGGGGCCATCTCACTGACGTAATTAACCATGCCAAATTTTATCTCAATCGGGTCAGGGGTTTTGATTCTGTGGGAGGTCGAATTTTTGGCTTCCTCGTGAGAAAGAGAAGTTGCCCTTAACACAGGGCTTGAACTACCATTCAGCCGGTGATACAGAAATTGTTATAAAGTTTAAGTGTGCCAGAAACATGGGTGGCAACAACGAAATGCACATCTTCTCTTAGATCTCTTAGATATTTTTGTCTATAACTAGACAGCTGTGTTGCAGTGTTTCTTTTGCTCATGACCATTGCTGCAGTGCCTCTCTAGATGCAATGCTTTTCTCTTCCAGCCACACAGTGTTGCACTGTTTTTCAGCCACTGTCTTTCAGTCTCTGGGTAAATAGCCTGTTGGTGATGTCAGTCATAAACATAGGAGAGTGTTGGTGTTATTTTCACCATGCTCGGCACTGCATACTTAGCTGTTGTGATGTGTATTTGAATGTGATGTACTTATTGTTTAACCCATAGTTTAACCAGCATGCTGACTGTTGGTCACATATGCTAACTAGCTTGCGTGAGTAGTAAACTTACTGTTGGTAATCACTAGTCTGGTGTTACAAGGACACTTTGTGGTCTATCTCTGTACATAGAGCAACTACACACACCTGTTGCTACAAGGAGATGATCGACTGTACTTGAACCCAGAAGAAAGTCTCTCTCAGCTGTCAAGTGCCTCGCGACCAGACTCAGCTTTCATGTCTCCATCGGCGTTCATTGGCAACAAACAATGGCATGTCATGCATCTGCCACATAACTACTTGCTGCACAACTGGCCAGTCCGGGTTAGACTGAATTCATTCTGGCATTGTGTGATGTAGGAGTATTGTAGCATCAAACAGGCAGAGGCTGGACGGCATGACATCTGTCGAGTTGTTTTTCACCTTTCAGCGGCAACTTAAAACTTAGCTGTTTGTCGAAAACAATAATGTCGGAAGGTGTGTCTGTGTTTGCGTGTTATTCATAAAAATCTTTTATTTATTGGTTCTGCCAGTTATACAGCTTATGAACAAAAGAACTGCAAACTTTTTTTGTATTTCTGACTTAGCACATTGGTTATTTGCTATTTGACATTTGTTTTTATAGCTGAGTAGATGTGGTTACATTTTCTTGGTTGAGATTGTTTTGAAAATTTGTGTGTAATAAATACCATTTTTTATCATTTACGCCAACAGATATTTGTGAGAAAATGTACTGCTGTTTAACTTGTGAGCTTGTGAACTCGGACTGACTCGGTAACAAAGATACGCCAGTTGCTAACTGTATTTTGATGTTTACCGGACACCGCACTGCCACACCCACTATGCGCTGCGAAGGTATACCTACTGCTGATGGACTTTCATCTTGCCCACATAAAGTTTGTGATAACTCAGTTAAAAACTGTCAAGGGGACTTGTTTCTCTGTCCGTCATGCAAAAATGTTCGCTTTCCTGCCTTTCATACCAACCAGACTAAATCAGCTAAAAATGAGGTACAGCCCAAGAAAACCCGAGGGGGCGTGGTTCCGTCGCCTAAACCTGTCTCCCCGTCACCGTCATCATCGTCAGCGCCAGCCGCTCGCAAGAAAAGGTCTTCAAGACCGACCGCAGTGAAGAAGGCTGATACATTGCCGCAGACTCCTATAATTGACACTGTTATTACGTCAACTGCCAATACGCTCGTGCATAGTACAGCCGCCAATGCCTCGTCAGTTGATAAAGATGCCGGCATGGGTCAGGCTTCACGGTTGTCAACAGCAATTTATGACGATGAACAATGTGCAGCCTGTAGTGAATTGCAGAGTAAATTGATTGTCGTAGAGGATCAAGTCTCCCAACTGATTGCGAAAGTCGCTGAACTGGAACACAAACTGAACAGCAAATTAGAGAACAGTACTTGTGTATCTCATCTCGTTGATTGCAGTAAGACAGCTGCTTCTAACACAGGCGTCTCTCACCCAGTGCACACCGTCGCAAACATGACAGCAGCTTCTATGAGTGACCTTGTGAAGCTAGAGGTTTGCCGCACATTGCAAGATGTTAACAAGCACAAGTTGAATGTGGTAGTATCGGGTATTCCAGAAATGGGTGGGAACTGTTACAATGACAGCGATGATGGCGATAACAGGAAGCATGATTGCGATGCCTTCATTCAGTTCTGTGAGGAGAACTTAGCAGTCAAGCCACCACTAGGTCACAAGGGCTGCAAACGGCTGGGTAAACGCATAGATCACAGACCAAGGAAGCTCCTAGTACACCTTACTTCAGAAACAAGTGCTGCCAATCTAATGACTGCTTCTAAGACTCTGAGACGGACAGCTGAAACAGCAAACTTCTACATTAATCCTGACCTATTTCCAGCTGAAGCCCAAGTTGCATACGAGCTGCAGCAAAAACGACGTGCCACAGGTGCTCAACGTACCAGCTGCTCTACAAAATCTGGAAATGAGAACACAACTACTGTGGCTGATATTGAGGCCAGTGTTGTACAGCTATGTAGCTGTCTATCAGCCAACAGTGCTGAATTTGTCCCTCTGTCAGCGAATGTGTCAAGCTTAACTGTTACCAATGGCGTCCCAGAAATGGTCTCAATTCCCGTGTCAGTGCCCAGCTGCTCTACCACTGCCTGTGCACCTAATGCGACTGTTATCAACAACGTTCCAGATTCCGAACAGTTGCCTTGTTCTTTTCGTGCACAGTAGTGATAGCTGTATACTAAAGTGCTGTTTTTTAAATGCACAAAGTATAGTCAACAAATTGTTAGAATTACAGTCTATTATGTATGATAGCGACTATGATTGTATTTTTATCGTGGAATCATGGTTACATGCTGATATCTGTGATGGTGCCTTGGACCCCCGCGGATTGTATATTGTCATCCGAAAAGACCGTATGGGTGTCTGTGGTGGTGGTGTATGTGTACTTGTGAAGCGCACATTCCAGGTTACCACCATCTTATTTAGTGATGTGTACAAAGACTTAGAAATGATTGGGGTCACATTAGTTGACTTTAGTCCAAAGCTTGATGTGTTCACCGTGTATAGGCCGCCACCGCGCAGCACTGATGCTAGGCAATACTTGGCTATGCTAGTAGATTGTTTAGAAGTAAGTACACAAAATTCAAATACTCATGTTATTGTTGGTGATCTAAACCTACCGAGTATTGATTGGAACACACTTTCATGCCATGGT
>Ga0209454_1004397_pt1 | contig 10508 bp, 5 predicted proteins | sample WorMetHERISLAND1_2_FD_187400 | JGI IMG/M metagenome (GOLD analysis project Ga0209454, IMG submission 187400) | Marine gutless worms symbiont microbial communities from Max Planck institute for Marine Microbiology, Germany - Olavius geniculatus... | ecosystem: Host-associated > Annelida >...
TCTTCTGACAATTGATTCCACAAATTACAACCTTTAAAAGTTATTGCCCTAGACCCGTAACAAAGATTAACAGTTGATAAGTGCAAATTGTTTTTATTTTTTTATTTCTTGTAGGCCAGAGGGGGTCTATCTGTGACGCATGGCGCACGTTGAGTCAAGAGTTAAACGTTAAAGACGTTTTTAGTTGGACGTAAGCATAGCTTCGGCATTATTAAAGTAGTTGTTATTAAGACGTGTACAAGGCGGCAGAAAATAAACTTAACTCAACGGAACTCACAACTCTTAGTTCGGTCCAGTTCTATTTATTTCTGTCGCTATGCACACGCCACAAACCGCGTTAAGTCATGATGGTTAAACCGCCAGCTCTGTATAGACTTACAATAGGCTAAATTATCGAAACATTGTGGTCATTGTACTTGTAAATTACCAGTATAATAGGCCTATCACTGTAGACTCTAATAGGCGGCGATTGGTAACGGTGTGATAAACGTCAACTATACAAATCACCCTTTTCAAAGTCCTGTTAGCACCAAAACCTTAAAGAAAATTTTGCTTCCACAAAAATGGTATACCTAATTGTAACGGCAGCATGACCCAATGAGCGGATTTTGGTGAACATTCAAACGTAAGCTGTTTAGATAAGACATAAGACCTACTCTTTTGCCAAATATTGACGACAAAATGTATTAAGCGCATTAGAGATTTCTTTGAATATGCGCCATTTAAATTAACACTTTACTTATTTACTTATTTCGAGTCAAAATGATCCGGGGAGGGAAAATTGTATTATATTTGCAAGTAAACCACTAACATTTACAAATGTTACATTTGTCGCATTCGTGCACATTTAATACCTTCGATCGAAGTGACTTTGTTCGAATTTATTGATAAACGTTACAGATCCTGCTACCAGTGAGTTCTTCACGCAGCTGCCACTGAAGATTTTTGGTGAGCACAGCTTGCGTCGGTTTTAGAGCACCGATGTAGTATAAAATTCGTTGCACCGGAAAATTATTCCCACAGGCAGCAGTACGGGTTAGGGTTAAGATTAAGGATAGGGTTAAATTAAGAGTTAGGGTTAGGGTTAGGAGTAGGGTTAATATTAGGGAGTAGGGTTAATATTAGGGTTAGGATTAGGGCTAGGGTTTAGGTTAGAGTTAGGGTTAGCGTTAAGGCTAGCGTTAGTTACATTATGACAATATGGCGGTGGGAAGAATTTTCCAGGTGCGACAAATTTCCCACGACACCGGCGCTTTAGCAGAACTAAAAAACATGGCATTATTGGCATTGGCATGCACGCCTTTTGAAAATTGCAGAAAAGCCAGAATGGGAGTAACCGCTTTGTTTATTTTCAGCTGATTAGGTCAAACAAAATTAGGCCTACCGGACGCCAAAAAAAGCTCGAAAAGACGTCGCATATGTTAACTTCAACTAAGTACAAAGCGACAAAATTTTATCGGAACTGAACTGCAGTGACATATTACAGTTCCGTTCATCGATGTTGCCATACATACGTCTTTACGATTTGCGGCCCACCGCAATAGAAAAGTGATGCTCTTGTATATAGCAAGGCGGACGGCCGCATCCGATGTCAACACATCTTCATTTATTATTCTCTGCTTTCACACACTCACAATCAAACTCATGGTTTGAAGACACCTAACATAATCTGCATTGAATTACAACAAATTACTAGCATAAATATTATTTTAAAACAACTAGGCTACGTAATCATTTTATTGCTATTTTATAAATTTTATATCGAGATCGTATAAAATACTACGTCGCGGTCCATTTGTGTCCAGCAATGCCACCGGGAACTATTTTTGACACTTCCGGTATCGGATATCGTTGCGCGGCCGCTTCCATCTTGGTCCACATCCGCGCAAAGTAGTTCATCTCGGCCAGGTGGACAAAAATATATTGGTACCAGAGAGGGCTGTCAAATGTCTCCATTTTGTCCATTTTGATGTAGGCGTGGCCAAATTCATACCACGTGACGTTTACGCCCACCTTTGAAAGCCTGGACAAAACACAATTAACTTTTAAGTTCGAAGGCATTTTAAAACTAGAAAGCAGTCATAGCCCGCAGGTACCTCCGCCAAGGCAAAGCTATTCGCCAGGTGACGTCACCATCTTCGGTTTTGCAGCGGTTCCCTTATGTCCTCTTTAACGCAACGGTAACGAAAATTTCAAAGTGATCCAGAATCCAGGATTCCTGCCGGATCACCCCAAAAATTGAATCACTGGTAGCTTGTGCCATGCCCGACACACCCTCAAAATTTCAGAAAGATCCGTACATAACTTTTTGAGTTATCTTGCTAACACACAGACAAACAAACAAACAAACAAAAACTTGCAAAAACATTACCTCCTTGCCGGAGGTAATTATGAAATTTTGTTATAATTTTCAGCTAGTAGATAGCGTTGTAAATTGCGTTGATGTTTACGGTGTAATATTTTTGGTTGGAATACTTAACATTCTGATATTACAATCAATCAATCAATCAATGTATTTAGGCCCATTTCAGGTTAAAAAACAGCAAGAGAAACAAGCGAAAACAAAAAATAAACTCAGAAAAAATTGTGAAACAATACGTGCAAATAAAAACACGGACAGAAAGTATCAGGTACAGTCGGTGATAAATCACTTCCAATGTACGGAACACAACTACGATAAAACTGTACATAATCTTCGACAACTAGGCTAAAGAATGAGATTTGACCACAGTGACAAAAGTAAAGATATAAGCAGTCCAATTTCTACAGGTATAAACGTTACACTGTTGTAACGCTCATAACCAAGGCACATCGGCATAACTAATTGAGTTATGGCTTTCTCGCCTCTCTGCCGTTTTGCCCCCTTGCTGATTCACCTCCTGGCTTGATCGTCACCTCATTACTTCGAAAGTCATGAAAATATTTGCTTCTGTTAGTAACCGAAATAATAAACGGTTGGTAACGTCAATGGCTTTTGATTCCCGAAATCTAGAATTGAAATCGGACTCAAGTTTTTTTTTATTTTTCCCTCTTCGGCTTTTCCCTCCCCGGATCGCTCGACAGCGAAACGGTTTATGGTACATTTTGAGCTAAAACAGCGCTTCCGGTGATAGCAATTTTGCGCACATCTTTAACAAAACTTCCCTTATCTTTCACTGAGTGCAAGCTGTGCCCACCAGCTATAGAGATAAAAGCCTTCAGGTGGCGTACCTAGCGGGCAATATTCCGGTTAGAAAAACGTCGTCAACCCAGAAGAAGGGAACTCTGGAAGCAATCCTGGCGAGAGCCAGCACGACGTCCAGAGAAAGCAGCAGCGCGATGCCAGAGCAGTAGGCCGGATAGACATCCGGGGCGTAGTCCGCTCGCGACACCGCCCACTTCGGATCAACACGAAGAACCGGCATGTTGTTCCAGATACGACACAGAATCATACGACGAGACGACTGAACAGCACGGTTACGATGTATGTCTCCTGAAACAAAATATTAAACTGCATTAATACCCCGTTTACACGATGAAGCAAACATGAAACAAACACGAAGCACACATGAAGCTCCCATTAAGCAGGTCTAATGGAACCAAAGATGAAGCAAACTTAGAGCACACGTCGTGCACGTGTATTTTGAATACGTTTGCTTCATGTTTGCTTCATCGTGCAAACGGGCTATTAGCTTGCACTGCTACCGTTTTCACAGTTTTCGGCTGCAATTGTGCGTCATAAAGCAAACGACTGTAAAGTCTAGGCAATATAAGCGTATGGTTTCATTACGATACCGCACTGTCTGGAATGGTATAAGCACGTACTGCGTACTGGCTTATCCATTCTAGTAGTGCGGTATGTAGTAATTACGGAAAAGTGTGCACAAAGCGACAGAACTAAACGGAAATGAACTGAACTGTACTCGTTTAACCAATCGTTTACCCAATATTTATAAACCTGCAGTGGTTTGATATAAACTGACACCCGCGGCAGGAGTAATTTACGCTCAGATAAATCGTTTAAAATACTACTTCACCCGATGAAAGTGAACAGCTTGCTTAGTGACAACATTATCGGTCTTGGTTATATTTTATGACAGTTGACACATTTGTGTATGTACTAATACTAATACTAATCTAATACTAGTCATATTTATATAGCGCCAAATGCGGAGCTACAGAGGCGCCGGAAGACAGTCAATCGGGCGGTATTAAACAGAAACGTTTTCAAATAATACATGTAGACATGTCAACGGACATTAGTTTGTCCGTAAATTTTCGTCTATAAAAACATTTCGGCATAAAAAAAATAATTTTTAAAAATTATGTTTCTTGAAAACAGAGTCTGAGTTGCAAAGTAAAATATTTGGGGGAAGGTTTATGTAGCCTCTGGACGTACTTAAAGCGCTTGTACGTGAGTAATTTTTAAAGAATTTTCGTCACAAGATGTCGCCGCCTATGCCACTGCGCATACTCCTGCTGCGCTAACATCAGTTGGTTATTGACCACGCAGCGTAGGACGTTCGCTGTTCGGAGTTGGCTATTGATCGCGATAGCCTAAATGTGCAAAACATCAGTTTATACACTTGTTAACGGCGACATGCAACGAGCAAAAATCATGAAAGGTGATATCACTCACCATCACATATCGTTCTACATGTAGTTATGCCATAAAATCTAACAAAAATGAAATTTAACATGGTTCTAAGTAGCCAGATATAAATGTCTAAGCTAATGCATAATGTTCTTGCTTATACTTTCTGATAACTATCAAACGCTGCTTATCTGTAGTAGTTGTTAGCTCATATGTGGTTATGCTGCCTGATATTTTGATCGTCAGTATCATTAGTTAAGTTTAGTTAAGTTTTATTTCTTTTAAATTGCGCTACTATTCTTGGTGAATAAAGATGCATGTACAATACATACCGAGGTGTCTGATTAGTGCTCTCATGTTGACGTAAGCATCGTCATCTGTCTTGAGCACGTAACGAGTTTTATTACAATATCGACTGATCCAAGCCAGAGCAGACATTGCCTTGTACGTCAGGTTACGATATGAGTCCTCAAAGTCAACCTGCATTATTAAACACCTTAGCCGCGTTACCGGCTTTGCTCACCCCCCGGTCTGTGCGTCTGTTCCGTATCGTATTCTAACTTCTTAACTCGAGAACAGAAGAACATACCGAAATTGGTATAAACGTTCCCTAGAGCTGGCGTAAAAGATGTGTCAGTTTAAAGAGTCAAAGGATAAAGTAATGGTCAAGTTTACGGCTACATAATGTATTATATAACTAAGTGGACGGCCGCATGCAGTGTCGACACTGAGCTGACTTATTTTTAGTTTTGATCAGCAGCGTTTCTATTTTTGTACACAATAATAATTTTACATTAGTCTTATCGTCATTTTTACATTTCACGCCCGTCGTTTACATTTATTACATTTTAAAAAAACGATGAAAACGCTTTTTAAACAGAAAGCCAATAAGTTAATAATAAACGTATATCGTATTACAACGACGATGTCGCGGAACTGCGTTGCCTCCAGCCGCACGGCCTGGTCCAGAACCCCAGAGTCAGTGGATCGTCGACCGATGAGGAACACCACACGGATATCTTGCCAATGCTGGTCATCATAGAGACTCGGGTTGGCCCAGGTCTGGCGGAGTAGAAGACGTTTAGCGTAGTTCCCAGGAGCGCTGTGGACGTAGACTAGTAAAAACACTCGTCGTCGAGTTACCCGCTCACCTGTCGATAGTAAGTAAATAAAGCAATAAATCAATCAGCCAATACACGGGGGCTCTGAAAATGAAAGGACACGAAAATGGCGAATCATCAAAATGTCCAGGCATCTGAATTTGACGAACGTGAAATTGACGGAACAAACGTCCAGACATGAAATTGACGAACATGAAAATCGAGAACAAATTTAGACAAATTGGCAGGACATAAAATAGCCTGACATGAAATTGACGAACATAAAGTTAACGAACATGAAAATGCAAGACATGTTTCAAGTGGCTGAATATATAGGCCTATATTTAGTAGACCTTGGTTTATTATTGTTTACCTGCAGCTAATTTTAGATTAATGTTTTCGTAATATTTTATGCATTTCAACATATTATACATAGACATATTATACAACTTAATTTGCTGTTGTGACTTGTGTTGTGCCGTTGTTTTAAAAAGAATTGTACACTGCATTGTAATGTAATTTATTTTTAAACGATATAATATCTGGTCCTCTAATTTCATGTCCGTCAATTTCACGTCCGTCAAATTTATGTCCGGCATTTTCAGTCAACCCCAATACACAAACAAACGTACAAGCAAAAACAAAATAAATAAATACATAATAGATCGGTAAATCGATTAATCGATCACTCAGTTAATCAATCAATTACTAATTGATCTCGTCTGACGGGGGTCATCGCTGAAGATCTCATTGCGCCCCAAACGTGTCGTCACTACACTACCTTGCAAAAGCAATCAGTCATCAATATTATTTAGTCATTTATTTGAATTGGACACAGAGCCCACTAAAACAGACAGAATACACAACGACAGTAACACACAGTAAATGTTTAAAAAAACTAAACAAAGTACACTGAAAACACACTAAAACATAGCTTTAGCTAACGAATATACAGCCAACTTCAGAATAAATGAGTTAGAAGGTCGCTTACCTTATTAACGTTAATAAAGTGTATCCTGCTGCAGGATAAACTTTATCAAAGTTAATAAGGTAAGTGATTTTTAATTCACTTATTCTGAAGTTAAGTGCTAATGCTGGCTGAGCTATCACGACGTGATTAAAGCGTGGTGGTTGCTGTGCTGTGCGTTTATAATTGATTCGGCAAGTGAAGCCATTCTTGAAGTCGGTTAATATTTGAAAAAGTTACAAATGTAGGCCTACGTGAGTTAGTAGATCACCCTTCAAAGACCAGTTTATACATACCCGGTGCCAGACCCCCGTGGATGGAGTCGGTACAGAGTTGTTCGTTGTTGACGATGAATTTGTACTGATGAGCGTTGACCACTGGGTCTCGCTCTATCAGACGCACAGCCGCTTCCAGCTCAGTGTCCAACACTGATAACGACGTCGACTTATCGCCAGCATCGTCATCGTTGTACTTGTTTATATCATCATTATCGGCAGATTCACCGTCTTCCTGAAACAGACAATGATGTCTTAGTGGCGATAATAGTTAAGAAAATAAAAATCCAATCAAAGCGACAGAAAAGAAATGAAATAAAACGAAAAAATGAAATAAAACCAAAAGAGTGCAACGTCTATTAGACTTTATTTCAATTTAATTCAGTTTATTTTATTTTATTCCATGTGATTTCTGTCAAAGTTGCAATTTTCTCGACGGACAGCTGCAGTTATATTCAAACCAGATTTTACAAGGTAGGCCTAGTCGAGTGACGCGTTTGAGATGTGATGGAATGAGTACTCGGAATTTTAATTTCGTTTTTACGTTTTTCTAAAATGGATAATTTTTAATGCCTAAATGTTTTTATAGACGAAAATTTATGGACAAACTAATGTCCGTTGACATGTCTACATGTATTATATTCTGGTGGTCTACGCAAAGAGTAGGTTCGGGTTTCGGAAGCTCAAATCCTGTGAACATAAATAAGTTTTCACCAGTTAAAATGCAGCTCCGTAAAAATGTACTATGGATATACGCCGTAACAGATTTTGTTGAGTTTGTAACAATAGTGGACAATTCGTTTAGGTTCTCGTGGCCATCTGATTAATTTTTCCGGGTCCGAAAATCATTCCACGGTGCTTTGCCATTAAATTACAAGTAGCAGCAATTAATAGACAGATTGTTACAAAATTGTTTGAAAGGTTAGACGTACTTTGCTTAGTTGATCAGATTTTTCTTGGCAATCAAACTGAATCTCAATGCAATTGGGCAGCACGATTACCGTCGACGACATTTCTGCACTTGACCAACTTTTACGTTATAGATAACACATCATCTATCTGACATAAAACATTTCTTTGCAAAATCAGAAGAGTACAACACGTAGATGTATCTGCTGCGTTATACCGAGTCGATGTTGTTAAACTGCTGAGCATTTGACAGCGTTGTAACATTGATCCAGACCCAGTTGATAAGTAAGTAAATCAGCAGCACGACGAGCGTCGTTTTAGCCATAGTGACTCGTAGTCGTCTGCGTTCCGCGGTCATCTTTACAGTCAGGCCTGCCATTTAGCCTACTATAGATCTTTCTATTTCTCCAGTTTTCGCTCTTTATCTTTTAATTTTTCCTTAGTAACACATGCATCAGTCAGAATAAAAGTATAAGCTCACACTAATTGCTAAATGCCAAAACCTTGTTAAGGTGCCACAAATCCGTGGCACAGGAACGATACAATGTATAATGTAGGTCTGCAGTAAAAACAGTGATAAAAATAACACGTTAAAAAACAAAAGTTACAGTAGCTTAAAAACGTCAAAACATTTAATTTACAGTAGACGTGTGTGTTTTAAAAGTGAGTATTGGGGTGGCACAAGACATCAGACTCTGAAATATGTCGAATCTCATCGAAAGTTCCAGACTGCAGGTCCTGCCACGGTAAATACTCCTTCTGTCTCGCCTTGTCCTTGACCCTGAGTGTCCTCACGACAAGACAGCAACGCATACTGGCGCGCATATTTTCGTCCTTTCCACAGTAGGGAACTCGTCTCCTTTTTTTTGTCAAAAATAATAATCGATAGTCTAAATGACCTACGATGAAAAAACATAATAACGTGCACTAAGACTTAGTCTGCAACATGGAAATATATAGAAAATTAACCATTAAACACTGCTAAAAAGATACGACTACAATAATGTATAATACACACACGATATGGGCTACAGTGAGAATAATAGGCCCCTAAAGTTACATGTTTACTTTAAGTGGCAGAACGTCTACAAAAATGATCATCGAGTCAGATTATAGGCCTATTAGCTACATTAGAGTGTCGGTACTTTATGTGACCATGTGACTTTTTTGAATAATCTCACAGGTTTTAATACACTGTGTCTCAAAAAAAACATTTCCTACATTTTTGATTGTAACTTTAAGAAAAATTATCAGATTTTAATAATTTCTGGTGTGAATATTCCTGACACAACTTGCCATCAAATGACCGTTCAGCTTCCCACCTCACCCAATGTTTGCTACCAATAAAATGCAGATTAAGCGAAATATGCGTTGAGATATGCAAAAACGTGAAAAAACAGCCCCGACATTATCAATTAAAACAATCATAACATATCCTATTGGCTATCTATGTACCAAAAATTATCAAATTTGGTGGAAATTTAACGAAGTTCTAACAAAAACAAGTTGGGTCATTTTTGGCCCACCCGGTACATTTAAATCATTAAGTTCCTTGTACAACCTTTCTTGGCTGTTTGTCGATTTGTTGACGTTGAGTCGATGCTGCTTTCTCGAAACCAATCAGTAGCCCAATCTGATAAATAATCTGAGTGTATTATCATTGCTAATCTCAGACTGTGTGTATACAAACTTTTGCCTTATACTAAAGTGCCGGTACTGTTGTGCAATGATCATACGCCTGTAGTAGGCCTAGCCCAGTAGTCCTACGGTATGTGTGGCCTACTGTATGCCATAGTAAAATCATTGTCACACTTTGCGGTTTTGTCTAACATGAATGATTATTTCGTGATTTACTTAGTTCGTTTGTTTTTTTTTACTTTAGTGTCGGAAGCGTTATAAGTGCCTATAATCTCACTCTAGTCAAGCGTGACGGTTGAAACGCGTTCTGCATCTGTTTATCACACGCACGTTCCACGCAGAAGACACCTTCAATTATACAGTCATGAAATAAGCACGTTTTAACAGGATTTTTTTATAGTAGTACAGTATTATACAGTTTAGACAGTGATACAACGTACATTTATATAGGCTTACTGCAGAAAGCGGTTTAAAACCCGTATTCCACTGTCGTTATCGGTTGGTATAGTGTAACGTATTGTGATAGAAATTGGCAGTACGAGCTCCATGATTGCTGTATAAACGAAATTGCGTCTACGTCCTTGGTTCGTAAAAAACAGTAGAGCCAAAAGGTCAAAGCTGCTACTAAACTGCAACGGAAAAGTAAAAAAATCTGTTCAGTGTAGCAGGAACATTATGTCTTGCATACAAAATGCACTGAAGTGGAACGCTGCAAAGCGGCAAAGATTACAGTTTTGTATAGACATGTGCTTACTCAACTGTAAGCGGGCCCCACTACCGCGTAGGCTATAACATTAATAAAACTGTGTTTATTATATAGTGTATTTTTTGTGTATTATATTATTTTTTTATTTGCTATAACAACATCAAATAGACAAACTGACAATGACAGAGACACAAAACAATAAAACGACGACACAGAAAAAAGAAAAAAAACACACAATAGTCATCAGCGGAGATAGCTTATGGTCCGTGAATACTTGTTGAGCATGACAATTTATAAACAAGCGACGATTTCCCGTGACTTAATTAGTCCGACCGAAAGC